>JAEEGL012392782.1_pt1 | contig 13620 bp, 14 predicted proteins | sample 9134231 | NCBI WGS metagenome assembly JAEEGL01 (sample SAMN16246548, study PRJNA631951) | gut metagenome | biome: gut microbiome; feature: rumen; material: fiber-attached | host: Bos | place: Iran: Karaj | collected 2018-10
ACGAGGTCGGGGAATCAAAATAGAAACGAACGCGAAAGGTCCGAAGCTTGAATGGCTTCGGACCTTTTTTGCTGATGCGCTGGAAATACCGGCATGCAGTGATCCTGCCGGTCATTCGAGACGGAAGGATCGGAGCATGGCGCTGCCCTGCCCCCTGTAGGTGAAGTACAGAGCCCGGACGCCGTCCGGAACCGGGATTTCCGCGCTGAAATCCGTCCAGAAATCACGGTAGGCGAGCTGGATCTCTCCAAGGGGCTCCCCGTCCATTGCCGTCCTGACTTCGAATCGGCCTCCTGCGTACCCGCGGGTCGTGACCGTGATTTTCTTTACGTCTCTGCAGTCGAAGTAGCGGAATCCGATCGTGACTCCGTCGGAGATCCCCGCGACGTATCCGTCTTCGGGATCGCCGTCACGGCCGTCCTGGGTCAGACGCGCGGGCGCCTGCGGTCCGCGGAAGGGACGCGGCGTTTCAGGCTCCGTCCTGTACAGGCAGCAGGCAAGGTAGGCCGGGAAGGTCCCGCGGCCCTCGAAGGGAGCGCCGCCTCCGTTGGACGTCATCTCGACCTGGGGCATGCTGCCGTCCGGGAGAACCGTGACTTTTTCCAGACAGCCCTGACGGCTGAACTGCGTCCCGTTCGTATGCCGGTGATAGAAGATATATCTCTGCCCGGCGGCTTCCACCAGACCGCCGTGGTTGTTCCCGCCCACGTTGGTGCGGAACTCGGGATCCTTCCATCCGCCGATGCCCAGATCGCAGTTGCTCACGACGACTCCGCCGTAGCGGAACCCTTTCAGGGGATCCCGGCTGACCGCATAGCAGAGTTCGTTCATCTGGACGGAAGAGTAGACGAAATAGTAGAGGTCCCCGAAACGGCGGATCGAGGAGGCTTCGAAGAATTCATGCCCCTCAAAATCGGTCCCCGCGCTCGTTTTGGTACTGGGGACCACGAAGACCGGGCCTTCCGTGACCGTGAGCATGTTGGGCCCCAGGACCGTGCCCATGGCGCCGCCTTTTTCCTTTTCGAAACGGAAGCACACCCCGCCCGTGTAGAGATAGGTCCTGTCCCCTTCGGTCAGGACCGCGGGATCGAACTGGGGATCGTCCCCGGGCTTCTTGCCCAGGAGCGTGCCGTCGGGATAATGAACGAAACCGTAAAACTCATAGGGACCCGCAGGACTGCAGGAGACCGCGACGGATACGATGTTCTCATGATCCAGCACGTAATACAGGTAATAGCGGCCGTCCGGGCCTTTCGTCACGTCCGGCGCGTACAGGCACTGCCATCCGCCGGGATTGTTGGGATCCTGATCCCTGCGGTAGATGACGCCTTCGTAACGCCAGTCCGACAGATTGTCTTCCGGGGCTGACCAGCAGACATAGTCCTGCAGGCAGTAGACCCACCCGTTGAAGAGATCGTGGGATCCGTAGACATAGACCCGTCCGTCGAATACGTGCGGTTCACCGTCCGGCACGTATTCCCAGGAGGGGAGATAGGGGTTCTTCAGTGTCTTTGTCATAGCTGGCCTCCGTTGATGTGTGGAATCGTTCTGCAGATGTCGATCAAGGGGATCAACCCCGGTATGCCTGTCTCGTGAAAAGCTGTCCTGCCGGACCGCCCGACAGGAGCCTGTAAAGATCGAAAGCGCGGGATTCCAGATCCCACAGCGCGCTCAGGGCGTCCGTTCCGGGACGGAAGGCGGCGGGACGGTCCACGACGGGCAGATCCGTCTCTTCCGCGATCCGGGAGAGCAGTACCGCGCCTTTCGCGTTCATGGCCAGGGGGAGGATGAACAGAGGGAGCTCTGCGCGAAGGGTTGCGCACAGGTCCGCGTCCACTCCCAGGAGCGCGTGCAGGACGGCGCGCTGCAGCCGGGCCCGCGTATGCCGTTTCGATTTCGCCTCCGTGAGGATCCCTTCCCAGGAAGAAGCCGATCTCGCGGCTTTCCGCAGCCGGGCTTCCAGTCCTTCCGGGTCGTCCGGCAGGCGGAAGGCTTCCTTTGTCCCGCAGAGATATGCGAACAGGGGCCCGAGGGGATCAGGCAGGACGGGGCGTTTGTCCGCTGCAGCCTCCCGCATGACGGCGGGGACGAGGCCTTCGGGAAGCGTTCCGCCGTTACGGAGATGGGCGCGTATCTCTGTTGCGGAGACGGATGTTTCCGGACGGTGAAGGATCCCGATCTCCCCCTTCCACCCTTCTTTTTCGAGCGCCCGGAGATAATGGAGACCGAGGGTCGCGTTCGCGCTGCCCAGGACGGTGCGTATGGACGCTTCGCGATCCGGGTACACGGTCAGAAGCGCTTTCTGAGCCGCGGCGGGCCAGGGAAGGCCCTCCTTCAGGGCGGCGCCGAGGGCAGAGGAGTATTCCGGTGGTTCTTCCTCAAGGATGCGGGCGAGGGAGGAGAGCGTATCCGTATCGGTGACGGGTGATCCGAAAGTCACCCGTTCCGCGCGGGAACGCGCGAGCAGGGACATGGCGCCGCGGGCAAACCATTCCGCGGGCTGGAGGGCATAGAAGGCGGGGAGGAGCAGTACGAGATCGCAGCCGGCTTCGACCGCGGCTTTCGCCCGGATCCAGGGGTCGTACACGGCAGGTTCGCCGCGCTGGACGAAGCATCCGCTCATGACTGCGAGCACGGGACCGCCGGTCCCGCGGCTGAAATCCAGATGGTCCAGATGGCCCCTGTGGAAGGGATTGTATTCACAGACGAATCCCGTAAAATTCATGTTCGCCTCTTCCTTTCCGGCGGATCTTTTGCTATAATGACTCTACATGCAATTATAAAACACGGTCTGCCGGCAGGCAAGGCCGTTCAGGAGGCTCATCTATGAAGATTCTTGTGGTCAACGCGGGCAGCTCTTCCCTCAAATATCAGCTGATCGACATGGACACCCAGGACGTCGTCGCCAAAGGCCTGGCCGAGCGCATCGGCATCGAAGGCTCCAAGCTCACGCATCAGACGCCCGGCAAGGAAAAGTTCGTGCAGGAGACCGACATGCCCAACCATGCGGCAGCCGTCCGTCTCGTCCTGAACGCTCTGACGGATCCCGTCTACGGCGCCATCTCCGATATGAAGGAGATCGACGCGGTGGGCCACCGCGTCCTGCACGGCGGAGAGAAGTTCACGGCTCCCGCCCTCATCGACGACGAAGTGGAGAAGGCGATCGAGGACTGCATCCCTCTGGGACCGCTGCACAACCCCGCGAACCTCATGGGCATCCGCGGCTGCCGCGAAGTCATGCCCGACGTTCCCATGGTCGCCGTGTTCGATACGGCTTTCGGCCAGGCGATGGAGCCCAAGGCCTACCTGTACGCCCTGCCGATCTCCTATTATGAGAAGCACAGCGTACGCCGCTACGGCTTCCACGGAACCAGCCACCGCTTCATCAACCGCAAGGTGAAGGAACTCTACGGCGACGGCCTCAAGGTCATCTGCTGCCATATGGGCAACGGCGCTTCCGTTTCCGCCGCGATCGACGGGAACTGCGTGGACACCTCCATGGGCCTGACGCCTCTGGAAGGCCTCATGATGGGCACCCGTTCCGGCGACATGGATCCCGCCATCATCCGCTACATCATGAACCGTGAGAACCTGACGATCGACGAGATGGACGACGTCATGAACAAGAAGAGCGGTCTTCTGGGCATGACCGGCATCTCCTCCGACATGCGCGACATCCTGGCCGCCCAGGCTGAAGGCAATGAGAAGGCCAAGAACGCCCTCGACGTCTACTGCTACCGCGTACAGAAGTACATCGGCGCCTACACCGCCGCGATGCAGGGCGTGGACGTCATCGTCATGACCGCCGGCGTCGGCGAGAACAACCCCTATCTGCGCGAACGTGTCCTGGATACCTTCGGCTGGCTGGGCGTCAAGATCGACCACGAAGCCAACAACGCGCCCAAGCAGGACGTCATGGTCATCTCCGCTCCCGATTCCAAGGTCAAGTGCCTGGTGCTCGCTACGAACGAAGAGCTCATGATCGCGCTGGATACCCTGGAACTGGTCACCGGGAAATAAAAAAAGCGCTTGACAAAGGGGAGCGTTTCCCCTATAATACTACCTTGTCTGGCTGAAGAGGTCGCAATGCTGATCGATACGTCTCCTCTCCTGACCCGGATCGAGCCTCTGCCTTTCTCCTTTGAGTGGGATGCGGAAGGCGTGGACCTGGGCGCGGGGATCGAAAAGAAGCTCCCGGTACGACTGGAAGGGAGCTGCTCCATGAACGCAGACATCTTCCTCGTGGAAGGCGTCCTGACATGGGGATACCGTACCGTCTGCGACCGCTGCCTGAAGCCTGTCGAAAAGACCGTGGAAGTCGAGTTCTCGGAAGAATTCGTCCACACGGAGGATCCGGAGTTTCCGGACCGCTACCTTTTCTTCGGCCAGGTGATCGACCTGACAGGCATGGCGACGGATCTCATGATCCTGAACCAGCCGCTGCAGAATGTATGCAAGCCCGATTGCTTGGGCTTATGCCCGGTCTGCGGTAAAGACCGGAATGAATCGATGTGTGACTGTACCCAGGATACGGAGCGGGAGAATCCTTTCGCCAGGCTCCGCTCATTGCTGGAGCAGCAGGAGGAGGAAACAAAATGACCATCGGTCCCAAAAGGAAGATCTCCAAGGCCCGCCGTGATTCCCGCCGCGCGAACTGGAAGCTTGACAAGCCCGCCGTCGTGGAATGCCCGCATTGCCATGAGATGAAGCTGCCCCACCGGGTATGCAAAAACTGCGGCTACTACAACGGCCGCCAGGTGATCGCTGTCAAGGAAGCCGAATAATCCCTGTCAGCCTTTCTCCCATATGCAGATAAAGCCGATGCAGTCGGCTTTATTTGTCGTTCTGAGATCAGGACCGTCCCTTTGCGCGGGACGGTCCTTTTCTTTTTGTGCGGAAGACTGTTGACAGGGATAATACTTCATGATACGATGTATTCCATGAGAGGAGGTATTCAATGGACGTTCAGCTGAAACGAGGCCTCCTGGACGTGTGCGTGCTCGCTGCGATCAAGGACGGGGATTCGTACGGCTACAAGATCATCAAGGACATGAAACCGTATATCGAGATGTCCGAATCGACGCTGTACACCATTCTCAAGCGGCTCGAAACGGCGGGCATGCTGACCGTGAAGAGCGCGGAGCACGACGGAAGGCTCCGGAAATACTATCACATCACGAAGGCCGGACTGACGAGGATCGAGGAGTTCCGGGAAGACTGGAAGGAGATCCGGTCGATCTACAGTTTCGTGACGAAGGAGGACCAGGGGGAATGAATAAAAACGATTTTCTCGGGCGGCTGAGGGCCGGACTGGCCGGCCTGCCGCAGGATGACGTAAATGAACGCATCTCGTTCTACAGCGAGATGATCGACGACCGGATGGAAGACGGGCTCACGGAAGAGGAAGCGGTGGCAGAGATCGGCCCTGTGGAGAAGATCGTGTCGCAGATCATCGCGGATACCCCGTTTCCGCGGATCGTCAGGGAAGGGATGAAGACAGGGCGCCGCAGGCCGGCGTGGGAGATCGTGCTCCTGATCCTGGGTTTCCCGGTCTGGTTCCCCCTGCTGATCGCGGGATTTGCCGTGCTGCTGTCCCTGTACGTCGTGCTCTGGAGCCTCGTCCTGTCGCTCTGGGTGGTCGAATTCTCATTCATCGTGTCCTGTATCGCCTGCCTGGCCGCGGGGATCCTGTTCTTCTGCCGGAGCCTGACAGCGGCGGGGCTCGCAGCGGTCGCCGGGAGCCTCGTGCTCGCAGGCCTGTCGGTCTTCCTGTTCTTCGCGTGCAGGGCGGCCGGACGAGGCGCCGCGGTCCTGACCAAAAAGACTGCGGTGGGGACGAAGTCTCTGTTCCTCAGAAAGGAGAACGCAAATGAAGCGCGCTGACAAGATCTGGCTGGTGCTGGGCGCCGTGCTGCTCCTGGGCGGAGCAGTCCTTTTCGCCTGCGTCATGACGTCCCTCGGATGGCGGTTCGAAGCTCTGGGCACGGACCGCACCGAGGAGAGGACCTTTGAGGTCAAGGAAGGATTCAGTGACATCCACATCCGCTGCGATACGGCGGACGTCCGTTTCGTGTCTTCGGACGACGGTGTCTGCAGGATCACATACAGGGATGACGAAAAGACCGGGATCACCGTTTCGGCCGAGCAGGGGACGCTCACCGTCACGACGGAGGACAACCGGAAATGGTATGAGCATATCGGGATCCGGTTCGGAGAGTCCCGGCTCACGGTCGCCCTGCCGGGGAACAGCTACGGTTCCCTGACTGTTTCGGGCAGCACCGGAGACGTCTCGCTGCCTTCCGGTTTCGGATTCGAATCCGTCGAGATCGATCTGAGTACCGGAGACGTTGACTGCCGCGCGTCCGCGTCGGATCATATCAGGATCGGGACCGATACCGGGGACATCCGTCTGCGGGATCTGTCCGCCCGCTCCATGGATCTTTCCGTCACTACGGGGGACGTGGAGATCTCGTCCGCGGTCTGCGGAGAGTCGCTGACCCTGACGGTGACTACCGGCGGATCCGTTCTGACGGACGTCTCCTGCGGCAGCTTTACGACTTCGGGGACCACGGGAGACGTCACCCTGAAGAACGTGACCGTATCGGGGATCCTGTCGATCAAAAGGAGCACGGGAGACGTGGCCTTCGAAAACTGCGACGCGGGGGAACTGTCCGTGGAGACGAACACGGGCGACGTGACCGGGACGCTCCTGACGGAGAAGGTGTTCGTCACGCAGACCGGCACGGGGGACGTCCAGGTGCCCGGGACGGCGAACGGAGGCGTATGCAGGATCACGACGGGCACCGGGGACATCCGGATCCGGATCTCCTGATGCGGCCCGCCTGAAGGAATGGATCGGAGGAGCCTGTGAAAAGCACGATCGAGATCAGAAAAGCGAGCATCGTGGATCTGGATACCGACGTCATCGTCAATGCAGCCAACGAACGGCTCTCGCCGGGAGGCGGCGTATGCGGAGCGATCTTCCGTGCGGCGGGCTATCAGAAGATGAAGGACGCCTGCGATGTGCTGGGCCGCTGCGATACCGGGAATGCCGTCATCACGCCGGGTTTTGCCCTGAAGGCCGGATACGTGATCCACGCTGTCGGCCCGGTCTGGATCGATGGTGCGCACGGTGAACCCGAAAAGCTGAAGAGCGCGTATCGCAGAGCGCTGGAACTGGCACGGATCCACGGCTGCGGAAGTATCGGGTTCCCGCTGATCTCCGCGGGGATATATGGATATCCGGTGGACCGGGCATGGGCGGACGCCGTCTCGGCCTGCGCGGAGTATATCAGATCGAACGGGGATCAACCGCTGCGCATCGTTTTCGCCGTGCTCGATGAGGAGGTGCGCAGAGCGGGGAGGGCTGCGATTCGAAAGGCAGACGCGGGCGCTTATGCGGCTGCCTGCCGCGACGACTGGAAAAGGCAGCCCATGCCCGAAACGACGGCGTCTTTCGAGCTCGAAAGAACCTTCAGCGAGGATGAGATGGATGCGCTCCGCCGGGGTCATATCCCCAGGGAGATGGAGGACAAGTGGTTCCTGTACATGGAGGGATCTGTTCTGTACGCACACCGCAGCTGGACGGGCTGCTGTATTTACCGGATCGACTTCGGCGAAAACGGACGTCATCTCGTGACGGTCAGCCGGGATCCGGAACAGTACGGATGCACGGATATCGAAGAAGATGCCGTGAACCTGAACAGACTGCTGGACTGGTGGACGCAGACCCCTTACGATCCTTATGGAGAATGGATCTCGGAAGTCAGCGGTTCCCTGGAAAAAGCGGATAAGGGATGACGTGCGGCTCCCGGGCCGTGCGGATGAATGCAGCAGAGGCGCGATCGGGATCGCGCCTCTGTTTTATCGTATGGAAGAGAGTCCGTCAGGAACGGGACCGTTTTGCTCCGAAGGGCGGATCGTCCCCGTCGTTCAGTTTGGAGATCTTGCGGATCATGTACCAGGCCAGAGGCAGGGCGAGGAACAGGAAGGAACCGCCGTCCGACACGGCCTGCGCCACCGCGAGACCGGTCTCACCGAAAAAGTTCGGGAGGATGAGGATCGCGGGGATGAGGAAGATCAGCTGGCGCGACATGCTCAGGATGAGGTTGCCGACGGGCCGGCCCAGAGACTGATAGAGGTTCGACGTGATCATGACGACCTCATGGGGGATGAGGACGAGGCAGAGCGCCCGGATCTTGAAAGAGCCGATCGCCAGCATCGTGGGATCGTTCTGCCGGTTGAACAGATGGATCAGGAAGGTCGAGCCGAAGAACATGGCGGCGCCGAGGATAAGCCCGGCGACGCAGCCGATCGTGATCGTCGTGAAGTAGGATTCCCTCACGCGCCTGTACTTGCGGGCGCCCCAGCAGAAGCCGGCGACCGGACCGAAGCCCTGGCTGAAGCCCATGATCGCGGAGCCGATGAGCCGGTAGAGCTTGTTGGCCACGGCGATGCCGGCCTGGACCGAGGGGCCGAATTCGCGCGCCACGCGGTTCGTGAAGATGCCGCCGAGACTCATGAGGCTCATGCGCAGGAAGGAGGGGACGCCCATGCGGGCGACTTCGAGGAAGCTCTCCCTGTCCGGCCTGAGGTTCCTGAGCGAGATGTCCAGCATGGAACGTTTCCGGACGAAGGGCCACGCGAGCACGATGACGCTGACCACTTTGGAGAGGGCCGTCGCGCCTGCGGCACCGGAGACGCCCCAGCCGAAGACCGAGATGAACAGCGGGTCGAGGAAGCAGTTGAGGACGGCGCCCGAGACCGTGCCGATCATGGCAAAAGTCGTGCTGCCTTCGCTTCGCAGCAGCTGGTTCATGATGAGCTCTGCAGTCGTGAAGGGAGCCGCGAGCAGGATCCAGAAGGAATAGTCCATCGAGAACTGCTTGGCATCCGCGTGCGCTCCCAGGAGATCCACGACGTTGGAGCGGAAGATGAGGCAGACGATGCCGAAGAGGAGGGAGAAGCAGCAGCCGATGGCAAGCGTGCTCGTCCCGACCCGGGAGGCCTTTTCGTCTTCCTTTGCGCCCATGAGGCGGGAGATGTAGCTGGCCGCGCCGAGGGCAAAGCCCATGGAGATCGAGCGCAGGAACATCATGAGGGAGTCGTTGACCGCCACCGCAGCCGTGGCCTGGGTGCCGATCTGACTCACGAAAAAGGTATCGGCAAGATTGTAGATGGAGTCGATCAGGGATGCGATGATCATGGGGATCGCGACCTTGGGGATCACTTTGAACATGGGATCCTCGAGCATCATCCTTCGCCTGTTTTCGCGGGCGAGTTTCTGTTTGTCTTCCAAATTCCGTCTCCTTTCATATCAGAATCACCGTATCATTGATTAGAATATACATTCACGGAAGGCAACAGTCAAGAAAATGCGGGAAAAAAACTGTACGGTTCCCTCAAACAGAAACATATCACGGTTGACCGCGGGAGAAAAAGAGACTAAGATGAAAAGCGAAAGACCCGGAAAACAAGCAAAACGGACAGCTTTTTGCGAAGAAAAAGGAGGACGGTACGAATGCCCAGAAAAGCAAAGATCTCTCTTCATCCTTCCTACGTCAAGGGTGACATCTCCCCCCGTCTGTTCGGTGCGTTCCTCGAGCCGATCGGCAACATGGCCGTAGGCTCCATGTGGAAGCCCGATCATCCCACCGCCGACGAGAGAGGCTTCCGTCAGGACTTCATCGACGGCCTGAAGGCCGCGGGCCTGCCTAGCGTGCGTTTCGGCGGCAACTACGTCTCCGGCTGGCGCTGGAAGGATTCCGTCGGTCCCATCGAGAGCCGCAAGCCCCTGATCGACCGCTCCCGTTCCTGCTTCATCCCCAAGGAAGTCGGCGCTGACGAATATCTGTCCTGGATCGAGAAGACCGGGGCGGACATCATGTGGACGCTCAACCTCGGCACGGACGATATCGACGCTTCCATCGATTTCATCGACTACGCCAACGTCGAGAGCGGGCTCGAATGGGCCGACAAGCGCATCGAGTTCGGACGTGAGAAGCCCTACGGCGTCAAGATCTTCTACCTCGGCAACGAGATGGACGGCCCCTGGCAGGTCGCTTCCTGGGAGAAGGATCCCGTCGGCTACGGCGTCAAGGCCCGTGAGGTCTCCAAAGCCCTGAAGTATACGGACGGATCCGTCGAGACCATCGCCTGCGTCTCCTCCTGCCCGTTCCTGACCCACTATCCCGACTGGGACCGTCAGGTGCTCGAGCAGTGCTACGAGGTCGTGGACTACATCTCCCTGCATCACTATCATTCCGCGCTGCCGGGCGACATCGGCGCGCTCATGGCCGGCGTCAAGGCGTATGAGAACTACATCGACACGGAGATCGCCCTGAGCGACTACATCCGCACGATGCTCCGCACCGAGAAGACGATGTACATATCCCTGGACGAATACGGAAGCTCCTTCCGTCCCCAGAGAGGCAACCCGCAGTACGGCATGAACGGCAACATGCCGGTCAAGACCTTCTTCAGTTTCCCCGACCGCGGCTTCAGGACCCAGGATCCCAACGTGTGGTTCCGCTTCGGGCCCGGCGGACGCAGAGTCGGCGAGATGGCGATGGCCCTGGCCAACGCCTCGACGATGCTCGCCATGGTCCGCCGCGCGGACCGCGTGAAGATCGGCTGTGCCACCGGCGGCCTCGGCATGCTGTGCGCCACCGACCAGGAGCACGTCTGGAAGAGCGCCGCCTACTATCCCATGACGGAACTCATCCGCTATGCGAAAGGCAAGTCCATCCTGCCCATGGTCGACTGCGAGACCTATGACGTGCCCTCCTACGCCGTCGACGATCAGAACCAGTACGCCGACATCAACGGCGTGCCCTACGTGACGGCCGCGGCCGCCCTGAACGAGGAAGCGGGCGAGTTCACCGTGTTCGTCGTGAACGGCGACTGGGAAGAGGAAGAAGAGATCACGCTGGACGTGAAGTCCTTCGAAGGCTACCGTTTCGTCGAGCATCTGACGATGTATTCGGACGAGTTCGAAGCCGCCAACAGCTATGAGAACCCCGATGTCATCAAGCCCGTCGTGTGCGAAGACACCAAGTGTGAGGACGGAAAGGTCTGCGTGACCCTGAAGAAGCTCTCCTGGAACGTGTTCCGTTTCGAGAAGGCGTAAACGTGACGGCCTCTCCCGGAGACGGGACAGATCCATGATGTGCGAGCCGTGAGGACGGGGACCTGTTTTCCCGGTTCTCACGGCTTTTTTGCATCCCGGCGCCGGAAAACCGCTTGGGATGCTTCTCAGCGCGCGTCCGCGGGAGTATACTGTTTCCGGGAGAACCGGACGGAAGGAGGCTGCCATGGAGGCGGTATTCGGAGAGGAAAAGGACATCCGTTCCTGGATGCGGCTGGTCGCCGCGGTCCGCGGCGGTCTTCCCGGACTGGAAACGGAGGAAGCTCTTGAGGAGCATGAACGGACTGTCCTGCGCTTCATGGGGAAAAGACAGGCGCTGTGCGTGAAGGAAGACGGAGAGATTGCCGGGGTGCTCCTGTTTTCCCGCGGCCGAAGCATGATCTGCTGCCTGGCGGTGGATCCCGCGCACAGAAGGCGGGGGATCGCTTCGGCGCTGCTCACGAAAGCGCTGGGTGAACTGGATCCGGGCCGGGAAGTCACCGTATCGACTTTCCGAGAAGAGGACGAAAAGGGCACGGCTCCCAGGGCGCTCTACCGGCGCTTCGGGTTCCGTGAAGGCGAACTGACAGTTGAATACGGATACCCCAATCAGGTGTTCACGCTCCCGCCCCGGGAGACTGAAGCGGTAAGGACAAAGAGAGGATGACAGGATGTTCACTGCCGACATGATCGCGCCGTGCGGGCTGGACTGCAGTCGCTGCGCCCGCGCGCTGCAAAAGACGGATCCCTGCCCGGGCTGCCTGGGTCCGGATGAGAACAAGCCGGAGTTCTGCTCAAAGCGCTGCGGCATCGTCCTCTGCGGGAGAAGGGAAGAGAACGGATACCGTTTCTGCGACGAATGCCCGGATTTCCCCTGCGCGGACGTCATGGAAAAGGAAGAGCGCTACGGCTCGAGGTATCCTCTGGCCGAGTCTCCGCTCGGGAACCTTCGGGCCATCAGGGAAAAAGGCATGGATGCCTTCCTGGAGGAGGAGAAAGCAAGGTGGACCTGCGCGGACTGCGGGAACCCCATCTGCGTCCACGACGGTGTCTGCAGCGGATGCGGCAGGCACTGGGGAAGGAGGAAGCCGTGAGCGGACGGCGTGAAGAACTCCCCGGCTGGACCTTCAGGCGGTTCGGCGCGGAAACGGAGGAAACGGATCCCGTGAGGGAAAAGCCTGAGGTCAGGACAGAGATCCCGGAACCGGCCGGGAACGTGAAAGGAGGCCGAAACATGGCCATCAAAGTGTACGACGGAGGCCGCTCGGGCGATCAGTGGGCCATCTCCTTCTCCACGGTCATCGGGATGGAGTCCACGATCTCCGACACGATCAACCGCTACTGCCGGGAGAACGGCTGCATCCCGGTCAATACCTGCATCGCCTACTGTGAAGTGGGGCTGGGCACCCTGGTCGTGACTGCCATCGTCAGGAAACAGTGACGGAGAGAGAAGGGACCCGGGAGCGCAGCGCTCCCGAGTTCTTTCTATGCAAAAATATGGTTCTCTGATATAATGACAGAGGGAACAAAAAACAAGGAGGTACTGCCATGGCAGTGAATCGTTTTGTGTTGAACGGAGTCTCCTATCACGGACACGGCGCGATCAATGAGATCCCCGGCATCGTGAAGAGCAAGGGCTTCAAAAAAGCTTTCGTAGCGTCCGACCCGGATCTTGTGAAATTCGGCGTGACGAAGAAGGTCACGGATCTTCTGGATGCGAACGGCATCGAGTATGCGCTGTATACCGACATCAAGCCGAATCCCACGATCGAAAACGTGAAGAACGGCGTGGAAGCCTATAAGGCCTCCGGCGCGGACTTCATGATCACGATCGGCGGCGGTTCCTCCATGGATACCGGCAAAGGCATCGGCATCATCGTGAACAACCCCGAATTCGCGGACGTCCGCTCCCTTGAAGGCGTGGCTCCGACGAAGAACCGCACGGTCTTCACGATCGCCGTGCCGACGACGGGCGGCACCGGAGCCGAGTCCACGATCAACTACGTGATCACGGACGTGGAAAAGAAGCGCAAGTTCGTCTGCGTCGACCCGAACGACATCCCCGACGTCGCCGTCGTGGATCCCGACATGATGGCCACCATGCCCAAAGGCCTGACAGCCTCGACCGGCATGGACGCCCTGACCCATGCGATCGAAGGCTATACCACCGCCGCGGCCTGGGAGCTCTCCGACTGCCTGAACCTGGAAGCGATCCGCCTCATCGCGAAGAACCTTCGTAAGGCCGTCGCCAACGATCCGGACGGCAGGGAAGGCATGGCGCTCGCGCAGTACGTGACGGCCATGGCTTATTCCAACGTCGGTCTGGGCATCGCCCATTCCATGGCCCATACCCTGGGCGCCGTCTATGACACGCCCCACGGCGTGGCCTGCGCCATGATGCTGCCCATCGTCATGGAGTTCAACCAGGAGGCCACCGGCGAGAAGTTCAAGGCCATCGCCGAAGCCCTGGGTACCGACACCGCGGGCATGGATCA
>JAEEGL012759583.1_pt1 | contig 13620 bp, 9 predicted proteins | sample 9134231 | NCBI WGS metagenome assembly JAEEGL01 (sample SAMN16246548, study PRJNA631951) | gut metagenome | biome: gut microbiome; feature: rumen; material: fiber-attached | host: Bos | place: Iran: Karaj | collected 2018-10
AGGGTTACGAGAAGGATGTTATAAAGAAGGCCATCTCTCGGAAGATGAGATGTGGTCTGCTTTTGCTTATCTTTTTTCACCAAAGTCGGCAAAAGCCGCCAGTTATAAATACGGCTTTTTAAAAGCTATTCTTGATAATCTGTACAATACAGATAACAATCTAACGCTGACATTCGATCAGCTGTTTTCAAAATTTGCAGAAATATATTGGAATCTGGTGTTAAAGCACCACATCAGACAGTCGCCCGTTACTGTAGACGGAAAAGCGACAAAGCTTGAACGCGCCTTGTGGGAAACAAAGGATAGGTTCAATCTTCCTGATGAAATCCCCTTTGAAAGCTTATCGCCCGAAGCAACCGAATTTGTTTGTAGGAAAGTTAAGATAGGGTGCAAAGAAAACGTAGTGGGCGCCCTTTACGGAGACTTGCAGGAACTCTTTTATTCCTTTTCTAAGACAGGAGAGTTTATAAAGCTTAATCCTCAAATGTATGAATTTGCCTGCAAGCATAAAGTCGCAATAGAAAAGATGAATTACTACGAGTGGGCCAGATACCTTGAAAAGGTAAACACGGACGATGTAATGGACCATCTGCTTACTAAAATCGATGAAAGCGCTAAGCGTAGTAACCTTGACTACTACAGAAATATCCTCTTTGAAGAATTCGAGAATAGGTGTTTTTACTGTGGAAAACCACTCACAAAAGCAAGTGTACATGTGGACCACTTTATCCCTTGGTCGTTTATAAAAGATGATAACTTATGGAACTTCGTGTTAGCTTGTCCAAGTTGTAACTTAAAGAAGAACGATAAACTGGCTCCAAAGACAAAGCTTGACTTACTTATCAAGAGAAATGAAGTAATCATCGAGCATGACAATCATAACCTAATGAAGAATTATCAGGCCAATCGCCTTGTCGCAATATACTCGTGGGCTTCGGATAACGGATACAAAGACATCTGGGTTCCGCCACACAGTAAGGAAGCAATAAATGGATAAAAACATAGAATACTATAACGAAAACGCACAATCCTTTTTTGAAGGAACCGTAAATGCCGACATGTCTTTGTGGCGCGATAAGTTTGAAAAATATGTTTCAGACGGCGGAAGAATCCTTGATGCGGGATGCGGTAGCGGTAGAGACAGTAGAGCTTTTAAACAACATGGCTATTCCGTAGTTGCATTTGATGCATCAAAAGAAATGTGCCGAATGGCAGCAGAACTTTTAAATCAGGAAGTGTGGCAAATGCGATTTGATGAGATTGCATTTGATGAAGAATTTGATGGCATCTGGGCCTGCGCATCGCTATTGCATGTACCTCAAGATGAACTACCAACCATCATGCAGAAACTGCATACTGCTTTAAAAGCCAAAGGCTCAATCTACGTATCCTTTAAATACGGAGAAGGCACCAAGCAACGCGGTGAGCGCACCTTCAGCGACTTTACAGAAGATTCAGTCAGAAAACTTTTGTCAGATTCAAACTTTGAAGTAATCGAATGTGGCATCACTTCAGATATCAGGCCCGGCAGAGATGCCGAAAAATGGATTAACGCAATTGCAAGGAAGGCATAAAGCAAATGATAGTATACGACGGTCTTAAAACCGACTTTCTTAAATCTGTCGAAAACGACAGCATAGCGATTGAGATAGAAGAAAACATCCGTGAGAAAATGGGCAGGCATACGCCCATAGCTGAATTTCGCTCGTGGGAAAACTCGTTAAATTATATGTATAAGGTTTTAAATGACAACGAGATTCCAAGCGATGCAGGCATAGCTATTGAATACAACATTCCACAGACCGCAAAGCGAATTGATTTTATGATTACCGGATATAACAGTGAAGATACCGCAAACATGGTAATTGTAGAGTTAAAGCAATGGCAGGAAATTGAAAAGGTAAATGCCGTAAGCGGTGTGGATGCTATCGTTGAAACATTTACAGGTGGAGCTGTGAGAAGAGTGGTGCACCCTTCATACCAGGTGTGGTCTTATGCTCAGCTAATTAAAGACTATAACGCGACTGTGCAAGACCTAAATGTCGAGGTTCATCCTTGCGCATGCCTTCATAACTACATTCGTCATGCATGTGATCCGCTTGATGCAGACCAATATCAGGATTATTTGGAAGAAGCCCCTGCCTTTACAAAGGGAGATCTTCCTAAACTTCGCGAATTCATAAAGCAATCCGTAAAAAAGGGCGACAACAAAGAAGTCCTTTACATGGTAGATAAGGGTAAAATTCGACCTTCAAAGAGCCTTCAGAATTCAATTTTGTCTATGCTTAAGGGAAATAAAGAATTCGTGATGATAGACGACCAGAAGGTTGTATACGAGGAAATCTTACGCCTTTCAAAGAAGTGTATGGAAGACTTTAAGAAGCGCACCATCATAGTTGAAGGCGGTCCCGGCACAGGCAAAACAGTAGTAGCCGTAAACCTTTTAACAGAGCTTACACAGCAAGACCAAATGGTACAGTACGTTTCAAAGAACGCAGCTCCCAGACAAGTTTATCTTCAGAAGCTAAAAGGAGCTATGAAGAAAAGCAGTGTCGATAATATGTTTAAAGGCTCGGGAACATACACCGAATGTGGCTCAAACGTTGCCCACACACTCCTTGTTGACGAAGCCCATAGACTTAATGAAAAGTCCGGTATGTTTCAAAACTTAGGCGAAAACCAGATTAAAGAAATAATCAATGCGGCATATTGTTCCGTTTTCTTTATTGATGAAAGCCAGCGCGTAACATTGTCTGATATTGGCTCTATAGCAGAAATTGAAAAGTGGGCAAATTATTATGGTTCTGAAATAACCCGCATGGAGCTTAAATCACAGTTTAGATGTAACGGGTCAGATGGTTACCTTGCATGGCTTGACAATGTGCTCGGTATAAGAGAAACCGCGAACTATGATTTGGATGGAATCGACTACGATATTGAAATCCTAGATTCGCCACAGGAAGTAAAGCGAATCGTTTTTGAGAAAAACAAACCCAGAAATTCAGCCCGTATTTTGGCGGGTTACTGCTGGAACTGGATTAAAGAAGGCAAGAACGATACAACTTGCCATGACATTAAAATCGGCGATTTTGAAATGAGCTGGAACTTAGGAAGCGGAGAGCCGTTCGCAATCGGTGAAAACTCAGTAAACGAAATCGGCTGTATCCACACTTCACAGGGCTTGGAGTTTGATTATGTCGGCGTAATAATCGGCGATGACATGCGCTATGAAGACGGCAAGGTAATAACTGATTTCACAAAGAGAGCGTCAACCGACCAATCACTTAAAGGAATTAAGACTCTCGCGGATCATAATCCGGAAGAGGCATCTAAGAAAGCAGACGAAATAATAAAGAACACATACAGAACCCTCATGACTAGAGGAATGAAAGGCTGCTATGTGTACTGCACAGACTCTAATCTGGCAGAATACTTAAGGGAGGCAGTATCACATGCAAAAAGAAACAATTGAGCGAATAAGAAAGTTTACCGAGGATAGAAACTGGGACCAGTTCCATTCTCCGGCAAACTTAGCAAAATCAATTTCCATAGAAGCAAACGAACTACTTGAATGCTTTCAGTGGAGTGATACAGATTACGATATAAACGAAGTCAAAGAAGAATTGGCCGATGTCTTAGTATATTGCAGAAATATGCTCGATAAGCTTGGCCTTGATGAAGACGAAATCGTAAATGCCAAGATGAGCAAGAATGAAGCCAAGTACCCGATTGAGAAGGCTAAGGGTGTGGCGACAAAATATGACAAATTGTGATTAAGCGATTATCAGTAAGTTGCTATATTTACTATAAAAGAGGCTTTGGCTAAGAGTGAAGGAGTTAATTGTCATTATATAGAATGTATTTGATTCTGAAGATATGTAACTAGTTGTGAAGACTTTCGTAAAATTGTATTTGCTTACTATGCAAAGGAGAAAGAATTATGCAAACTACGTGTCCTAATGATGGTGGAAAGTTACGTTATATAAGTAATGACGTTGTTCAATGCGAGTATTGTAAATGCTGGTTCTCTACAAAAGAATCTGGAATTCCAGAGGTTAATTTTGAGAAAACGTATGATGAGGCTGTTCGGTATCAAGAAGATGGCGTAGATAATGAAGATATAAATAACATTAAGCTTGCTATAGGTCTGTATGAGCAAATATCGGACTTTAGAGATAGCGCTAATCGCTGTGAAATGTGCAGGGAAGCATTAAGAGAGCTTAGCGAAAAGATTGAGATGGAAATGGAGAAAAGCCGTAGACATAGATTGGCAGGGCACTGTTTTGCACTTGCTATATGTTCTGTTGTGGCAATATCCATTGTTGTTAGCGTTTTTCAATCGAGGAAGTATGCCAGAGCAATTTCTTTGTATGAATACTATAAATATGAAGATGCATGTTTGGTATTTGAAAGCCTAAAAAACTATAAAGATTCAAAACAGTACGTGGTACAAATTAATGAAATCATAAAGCAACGCGATGATGCGTGTGCGCGTGGAAAAATATATTATGAGGCTGGAAAGTATATTGAAGCTGTAGAAACATTGATTAATTATTCCTACTATGAGGAAGCGCTAGAATACATAAATCTTTCATCTGATGAGATGCTAAAGCAAGCACAGATAAATATAGCAATAGAGAATTATGACTCAGCGTGTGAATTGCTTTCTGCTGTGCCTAATAAGGCTGATTCTTATAATGAGGCTCAAATACTATTGTTGGAAGCAACAATAAAATTTGAAGAACAGAAACGAGAAAATGATTACGAATCCGCTGTAGCATATTATGAAGCTAATTATTTGGATGTGGCACAGAAAATCTTTATTGGACTGGATAACTATAAAGACTCGCGTTCTTACTTGCAGATAATTGGAGATTCTATATACAAAAACGCTGAGGAAGCTTATCAGCAGAAAGATTATAATGTTGTTGGTGAAATGCTTGATAAGATAGACGAAGCAAGTGAGTGGCCATTATTTGAGCAGGCTGTGTCTTTGTTCATTAAAGCTAAGGATGAGTATTTGGATTCTATTAAAGAAGATGCGAAAGATGTCTGCCGTAGTGATGGTTATAAGGCAATGTCTGATTTCATCGATGGAAAAAAGTGTCTGTTACTTACGGATAGTGAATATGAAAATCTAAAACAGGAATGCACGATTGAGAAAGTTTCCTTGGGCGAGCTTAAAGCGTTCGCGCATGATGATTCAGAACTTCTTGAAAACTTTTATACAGATACCACTGGAAACAGGTACTCTTTTGCGCTTAGTGGGATGTCAAGAATGTCTGCAAATCAGATGATGCATAAAGGTTTATATATAGCATCAAATTATTATAAATTAAGCAAAGAATACAAGTATCTGACTGGAACGGTTGCAATATGTGGTTATGATGATTGGGATGGAGACCCTACTGGATATATAGAAATACTAGGTGATGATAGGATTATATATAAAAATGATAGTCTTATTAAAACATCGGTTCCATATGATATTAAAGTGGATGTGTCAGACATTGATGTGTTAGTGATAAGAATGGGGTGTTTCAATGCGTATAGTTACTTGCATGTTATGTTAGGAAATCCTCAGCTTTCTGAATAAGAGTTATATAAAAAATGTCGTTTATGAAAAGGTGGAAGGGTATATGACTTTTTATGATTTGTTTAGCACAATAATGCTTGTTGTGTTTCTTTTGGTATTCTTGCGAGTAATTATCCGAATTGTAAAGAATGAATCTAGGCAAAAAAGAATTCAATATATTAGGAATTACAAAAAGGGTAATTTCTTGGTGATTTATCCACTAGCAATACCAATGTTTACGTTGGCATATCTATATAATAATGGGATTAATGCACGTAACGTATTTGAAGGAATTTTGCAAACAATTGATGATGCAGCCGGATTGGTCGGCTTTAAGTTTAATTTTTCTGATCTTCGTAATCTCATGGAAGCAAGCATAATCTATACTATAACAGTATATTTTTGCTACAGCCTTGTCTTATTGAATGCTCTTTTATTTTTCTTCTCATTGTTCCATCAATTTATTTGGGAGAAAATTCATCAGTTTATGTTTCGTAATTCAAAACGTAATAGGTATTTGATTGTAGGAGAAAATGAGAATAGCAGGGCTTTGTATAAGTCTATTGGTAATGGTAGTAAGGCTATCGTTGACTCATTGCAGCTATTGAGTAAACAATCATTATTATATGAATTGGGAATAGTCTCATTTGCTGAAAAAAAACCGAGTAGTTTTATATGTAAAGTGCTTGGTGATTTTTTGTCTAAAAGAAATAAGCGAGGGTTTCTATGCATCATTGTTAATACTGATGACATACAAACGAGTGTTGATATATGTGAGAAATTAGTGGACGCGTTAGATTCAATCGATAATTTAAAAACTGATGACTTATACAAGAAGGTAATGATTTATGTATATACAAGCGGAGATCAGTCTTCTTTGTATAGTCGAATAGCAAATAGCTATGGCTGCATTCAGTTGGTAGACAAGTATAAGCTCATTGCGTTTGAATTTGTTAGAAATAATCCGCTGCCTACTTTTCTTAGCGATAAGGAATTTGACTTTAAGCAATCATTGCTGAAAAGAAATGTTGATATAAGTGTTTTTTTTGTTGGATTTGGAAAGGTCAATCAGGAAATCTTTAAAGCTTATGTTTCCACAAATCAGTTTGTTACGAAAGATGAAGGAAATATAGCTATTAAGCCGGTGCATTATTTCATTTTTGATAATAAAAATCCTAAGTCTAATAGAGATTTGACCTTTACATATAATCGGTACGAAAGAGAGTTTTATTGTTTGGACGATGATTCTAAACAGAAATCTTTGCGAGTAAAAGAGGATGATTATTTGCCCCTTCCGTCAGCTCCCGCTGAAACTAGTTTCTTTAATTTAGATATAGATTCAGAGGAGTTTTATGCTTGTATTAAGGAAAAAATAACGGCAAACCCTAAAAGCATAAATGTGATGATAGTTTCGATTGGAAAGGACTATGAAAATCAAGATATAGCCTTTAAATTGGAGAGCTTAGTTTCATCATGGTCAGCAGAAGATAACACACATTTTTATGTTAGAAAGCAGCAAGAATGTGATGAGGCAGGCAGAGCCATTTTGCCTAATTGCGATAAGATTATTCCATTTGGAGAAGTATATTGTAATCCATACGATTTCAAGAATATTCAAGGTGACGATAGTTTCAAGTTGGCGCTTGATATGCATAAATACTATTCAATTAAAAATGCTATTCAGAGAAAAAAAGCAAGCACGATTGATATTTATGCGGAACTAAAAGATGCAGAGAAGTATTGGTATGTGGGAGATGAAGAGAATTGTACCAAAAGTAAGCTGTACAGGGATTCAAGTCTTTATCAAGCGCTTAGCATAAGATCAAAGTTGTTAATGCTTGGAATGGATGTCTGTAAGAAGAATATGTCTTGTGAAGCTACAGCATTAACTAAAGAAGAATATATGAGGATATATGCGGATGGTGATTGTCCTAGTGATTATATAAATGCCAGCGAATCATCTACTAATTATACGTTTGCTATTAGGAATATTGATGATATTCGCTCAGGGAAACGACCAAATAATATGGCCATTCAGGAGCATTTAAGATGGAATGCGTATATGATATGCCAGGGGTTTGTTCCTGAGAATAAAAATAATATTGGGGAAAGTAAAAAAGACTATCTTAAGCGTTATCACGCATGCCTTACTACATATGAAGGGTTGCTTGATTACAGGAAAATGGTTTCTGAACTGGAAGGCATTAGTGAAAACGAGGCTGATGTTATCAAATATGATTACACTATAATGGATGACGCATGGAGTATTATGAATAATGCGGGTTATCAAATAGTGTTGCGTAAATAGCCATCGATAACATAATACAGAAGAATTGGAGATAAGGCATGATAAAAAACTATTATGAAGTGACGATTCTTTGGGGAGGAAGTGGTCGAAAGTGTGCTAGATTGTTGGCAGATGAATTGACGAAGAGGCATTATGAAGATTATATGCCGATTAATTCGTTCATTTTCGAGAAAGAAGCACTAGAGTCAAATTCAATAATGGATGAAGTAATAAAAAAAATAAAGCATTCTTCTGCATGTATTGTTGTTTTGACTTTTGATGATGTGGATAACACGCGAGTTAGGCAGAATATATTAATAGAAACAGGTATTGCGTGGACATTATTGGGAAAAGATAATCTTATGTTTCTTAGTGATAAGTCGGTAATTCCAGAGGACTTTCCATCAAATATAAGAACAAATATTAATACGAATTATTTTGACAAGTCCGATTTAGAATCAACTATTCAGAATGTATGTAATGAATTGATTAAAACGCATAATATTCATAGCACAAAGAATTTGCTCTCTCTCTCAGATTACGTGTACGATGGCCGCATATTGGACGATTTGGATGCAAATTTTAACGAAGGAAAGGCTGATGTACAACTTAAGAAGATAATTATTAAATGGAAGGATGCTGTTGAACGTTTTGATTATCTTCACGAGCGAATTATGTATGTGATAGAGAGGATTGCTTTCCTTCCTATTTTTGGAAGTGATAGTGAAATAGTCTCTTTTATGAAAAGTATTAAGGATGAGATAGTGCCCACAGACCGAGACAGGATGCATAGTGGGGATGGTGAGATATCAAGAGAATTGCAGAACGTAATGAATATGACTAATCAAGTTATAGAATATACGTTATTGAAAAATCAAGAAAAAACAAACCGTTGCCTTAATAATCCATTAGAGAATAAGCGAGACACCGAGATGGTGGAAAGAAACTTTAGAAGGATTTTTAATGAGCTAGAGGTGTTTATTTCTGGATTTGAAAAGGGAGTTTTTTCGTACAATTGGTTAATAAAAATAGTCGCATACGATTATGCTGCCCTAACCAAGATGAAAATGTATGTAATTGATTCTAAGCCCTGTAGTGCAGAGAATAGAGGCGACTTGGAGGATGCAATTAACTATTTTGAAAAGGCCAAGAATCTTGCACAAAAATACGATGTTGCTTCAGAAAACATATGGCTTGGGTATATACAGTATAATTTGGCGAGAGCTTATAAAGATAAGTATGATTTTACGAAAGACGAAAGCCTTTTAATGAGAATAAAAGATAATCTGCTTGATGCAATCGGTTATCGTGAAGGATGGCTTGCAAGCGAGTATTACAAAGGCTTGTTTTCAACAGCCCTTTCCTATGAGTTCTTTATTGCTTCTTATTATGACTATTTGCTTAGAAACAGTCTGGAGGGGTATTCGACGGAAACACCGGAAGAGAACTTGGATAATATTATTTCACTAAGAAATATGCTTACAAATTATTGTGATAAAAGTGAATTGGGAACTCTGTATAGGATAAGAGACAAGATTGATGATTTGATAGCAGAAATTCGAGGCTAAATTCACACATATATAAAAATAGCGGGGAATATATGATGAAAAATAGTCCATTTGATAGTATCAGTTATATTAGTAGGGGCTCTAATGATAGTAAGAGTAATTTGAAAATGCGAGCAGGGGCAAATGTTTTGTTTTGTGCTCACATGGATGATTTCGAAAAGTATTTCAATGAAATAACAAATGACATCCTTAAAGTGCAGAACTGTGTCATATGGTTTAATAAAGAAAAAGATTTTAGATGGAGCCGTTCGGATTTAGAGACTATTCTTTTCAATATACAATTAATCGTTGTTCCTGTAACAAAAAGATTACTTACGGAACCTAGCGATGCGATGGACGTCATAATGCCTTGTGTTGTCGAAAAACATATTCCGATTCTTCCGCTTATGCAAGAAACAGGGTTAGATATGTTGTTTCAAAAGAAATTTGGGGATATTCATTATCTTTTTAAAAACGGCTCTAAAAAGAGTGATTTCGAGGATAAACTAGGTATATTCCTAAATGGTGTATTTGTCAGTGATAAGACAATTGCTAAGATACGAAAAGAATTCGCCGCATATATTTTCTTGTCATACAGAAAAAAGGACAGAAAGTATGCTCAAGATTTGATGAAATTGATTCATAGTAATGGCATGTGTCAAGATATAGCAATATGGTACGATGAATTTCTTGTGCCGGGAGAGAATTTTAATGAGGCGATTAATTTGGCAATGAATCGTAGTCGGATATTTGCTCTTGTTGTTACACCAAGTCTGCTTGAAGATGACAATTACGTTATGAAAATCGAGTATCCTTATGCAAAGAATCAAAGCAATATGGTGATATTTCCGGTTGAGATGGCGACGACTGATCATGTGGTCCTAGCAAAAAAATATATAGGAATTCCTAATTGCATTCAAGGAAATAATAAGCAATCATTTGATACGGACTTAAGTGAACTTGTGGATGGTTTAAACATAAAAAAGAGAGGCGAAGATGAAGAACACAAGTACCTAATTGGACTTGCCTACCTAAACGGGATTGATGTTGAAGTAAACGCTGATAAAGCGGTTGAATTATTATTCAGTATTGCAGACCCTGAAGATGGGGAACCTTTTCCAGAAGCTATACATATGCTTGCTACAATGTACCATGATGGGAAGGGAGTTGGCATAGATATTCTGAAGTCTATTGAGTGGAGAAAAAAATATTTAGATTATTATAGACTTCAATTAGGTAGTGGAAAAACGGATGCAAAAACATTTACGGCACTTTTAGGAGCATATAAGGAATTAGCACAGGCCTTTGCAGAGATTAATGAGTTAGATAATGCAATAAATACACTTGAGGAAAACTGTCTGTTGCTAAGAGATAACAAGGCAAAGATAGTTAGAATTGTTAAAGAAAAGCAATTTAATGCCACATTGCTTAATATATATGAAAACTTGTGTGACTACTCAATCAAGCTGCAGTATATGGCACAAGGTGCAAGGTATTATGAAAAGATCGAAGCTATTTTGAATAGAGAGGGGAATAACTATCAAGAATATGTTCGCGATAACATTATAGCAAGGCAGATGAAGCGAAAGGTGGAGATTGCTAGACAGTATTTTAATAGAGGTAGTTTTTTATTCAACAATATGCTAGAGAAAATCTATGTACCAAGGAACTTTTGGATAGAACGAGATTCTATGATTGAATTGGTCGGAGATTTTCTTAAGCTTGTGAATAAGTTGTACGATAGGAGTAATAATGCAGTCTATTTGCGCATGTTAAGTGAAGGCTTTTTTATGATGGGAGATTCTCTGGGAATTAACAGGGCCTTAGATAGTGAATATGAAATATATTTATATAATATTTTGGGTGTTCATAATGGCCCTGAAAGTATCAAGAAAGCTTTGTTTTATGCAGAAGAAGTATATGGCTTGACTGGGGCTTATGATGATGGGGTTCAGTTAGCTATTCTTAGATTGCAAAATGGAGAAAAACAAAATGCTAAAAATCTACTATCTGAATTATTGGATTATAAGCCATCGATTATAGCCGAGCGTTGGTACGCTGAATCTATACTGGAATTGGCGTATGATGAGGAAGCTATTATAGATGCAACTATTTGGCGAGAAAAATATCTGAAAGGAATAGCAATCCTAAAAAAGATTATAAAAGACGGTAATATCCGTGGACTTAAGAAAAATCTCTGTGAATGGTTTTGCAAGTTTGCTAAAAAGGAAAATGAACTGAATAATATAGAATTGTCAAAGCAGCATTATGAAGATGCATGTAGCCTGATAGAAAGCATAGGCGATGATGATGAACCGATAGGTAACAAGACTCAATCTGAGATTATAAGCGGACTTACTGAAATTTATAATAGTTGTGGGTGCATTGACAAGTTAAATGATATTAATTCGAGAATGGAAAATCGTAAAATACATACTGAATTAGATGGAATAGATTACGATAGGTTGTTCTATAGCCTCTTTTACGTTTTTCGTCGCGAGTATTACAAGGGAAATATTGGTAGGGCTAGAAGTCAGATAAAATCAATCATCCGTTGTGGGCAAAGCGGTATAAAAACTACACGCGAGATTCAACTAATCAAAGATTACCTTAAAATGTTAGAGATTGGGACCCAAATAGATATACTAGTTCAAGAGCCTGAATCTTTGGTGGAAAAATATAATGATTGTTTTACATACTATTACGAACTCTACGAGCGTTTGGGCGACAAGAAATATGAAAAGAAAGCGCTGAAATGCAGAAAGCATATTGAAGAATTACGGATGGGACGCACTCCAAATCGAGAATATGTACGAAAAAGATACAACGCTGATGTGAGAAATGGTGAAAGACAGATAAATAAAGCCGGACAATATATGGAAATATATGAAGGGGCGGCAGAAAGGTGCATGAAGAAAGGAAAAACATTAGAAGCATGGTACTTCTACATTTGTGTAATTAACACAGCCAAACTTTTAGATTATAGCGGAGGTAAAGTAAAAACTCATCTAAAAAAACCTTATTACATAGATCCACGATATCAGTTTAGTTATACTTACAATTACCATGATTTTAATGAAGAACGATTGATGATTTTGGTAAGGGCATTTTATAGTTTAAGTTCACTTGCTGTTAAAGTTAATTGTGAATACTATAGTAACGAAGTTATGGAAAGGGGCTTTCTTACTTATGTTATTCAATTGTGGAGGTCACATGGGGAAAGACTGTGTCCTGAAAAGATGAAAGATATATACCAGAATGCATATATAAGGTTAAAGAAACTGCAGTAGATCCGATTTGATTGCGGTACAATTCCCTTTTTTACCTTTCACTATTAATTTTTTAGAATTATACGTTTTTAAATATTTTAAGGTGATTTAAGTGAGTAAGAAAAATATCAATCATATGGAAGAAATCCTTGATACGGCAAATCAAAAGATTGATGCTCTTGAACAGAGCATTGCGGACTTCAAAGAGTATCAATCAAAGATTCAGGAGCTGGAAGCCTATTATACAAGCTCTCAATGGAAAGATGATTTTGCCATGGATGAAGCGGGCAAGCTTCCAAAGGAGCTTAAAAGAGGTGTTCTTTCAGAGGATGGCATCTACAATGTGCTTGAGAGAAACAAGGAGCTTCTTAAGCTGCTTGATGGATTTGATGATTAAGACAATGGAGCAATAGTTTTTATGAACATACAGATTTTTGGCACCAAGAAGTGCAATGACACCAAGAAAGCGGAACGTTTCTTTAAGGAGCGTGGCATAAAATACCAGTTTATCGATATGAAAGAAAAGGGCATGAGTAAAGGGGAGTTTACCTCTGTTGCTCAGGCCAATGGTGGTATTGATGCTATGTTGGATCTAAACTGCAAGGATCAGGATACTCTTGCCCTGATTCGGTATATCGCAGAAGAGGATAAGCTTGAAAAGGTCCTTGAGAATCCGCAGGTGATTAAGACACCGGTTGTGAGAAACGGAAAGTTCTCTACACTTGGCTATCAGCCGGATGTTTGGAAGAAATGGGAATAGGGGGAAGCGCATGAAACATTACATTATTGCAAAGTTTAAACCTGAATATGATTGGAAGAGCGCCATTAGCGATATAAAGGCACTTTTTGATAAAGCACTTGAGCTTGAAGGCGTATCGGAAGTATTGATTAAAGAATCAAATTCTGATAGGTCAAATCGTGCGCATCTTATGATAGAGATGC
>JAEEGL015663781.1_pt1 | contig 13620 bp, 12 predicted proteins | sample 9134231 | NCBI WGS metagenome assembly JAEEGL01 (sample SAMN16246548, study PRJNA631951) | gut metagenome | biome: gut microbiome; feature: rumen; material: fiber-attached | host: Bos | place: Iran: Karaj | collected 2018-10
GTCCCGAGACGATGCTCGGTGATACGGCAGTAGCCGTACATCCCGATGACGAAAGATATACGCATCTTCACGGAAAGACCGTATGGCTGCCGATCGTGAACAAGGAGATACCGGTAGTTGAAGATACATATGTTGACATGGAATTCGGTACCGGTGTAGTTAAGATCACTCCCGGACATGACCCTAACGACTTTGAGGTCGGAAAGCGCCATGATCTTCCCATCGTGAACGTCATGAACGATGACGGAACGATCAATGAAAACGGCGGCAAGTATGAGGGCATGACAGATCTTGAGGCAAGAGAGGCGATCGTTAAGCAACTGAAGGACGAAGGACTGCTCGTCAAGATAGAGGATTATTCGCACAATGTCGGAACGCATGACAGGTGCGGCGCAACGATACAGCCGCTCGTCAAGCAGCAGTGGTTCGTTAAGATGGACGAACTCATCAAGCCCGCCCGCAAGGCCGTTGAGACGGGTGACATCCGGCTTGTTCCCGAGAGGATGGACAGGACGTATTACAACTGGACCGACAACATCCGCGACTGGTGCATCAGCCGTCAGCTCTGGTGGGGACACAGGATACCGGCATATTACTGCAGTGACTGCGGTGAGATGATCGTTTCGCGTGATCATGTCGACAAATGCCCGAAGTGCGGATCCGCAAATATCACTCAGGATGAGGATACGCTTGATACATGGTTCTCGTCGGCACTCTGGCCGTTCTCAACACTCGGCTGGCCCGAGAAGACAGAGGAACTTGATTATTTCTATCCGACCGACGTTCTTGTTACGGGATACGATATCATCTTCTTCTGGGTGATCAGGATGATCTTCTCCGGGTTCGAGCATATGGGCAAAAAGCCGTTCTCGACCGTACTGTTCCACGGACTTGTAAGGGACGGACTCGGCAGGAAGATGAGTAAATCGCTCGGCAACGGTATCGATCCTCTTGAGGTCATCGAGAAGTACGGTGCGGATGCGCTCCGTTTCACGCTCGTAACGGGTAACGCTCCGGGTAACGATATGCGCTTTACCGATGAGAGAGTTGAGGCGTCGAGAAACTTTGCGAACAAAGTCTGGAACGCATCGCGTTTCATCATGATGAACATGGAAGGCAAGACGATAACGAAGCCTTCCGATGAAGACATGTGGCCGGTTGACAGATGGGTTCTTTCAAAACTCAACAAGGTTGTAAAAGAAGTCACAGACAACATGGAAAAATATGAGCTCGGTATTGCGGTACAGAAGGTATACGATTTTATCTACGATGTTCTGTGCGACTGGTACATCGAGATGGTCAAGCCCAGACTCTATAACACCGATGACGCAAAGAGCGCGAATGCCGCACTTTATACTATCAAGACAGTGCTTATCGATTCACTCAAACTTCTGCATCCTTACATGCCTTTCATCACGGAAGAGATATACTGTACTCTTACGGAAGGCGATACGGACCGTGACGAGTCGATCATGATATCTTCATGGCCCGTATACAAAAAAGAGTGGGAATACGAGAAGGATGAGGCTGAGATCGAGCTTATCAAGGAGGCTGTCCGCGGCATCAGGAATATCAGGACGGAGATGAACGTTGCTCCTTCAAAGAAGGCAAGAGTATTTGTTGTGACGACAGACGATACGGTTGCCGCCGCATTCGAGAAAGGCCGCGTATTCTTTACTTCTCTTGCGAATGCAACAAGTGTTGACATTCAAAAGGACAAGACCGGCATAGCCGATGATGCTGCATCTGTCATGATCGCGAATGCCGTCATATACATTCCGTTTGAGGAACTTGTTGATATCAGGGACGAGATCGAGCGACTCACAAAAGAGAAAAACAGGCTTGCGGGTGAGATCAAACGCTGCGAGGGAATGCTCTCCAACGAGAAGTTCATCAGCAAAGCACCCGAAGCAAAGATTAACGAGGAAAAAGAAAAACTCGAAAAGTATACGCTTTTGTTCAAACAGGTGGAGGAGCGACTCGCTTCGCTTGGCGCAAAATAATATCTAAAGACTGGTGACGGATGGCTGTAGCAACCGACGGATGGAGATGTAAAATATCGGACGACAGCATGAGCGCGACCGTGTTCATGACTGAACCGAAGGCAGGTGAGACTATCACGGTGGAAGACGTGACTCTGTATCTGCGCGCCAACGGAGTCCTGTCGGGCCAGATCTATTCGGAGATCGAGAAAGCCATCAGGGAGAAAACATACTACAAAGATATCGTTGTAGCGAAGGGCAGACCGCTCATTGAGACGGTTCCCGGAAACTATGAGTTCCTGTTTTCAACGGGTGAGATCAAGCATCCGACGATACGCTCTGACGGGTCTGTTGACTACCAGAGTATGAGCGTCATCCATTCCGTCAGCCCGGGTGATCTTCTGGCTGTTTATCATCCTGCGGTTCCGGGAAGCAGCGGGCTTGATGTCAAGAACCGCGAGATAAGATGCAAACCCGCCAAGGAACTGCCGGCTCTCAAAGGCTCGGGATTTGACGTTTCGTTTGACGGAAATTCATATACCGCGAACATGGAAGGAAGAGTCGAATACGACAACTTCAAACTCCATATCCGCGATCTGTACGAACTCAGAAAAGATCTTGATCTTGTCACGGGGCGGATCGATTTTCGCGGTGACGTGATCGTTCACGGAAATGTCACTACGGGCACTTTTATCAGGGCGACCAAGTCGGTTACGGTCGACGGGTCAGTCGAGGCCGCAACAATAATAGCCGAAGGCGATATTGTCCTGAAAAAGGGAATACAGGGGAGGGGACGTGCAAAGCTCGTATCGGGCGCCAATATTTACGCCAATTTTATCGAGTTCTCCGAGGTCAAGGCCAAGGGTAATGTTGAGGCCAATATCATACTGAATTCAACGATATCCGCGGGTAAATCGGTCCTTGTCAAAGGACAGAAGGGCGCGATCATCGGCGGCATCAATTACTGTGTCGGTCAGATGTCAACGGCACAGGCCGGTAACGCGGCTGAGGCCAGGACCGTCATCGCATCGGGTATCAGCGATGACTACGATAAGCGTCATCATCTTCTGTCGGAGAAGGCCGAAAGCGCAAGGGATTCGATCAAAAAGACCAGGTTTGAGATAGAGCAGATCAGGGATGTAAGGCTTACAAACGATCCGAAGGAAGTCAAAGAGGCAAAGATCAGTCAGCTTACGAGAAGACTGAAGCGTGACGAGCGTCTTCTGGAACACGTCGAGAAAGAGCTCAAGGAGATCGAGGATACCATGAGTGTCGGAACACAGGCCATGATCTCGGTCGAAGACAGAGTCAATCCCGGAGTAACGGTCAGGATCGACAACAAGGAGCTCGTGGTCAAAAATGCCCTGACGCATGTTAAATTCTACAGACCTGAAGGATCGAGCGAGATAGAGGTTAAAACGTTATGATCAATTTCGAGGAAGAATTAAAGAAGTTTCATGAAAGCATGGAGATCGAAGAAGTCGAGAGTGCGGTAAGGGAACATGAGCTTACCGATATGACTGATATCATGATCGAAATGCTCAGAAGAGAAAAAGAGAACAAGGAATTATGAAATGCTACAATTGCGGCAACCGACTCGGCCGCGAAGATTTCTGCGCTTCGTGCGGCGCTGACGTAAGGATATACAGGCGCATCTGCCACATGTCAAACATGTATTACAACGAGGGCCTCAGGAAGGCCAATGTGCGCGACATATCCGGAGCCATTACAGCGCTTAACAGAAGTCTTAAATACAATAAAAGAAATATCGATGCGAGAAATCTGCTGGGACTGTGTTACTTCGAAAGAGGTGAGGTGGTTCCGGCTCTTTCTGAGTGGATCATAAGCAAGAATTACGAGAGCAAGAAGAACATTGCGGATGAATATATAAACTTCCTTCAGAGCAATCCCGCAAGGCTTGATACGATCAATCAGACGATCAAGAAGTACAATCAGGCCCTCAATTTCTGCTATCAGAACAGTCAGGATCTGGCGATCGTTCAGCTGAAAAAGGTTCTTTCCATCAACGAAAATCTCATAAGCGGCTATCAGCTCCTGGCGCTTTTGTACATAGAGACAAAAGACTACGAGAAGGCGAGGAGGACGCTCCTTCGCGCCATCAGGATAGACCGGAATGATATCACTACACAGAGATACTTAAAAGAGATAAATAATATCATCACCGAGCAGGCACAGGCACCGGATTCGAAAGGTGCTCCGGTGGCGATCCCCGTTCAGGACATTATCACATATCAGAACGGTAACGATACGATAATCCAGCCGGTCGGGACAAAAGAAAAGAGAGGATTTTCGAGCATCATAAACATCGTTATAGGTCTTGTCATCGGTATCGCGATCAGCTGGTATCTGATCCTTCCGCAAAAGATCACGATGGCAACGAAGGAAAATGACGAGAAGTTTGTAGCGGTCAGTGAGGAACTTGCGAGTGAGAAAGCTTCGCATCAGGAGTCGATAAAAAAGGCCGAGACGCTTGAAGCGCAGAACAGTGAGCTTCTGCATCAGATCGACCAGCTTACGGGAGAGGGCGGGGCGGCTTCCGAGAATGACAGGATGCTCCGCGCGGTAAAGATGTATCTTGATGATCCCGCACAGTCGGATTCGGTAATGGAAGAACTCGACAATATCGGACCGGATTATCTGTCCGATGCCTCAGAGGCATTCAGGGATCTGTATTCCAAGATGAAAGAAGCCGCTGCCGGAGATGCCGTCAAGAACTACATCGATTCGGCAAGGGAAGCCTTAAAGACAAAAGACTATAAGAGCGCTATCGAGTATTACACGAAGGCATGTCAGCTCGTGCCCGAAAATCAGGATTATCTGATGGATCTGGCATATGCTTACAGGGAATCGGGTGATACCGACAATGCGGCCGAGATATACAGACGGATCATAGATGAATTCCCCGGAAGCCCCAATGCGGCCGAGGCATCGGAGTATCTGTCGACCAGATAAACAGGAGAGGCGAATGAAAAATAACAGTGTTATTAAACCCATAATTGCGCTTTTCGCGATGGCACTGTTTTTGTCATTCTGCTTTGATCTGTCCGCAGGCTCGATACGGACCGCCTCATTTGCATTTCTTGTCATCTGTTCATTTATCCTGATCATCACTTTCAGAAAACATCTTCCGGATACGGCAGTTTTCTACACGATGATAACGGGGATGTTCTTAAAGCTCGCCTATGTGATGTACACCCCGGTGTGGTGCCGTCAGCATGATTTTATCGATTTCGGTGCGAGTGAGGGACATGCGGCTTATATTGAATACTTCCTGTCGCACAAGGCTCTTCCCGACTTCGATCCGAGAGAAGTGTGGGCATTTTTCCAGCCGCCGCTTCACCATATGATAAGTGCCGCATGGATGTGGCTCAACATACGCCTTGGCATTGCCGAAGAGCATATGCACAAAAACGTGCAGATACTGCCTTTCGTTTATATGTGCATACTGATGCTCATCGCATATCAGATATGCAAAGAGCTTAACATGAAAAAAAACGGGACGCTTGTGGCCATGCTTGTTACGTCCTTTCATCCCATATGCATACTCATGTCGGGAAGTCTTAACAATGATGCGCTTTCGGTAATGCTCAGTGTTGTGGCGATTTATGTCGCACTTCTCTGGTATCTGTATCCGACGACAGGGAAGATAATAGTACTCGCATTGTCGATAGGACTGGCGATGTCGGCAAAACTGTCGGCCGGACTTCTCGCATTTCCGATAGGCGTTATGATGATCTGCAAGACAGTCAAGGATACGGGAAAGTTCAAGGATAAGGCGAAGATCATATCATACATACTCGAATTTATTCCGTTTGCGCTCATCGTTGTGCCGCTCGGTCTGTGGTGGCCGGTAAGGAACAAACTGCTCTTTGACATGCCGTTCGGATATATTCCCGAGGTCAGTGAAGACGTTTCGGGTATCTCCATGATGTCAAGGCTTTTCGATGTCAGGACTGCATCGCCTTTTCTTTACATGAAGTCAAACGGATACCCGTATGATGAATACAATCTGATCCTTGCAACGGTCAAATCCTCGCTGTTCGGGGAAGGCGATTTTGCAAATATCTCGCCCCTTATCACGTACGCAGGGTGGATACTCCTCTTTCTCGGGATGCTGATCCTTGTGCTTCAGATAGCGGCATGCGTGGCCATATGTTCTTCAAAAGAGGCCGGTCCCGATCCCGGGATCAAGATACTTTTCGGTGTAGGGGCAGCGGCTTTTGCGGCAGGTTTTCTGGCGTTTGCGATAAAGGGTGCGAACCTTTCCGCAATGGATCCGAGGTATGCGGCGGCGGCACTTCCGATGCTGTCGGTATTTCTGGGACTGTGGCATGACAGGCTGGCGGTCACAAAAAAGATTGTATTACAAAAAACCGTCATGACGGCTTCCGTGGCTTTTGCCGCAGCGTCATGCATATTCTATATACTCGCAGGGTTGTTATAAACAGGCACCAAAAAGGAGCAAAAACATGGGTGGATTTTTCGGAGTTGCATCAAAAAAGGACTGTGTATGGGATCTGTTCTTCGGAACCGATTATCATTCGCACCTCGGAACGCGTCGTGCGGGTATGACGGTATACGGTGAGAAGGGTTTTGACCGCGCGATACATAATATCACGAACTCTCCGTTCAGAACCAAGTTTGACAGGGATGTTACCGAACTCAAAGGAAATCTCGGTATAGGATGCATATCCGATTATGAGCCCCAGCCGCTTCTGATACAGTCGCATCTGGGAACATTTGCCATCACGACTGTCGGGCGCATTGATAATCTTGATGAGCTTGTCGCGCAGGTTCTTAAAGGCAAATCGCAGTTCCTGGCGATGAGCGGCAGCAACATCAATCCGACAGAGCTCGCGGCATGTCTGATCAACCAGAAGGATACATTTGTTGACGGTATCAGATACGTGCAGGAACAAGTCAAAGGTTCACTCACACTGCTCATCATGACGCCCGAGGGCATATATGCCGCAAGAGATATGTACGGCCGAACACCCGTCATGATCGGTAAGAAGGATGACAGTTACTGTGTTTCTTTTGAAAGCTTTGCATATATCAATCTCGGTTACAGTGACGAGAAAGAGCTCGGACCGGGAGAGATAGTATATATCACGCCGGACGGTTTTGAGACCGTGGCGCCTGCGGGTTCCGTCATGAAGATATGCACGTTCCTTTGGATCTATTACGGTTACCCGAACTCGACTTATGAAGGCGTGAACGTTGAGAACATGAGATACAGCTGCGGAGCGATGCTCTCAGACCGGGATGATGTTTCGCCCGATATAGTCGCGGGCGTTCCCGACTCGGGTATCGCGCATGCCATAGGATATGCGAACAAGTCCGGCATCCCTTTTGCCAGACCTTTCATCAAGTACACACCGACATGGCCGAGATCGTTCATGCCTACAGATCAGAGCATGAGAAATCTCATCGCACATATGAAACTGATCCCTGTTGATGCGCTCATTCGCGGCAAGTCGCTCCTGCTCATCGACGATTCTATCGTTCGCGGAACACAGCTTCGTGAAACGACGGAATTCCTGTATTCGAGCGGCGCGAAGGAAGTGCATGTACGCCCTGCATGTCCGCCGCTTCTGTACGGCTGCAAATTTCTTAACTTCTCAAGATCGAACTCTGAATACGATCTGATCACGAGACGTGTGATCAGAGAGCGCGAAGGCGAGAACGTATCCGAAGAGGTTCTTGCCGATTACGCCGATCCCGACAGCACTAATTATTCAGAGATGCTTGAGGAGATAAGACGCCAGCTCGGCTTTACATCACTTCGGTTCCACCGTCTTGACGACATGGTGAAGTCAGTCGGGATAGATAAATCAAAGCTTTGCACATACTGCTGGGACAAACAGGGAGACTGCAGTAACTGCAGCGCCTGCGGCGGATGTTCGTAAAAGAGGTTCCGACAGATGCAAGGAAGAACCCTGTTTTTTGAATGGGAAGTCAGCCTCATGAGCCGGCTGCAGGATTATGTCGGATCGATCGGAGTAACGATCGCGAGGATCATGTCGATGCTCGGCGAAGAAGTGATCCTTATTCTGATATTCGGTCTCATATACTGGTGCCTTGACAAAAAGGCCGCCAAAAAGATCGGTACCAGTCTTGTTATCGCCATCATAGTCAATCCGCTGATAAAGAATATCGTGCTCAGAAGAAGACCTTATTTTGATCACGACACTATAGACTGTCTGAAGCCCGTAAATGAAAAGGCCGATCCTTATGATATAACGTTCCAGGGATATTCATTTCCGAGCGCGCATACGCTCAACGCCACCGTCATGTACACAAGCCTGTGGCATACGTGGAGGAATACGTTTTTTAAGATCATTGCGATAGTGGTTCCGACACTTGTAGCACTTTCAAGAGTTGCACTCGGTAATCATTATCCGACGGATGTCATCGTCGGCGCATTGCTCGGACTGGCTGTTGCATTCCTCGTACCGGTGATACAAAAAAGATTCAGGAACGAAAATCATTTCCGTATCGTTATTCTTGCAATTTCACTGCTTGGCCTGTTCTACTGTCATACGGACGACTATTTTACGGGACTTGGCATAATGATGGGATTTTTCGTAACGATACCGTTCGAGGAAAGGTTTGTTTCGTTCAAAGAGACACGGCAGCCTGTTGAATGCATTATAAGGCTTATCGGAGGCGGAGCAGCCTATTACGTTTCAAACACGCTTTTGAAGCTGCCGTTTTCGGCTGAGTATCTGGCAAGCGATCTTTTCTCGGCGCATATTGTCAGAGCAGCCAGATATACGATAATAGTCTTTATTATGTTTGCTGTATATCCGATGTTATTTAAGTTTATCCGCATCGGAAAAGAAAATGCCGTCAATTGATTACGCTGTCGGCATAGCGTATAATGTTTAGTGCTTTTGTTTGAACGTAGTATTGTTTCGGGAGATAAAGGATCTTGAACAGGAAGATAAGCAATGTTCTTTCATATCTTCTGATCGCGCTTGGGGCGGTCATGGCAAGTTTTTCGGTTGCGTGCATATTGCTCCCGAATGATGCGATAGATTACGGAACGGCCGGCATAGGCATCATCATAAGCAAGCTGACCGGATTCGATCTGGCGCCGTGTATTTTCCTGGTGTTTCTGCCGTTCATAATCGCAGGCTTTGTTATCCTCGGAAAGGAATTTGCCATAAAGGCCGCGTTCGGCTCTATCGTTTATACGGTAGGTATCGATATCTTTGAGGAGTTTTCTTTTGAATTGAACACGGAGCATTTTATCGCGGTGGCTTTCGGCGGGGCGATACTCGGTGCGGGGCTCGCACTCATCCTCCGGTACGGCGGATGTATTGACGGCTCGGAGATATTTGCGAACATAGTCATCAGGAAACTGTCCGACATGACAGGCAGGGATTTTTCCATGACGTTCATCCTTATAGCATTTAATGCGTGCGTTTACACTGCGGCGTTCTTCCTCATAAACAAGAATGCTGCACTTCTGTCGCTTCTCGTCTATTTTGTTGCGACGATGGTCATCGACCACTTTACCGATCACTTTGAAGCGATCAAACAGGTCCGCATCATTACGAAGGAAGTTGACGAGCTTGTAAAGGACATCAAAAAGGATCTTAACAAGACGTGTACGATCATGGATTCATACGGTGCGATAAGCGGAGAGAACAAGACGCTCCTATGTTATATAAACTATTTCGAACTGTCCAAGATGAAGGAGATAATATCAAGGCACAGCGGAACGTTTTCCACTGTCACTACGATAGATGAGATAATACGATGAAGGAAGCCGACAACAGCAGGAAAAATAAGATGTGGTCGCTTGTTGCACTGATTCTTGCGGCACTTTCGATCTGGGCGGTCGTCAGGCAGACGAAAAACTATTCACTTAAAGATTTTGTCGGATATTTTAAAAAAGCCGAGCCGATGTGGATGGTGCTTGCAGTCTGCTGCATGATATGCTTTATCGTATTTGAAGGTCTGGCCATACTGAGCGTCATAAAAGCCTTCGGATACAAACGCTCTGTCAACAAGGGTATAGTATATTCGGCGGCGGATATCTATTTTTCGGCGATAACACCGTCAGCAACGGGCGGACAGCCAGCAAGCGCATTCTTCATGATGGCGGACGGCGTACCGGGAGCGGTAAGTGCGGTCGCACTCCTTCTCAATCTCGTGATGTATACCGCGTCGATAATGACGATCGGAATAATAGCGGTCATCCTTCGCCCGGAACTGTTCGTGAACTTCACGACGTTGGCAAAGATACTGATCATCATAGGATATGTTATTCTCGGAGGACTTCTGACATTCATCATCCTCCTGATCAAAAAAGAGAACTGGGTACATGCGATCGGAGCGTTTATCATCAAAGTCTCCCATAAGATCAAGATCATCAGGAATCCGGAAAAACTTGAGAAAAAGCTTGACCGTGTTACGAACGAATACAGGGACTGTGCCGAGATGATAAACGGGCAGTACGGCATGCTCGTAAAATGTTATGTTTTTAATTTCCTGCAAAGAGCACTTCAGATATGTGTGTCCGCAATGGTGTTTCTGGCGGGAGGCGGTGAAGTCGGCAAGGCTGTAGATATATGGGTCACACATGCTTTTTCCGTTATCGGATCGAACTGTGTTCCGGTCCCGGGCGGGATCGGCGTCATCGATTTTCTGCTCATCGACGGAATGAAAGATCTGATGAGCGAGTCGGATGCGATAAGCCTTGAGCTTGCCAGCCGCGGTATCTCGTTTTACATCTGCGTGATCGCATGCATCCTGATAGTTGCCGTAGGTTATTTTGTTATCAACAAAAGAGGGGATATACCACAGAAAGAGGTTGAAGACTGATGCTCGGATATTATAACTACACTGTCATACTCACATATCTGTCACTTGTTTCGGCAGGACTCGGAATAACGATCTCACTGATCGGGGAGGGACATCCGTTTCTCGGAACATTTTTCCTGCTGTTCTGCGGACTGTGCGATGCTTTTGACGGAGAGGTCGCCAGACATAAGAAAAACCGTACGGAAGAGGAGATCAAGTTCGGTATACAGATAGATTCCCTCTCGGATCTTGTTGCGTTCGGAGTGCTTCCCGCGATCATCGGCGAAGCGATGATATGGCAGAATCCCGAGTTTACAATGGTCCCGAGGCTCCACACGGGAAACTGGCTCGATGTCATCGTTCCGATACTGGCCATGCTCGTCATGATGCTATACGTTCTCATGGCGATGATCAGACTCGCTTACTTTAACGTTATGGAAGATAAACGTCAGCAGGAGGAGGGCGGCAAGCGAAAATCGTACACAGGACTTCCTGTTACTTCCGCAGCGCTCATCTTCCCGTTCGTTATGCTACTTCAGTTCATGACACCGCTTGACATGACGGTCGTTTATTACGGCGTTATGCTCCTTGTGGGTTATCTGTTTGTATCCAAGATCGAGGTCAAAAAACCCGGAGTCAAAGGCATCATGATACTCTGCGGTATAGGTGTTGCGGAGTTCATTATAATGCTGATCTTAAGATCGCTTGCAAAGTAAGGGGAGAATGAATGGATAAGTATCTGTCTCTTCTTTATGATACGGTCGGCGGCAGGATGCTCCTTAGGATACTGGTACATCCCGCTGTTTCAAAACTGTGCGGCGCGTTTCTCGACTCGTTCCTTTCAAGGCCACTGATCAGGCCGTTTGTTCTGAACAATTCGATCGACATGTCGGAGTATGTTTCGGGGAACTTTAAGTGTTTTAACGACTGTTTTGCCAGAAGGATCAAACCGGGTATGAGACCGGTCGACCCCGATCCGTCGGCATTCGTTTCGCCTTGTGATTCAAGACTTACAGTTTATGAGATAGAAGAGGGTACGGTGATCCCCGTAAAACAGTCGCGATATAACATCGCAAGACTGCTTCATTCAAAGAAGCTTGCGGCACGTTACGAGGGCGGATACTGCCTCGTGTTCAGACTGTGTGTCGATGACTATCACAGATACATTTATTTTGATAATGCAGTCAAGGGAGTCAATCACTTCATAAAGGGAAGGCTTCATACGGTCCAGCCGATCGCTCTTGAGAGGGTACCTGTATTTACGGAAAACTGCAGGGAGTTCACGGTGATGAACACGGAGAATTTCGGCAAGGTCACACAGATGGAAGTCGGCGCCATGCTTGTCGGAAAGATTCATAACCATCACGGCCGTCACGTCGCAAAGCGCGGCGAGGAGAAAGGCTGCTTCTTCTACGGCGGATCAACGATAATCATGCTTGTGGAAAAAGGGCGTGTCGTTATTGATGATGCGATCCTCAAGGCTTCCGCAAACGGTGAGGAGGTACGCGTCCGTCAGGGCGAGGCAATAGGAAAGAGACCGTTTTAGAGGAAATACTCGGTCACAAGAACCGTCAGGCAGCAGACAATGGCTGTCAGGAAAAGATTTTTACGAAACCACGCAATAACAGTCCCGGAGACAAGGGCCGCATACCCTGCCACGGGATTTTTTGTTGCCTCGGTTATCGCGGGAAATGTCATTACCGCAAGTGTCACGTACGGAACATAGAAAAGGAACGATCTGACAAAGCGGTTCGTTATCTGTCTTCGCATTATTGTCGTGGGAAGTGCCCTTATCACAAGGCTTACGACTGCGGCTATGAGAATGTAGATGAAAATGCTGTGGTTCATCAGACGGCTTCCTCCCGGTCTTTTTCATCGGCTTCTTTATCGTCAGCCGGGAACAGAAGCGCCGCAGCGGCAGAGATCAAAACCGTAAGAATGATCGTGCGTGTTCCCGATGTGATGACGGACAGAGCCTTCAGTCTTGCAAACGCAAAGCTTGCCGCGAAGCTTATGATGATCAGACCGAGTATGACACGATTGTCGCTTGCGGGGGGAATGATTATTGCCAGAAACATTCCGAAAAGCGCAACGGAAAGAGCGCTGACGATCCTCTCGGGAAGTACGCCGCCCGAAAAACAGCCGATAGCGGACCCGAGAGCCCACATGGGGATCGCGGTCAGCATGGAGCCATAGAAATAATTGGGATTCAGCTTCCCGGGACGGGTGAGTGACAGTGCAAACAGTTCGTCGGTTATTCCGAATCCGACAAAAAGTCTGTGTCCGAATGACAGATCCGGATGAAGATGCTGGCTCAGTGCCGCGCTCATCAGAAGATACCTTGCGTTTGCAATCAGTATCATCACAGCCATCTCAACATAAGCCGCATTCGCAGCTATCATCGAATAAGCGGCGTATTCGCCGGCAGAGGCGTGAAGCAGTATGCTCGTATTAAAACACGTCATCGGGGTAAGCCCTATCGATTTGGCTGTAATGCCAAGAGAAAAGGCTACAGCAAAATAGCCGAGCCCTATGGCTACGGCATCTCGCATCCCGTGCATGAACTGTATTCTGTTTTCGGAATGTTTTAAAGAATAATCGACCATTGTCATTTACTATACAACGTTATCAAAAAAATGCCAACCGCTTCGTATCATGAAACAACAAAATATGGTATAGTAGTTGCATCAATATTTCTCAAAACAGGAGGAGAAAATCATGGCAGATTTGCGTCCCGAATCTTTAAAAAGAATAACAACACCCGAGGCTGCGAAGGCTTTTATCGATGATCAGATAAAGGCAC
>JAEEGL015897368.1_pt1 | contig 13620 bp, 11 predicted proteins | sample 9134231 | NCBI WGS metagenome assembly JAEEGL01 (sample SAMN16246548, study PRJNA631951) | gut metagenome | biome: gut microbiome; feature: rumen; material: fiber-attached | host: Bos | place: Iran: Karaj | collected 2018-10
GGTAGTAGCCACCACAAGCACCGCGCCCTCGCAGGCGGCAAGAGACGGGTACACCTCGTAAGAAAAATCCACGTGCGCCGGAGTATCTATAAGGTTGAGATAATAGGTCTCGCCGTCGGACGCTTTATAAGTGAGGGTCACGGCAGTCATCTTGATGGTTATGCCGCGTTCTTTTTCCAGCTCCATGCCGTCAAGCACCTGGCTGGTCATATTTTTTTCGTCTATTGCTCCCGTAAGCTCCAGTATCCTGTCTGCAAGGGTGGATTTACCGTGATCTATGTGGGCAATAATGCAAAAGTTCCGTATTTTCTTCCGATCAGTCATCAAATATAATCCTTAAAACAGTCAAAAAGGGCGTCCGCATCCACTTTTGCTATCCTGCAAATGATATTATCGTTTACGGGAGTTCCGGAAGGATCCTTTGAAAGGGTGATATCCTCCCAGCCCGGTATCACCAGCTTTTCACAGCTTTCGGCAAAAAAACTGCGGCATTCGTCAAGAAAAGCCGAGCAATCGGCGGGATCGTCGAACAACAGGCGCCCGTTGAGTTTTTCTCTGAAGCCGCAGACCCGGTCGAACATGGTCTCTTCCTCCGAAAAATCTATCTCGCCGCTGCCGGAGTATTTTTCCAGCACGTCGTAAACCAGCGAATAATTCACCGAAAGAGAAAGGATATCATATCCCGCTTCGCTGCTGATCTCCCTGAGCCTCAATTCCACCGTATGGTTCAAAAGCGGAGCCTCCAGAGGGGAATACAAAAGCCAGACCGAGGGGTCTATGCCCATAACGCCCGCGCCGGTCATATAACCGAGCAGGGTCTTGATATTGGTGATAACACGAAGAGTGTTTTTCCTGGGAAAAAGCGAACCGGGATCGTAAGGCGGGTTCTTCAGGAACCAGGGTTCCCCGTACGCGGTATCGAAAGGAGCCTCCGGAGAAAACCTCACGGATGCGTCCGCAGAACTGACAAACAAGCCATTGCAGTTAAATTTCATCGTTTTTCCCCCAGGCGAACTGTCTGTGATACTTGTATAAGGGCTTGCCGAAAACAAAGCAGGCGGCAACGGATTCGTCCAGGCCTATCCCGGTCATTTTTTTCAGCGAAGGCAAAGCTAAAAAAGGTTTTGCGACTCCGATATAGCAGGACGAATAGCCCATTTCCTCCAGCAGCAGGACGCAGGTATGCGCCGCTATATGCCCGTCCCATTCTCCCATCACCGCGCCTTTTTTATACGTCACCAAAGCAAGACACGGAGCGTTGAAAAAAACTCTGTCCTCTTCTGCGGAAAGGATCCTGCCGTAATTGATCATCAAAGGGTAGTTTTTTTTGAAAACAGCCTTTACGAAAAAACTTACTATAGGCAGCGAAGCCAAAAAGACTAAAAAGCAAACAAGCCCCGCGACCTTTTTGCTTACAGCGCTTATGGTTTTTTTATCGCGTATCAGCCTGATACGGACGGTTTTCCCGTTAAGGGCGGAGGGACAGGCCGCAACAGCCTCGGCAAGGATGCCGTCCAGCGAGGAAGAAGGCGCCTCTTTGGCAAAACAGCGGCAGCTCCGGCGGGTCTTTACGATTTTGTCCAAAGGGGAAGAATAAACGCCGCCGGCAATAGGCAGCCCGGTTTCCACAGCCCCTGCCCCGCAGCCGCAGGCGCATTGCAGGCATCCAATACAAACAGTTTCGTCAACGAAGGCTTTGCCTTCCCTCACCGCGACAGCCTTTGCAGGACAAAGCGCTTCGCAAATACCGCATCCGTTGCAGGCAGAAGTTATCTTGATCATAGCTTTTTTCCCGTCTATATTATATCAAAAAACGGCTTGTAAAAAAAGAGACGGCAAGAGGGCATACGGCTTCACTTGAAAAACGGCGGTGTCCGATGTATAATTAAAAAGGAAAAAATTTACGGAGACCGACGTGGATATCAAGAAGCTGGCAAACGAACAATTTGAGATCATTAAAAGAGGGACTGTAGAGATAGTTCCCGAAAGCGGGCTCAGGGAAAAGCTGGAAAGATCCATAAAAAGCGGCAAACCCCTGAAGATCAAGCTGGGGCTGGACCCCACCGCCCCGGACATACACCTGGGAAGCGCAGTGGTCCTGAGGAAAATGCGCAAGTTCCAGGATATGGGGCACGAAGTCCATATCATTATCGGCGACTTTACCGCAGGGATCGGCGACCCCACGGGAAAATCCGTCACCCGGCCGCAGCTCTCCCGGGAAGAGATCGAAAAGAACGCCAAAACCTATTACGAGCAGTTCTTCAAGATACTTGACCCCGAAAAAACGTTTATCCATTTCAACAGCGAATGGCTCGGATGCCTGAGTTTTGTTGAGGTGATAAAGATAATGAGCCACGTGACTATGGCGAGGCTTCTGGAAAGGGACGATTTTCAAAAGCGTCTTTCCGAAAACAGGCCCATCGCCGCCCACGAGATCACCTATCCCATCTGCCAGGCCTACGACAGCGTGGTCCTGGACGCCGACGTGGAAGTGGGAGGCACGGAACAGAAATTCAACATCCTTATGGGACGGTCCCTTCAGGGAGCCTATGAAAAAGAACAGCAGGTCGGCCTTTTCATGCCTCTTTTAACAGGCCTCGACGGCGTCAACAAGATGTCCAAATCCCTTGGGAACTACGTAGGCATAACCGAGGCGCCACAGGAAATGTTCGGCAAGCTCATGAGCATATCCGACGATCAGATGAGCGATTATTTCGAGCTTTGCACCGACGTGGACATGAACGAAGTAAAGGCTCTTACGGAGGGCGTAAAGAAAGGCGCCGTGCATCCTATGGACGTCAAGAAACGCCTTGCCCGGGAGATCATATCCATCTATCATTCTCCCGAAGCGGCGCAAGAAGCTCAGGAAGAATTCGAAAAAGTATTCAGCCGCAAGGATATACCTACCGAGATCCCGGCCTTTTCCGTCCCGGAAGACAAACGCCCCGGGGGCAGCTGCACCCTTATGACGTTGGTCCAGGAAGCGGGAGTTGCTTCCACCAATTCCGAGATACGAAGGCTCATTTCCTCCGGCGCCATAACCGTTGACGGGGTCAAACATACGGATTTCAAAGAAGAGATCGCCCTGAAGGACGGAATGGTGCTGAAAGCGGGAAAACGCAAATTTGCCAGACTTGAATTATAGCATAAGCCGCCCTTTCGGGCGGTTTTTTTTCGGACAAAGCTTTTCCCCCCGGCGCCGGCTTTCCTTGACAAAATTTTACAGAGTAGTATAATATAAAGTGTATCCGCACCCGTAGCTCAGTGGATAGAGCATCAGGTTCCGGTCCTGAGTGTCGGGGGTTCGACTCCCTTCGGGTGCGCTTTTTTTTATCTTCCCCAAAACACTTCTCCCGTTCTTCGTGCCGTCATTTTTCTCTGCGCACCCTGTGTTCCGGCCCTTTGACACGTTGTCTCCGTTGTGTTAAAATATCAGTAATACAAACCTGAGGTCAATAATGAAAAACCTTTTTTTGTCTTTTTTGATCATCTGCGCAGCCTGCTCGGTTTTTGCAGGCACGGAAAGCGTGGCAAACGTTAAAGATTTCGGCGCCAAAGGCGACGGCGTGACCGACGACACCCGGGCTTTCAAAAAAGCCGTCACCCTTTCCAGAGAGCGGAAGATACCCGTATTCGTCCCCCGGGGCGAATACAGGCTCACGGACACCCTTGATCTGCGGGAGCAATCCCTCAAGGGAGGCGAACCCGGAGCCTGGAATGCGGATTCCGCCCCCATGGCAAGGCTTATCATCGACCACGAAAAGGGGCCCGGGCTCCACATGAAAAAATCGTCTTCCCTTTACGGTATCGCCCTTATGTATGACGAAAAAAAGCCCGATACCCGTTTTCCCCCCGCCATACTTCTTGACGGCGTGGGGATCAATCTGCAGAACCTGCGCCTGCAGTATTGCTGGGACGGCATAGCCTGCCACCCGAAAAACGGCGCGGGACGGGTGAATATAGAAAACGTGTTCATAGTTTCCTGCGGAGGCTGCGGAGTTAGCATCTCTGGCACTCTGGATATCGCCACCCTCCGCAACATCGAGGTATGGAACAACCTGCACCGCCCCAACGTGACAGCCTTCTCCTTCGGCTACAACGACGGCATAAGCTGCCTGAGGCTCTTTTCCATGAGCAATCATACGGGCTTCAGGGCCACAGACCCTCCCGAAGGCTGGCGCCGGCCGGACAAGGGCACCTGGGGCACCTTCACCGACTGCGCCACCGACGCCACCAGCATATCCTGGGACATCTCCGGCAGGGCCGAGCACCAGCTGGGGATAACGGGAGGCCTTTACTGGGGACACCACAAATTCCTGCAGATATCCAACCCCAACGCGCGCCTGGTGGTCAGCGGCTGCCAGATCAAGGACAACGGCGCTCCGTCCCTGGACCTTTCCGACGCAGGGCAGCTTACGGTATCGGGCTGCTCCTTCGGCAGGGCCATGAACTGCGCCTATCCCTTTGTCAACGCCAAAAAGGTGAAAAGCCTCAGCCTCACCGGCTGCACCTTTGACGAGAACTCGCCGGTCTTGTCCATTGGCCCCGAATGCGGGTACCTGTTCTTTACCGGCAACCTGATACAGCCTTCGGACCACCCCTTTTTCAGAGAGGACAAACGGGGCGCGGGATCAAACGTCATGATTTCCGGCAACATGGGCAGGACCCCGTAAGATGCTGCCGCATATATCTTTTTCAAGGAGAGTGATATGAAAAGATTATTGTTTATCGTTATTGTTTTATGCGCCGCCTGCAGCCTGTATGCGGGCACGGAAAAGGTGGCCAACGTGCTGGACTTCGGCGCCAAAGGCGACGGCATTGCCGACGACACGCCGGCTTTCAGAAAGGCCGTCACCGCCTCCCGGGAGCAAAAGATCCCGGTGTTCGTCCCCCGGGGCGAATTCAGGCTCACTGACACCATTGCCCTGGAGGAGCAGTCTATGAAGGGCGGCGAGCCCGGAGCATGGAACGCCGATTCGGCGCCCATGGCAAAGCTTATCATAGACCAGGAGAAGGGCCCGGGCATCCATATGAAGAACTCCACGTCCCTCTACGGCATAGCCCTCATTTATGACGAGAGGAAAACGGAAACTCATTTCCCTCCTGCCGTATATCTGGACGGAAACGGCATCAACATACAGAATCTCAGGCTCCAGTACTGCTGGGACGGCATAGCCTGCAACCCCAAAAACGGCCCCGGCAGGGTGAACATCGAGAACGTGTTCGTGGTCTCCTGCGGCGGCTGCGCAGTGACCATCACCGGCACACTGGACATCCCCACCCTGCGGAACATCGAGGTGTGGAACAACTTAAACCGCCCCAACGTGACCGCCTTCCGCTTCGGCTACAACGACGGAATCAGCTGCTGGAGGCTCTTTTCCATGAACAACCAGATAGGCTTTCAGACCATAGATCCCCCCAAGGAATGGCCCTTCGGCGACACCGGCTCCTGGGGCACCTTCGTGGACTGCGCCACCGACGCCACCAGCATCTCCTGGGACATCCAGGGCAAGGCCATGCACCAGCTGGGCATCACGGGAGGCCTTTACTGGGGGCACCACAAGTTCCTGCAGGTCACAAACCCCAACTCCGACGTCACCGTCTCCGGCTGCCAGTTCTCCGACAACGGCGACTCGGCCATCCATCTGGCGGACGCAGGCAATATCATCCTGTCCGGCTGCAAATTCGGCAGGGCCCAGGAATGCGAGTATCCCTTTATAAGGGCGGAAAAGGGGAAAAGCCTCATAGTCAACGGCTGCTCCTTCAGCGAACGCTCCTCCGTGCTTTCCATAGGGGAAGGCCTGGAGATGCTGTCCTTTACGGGCAATATCATCAAGCCTTCGGAGTATCCCTTCCTGCTGAAGGATGAACGTTCGCCGGGCAGCATGATAACCATCGCGAACAATACGGGCAAAAACCTGAACTGAAAAACGCGGGACAAACGTCCCGCTTTTTTTTCTCCCGCGTCACGGGCCGCGGGCCCGGCGCCGATTTGCCTTTAGGGCGGTTTTGTGATATAATAAAATTTGAATAATATTACAAGTATCTGTCCAAAAAGGAATCAATATATGCCAACAGTTGTTGGGGTCGCTTTCAAAAAAGCTGGCAAGGTCTATCATTTCGGCACCAACGGTCTTGATCTTCATGAAGGGATGAACGTCATCACCCACACCAAACGCGGCTGGAAAATGGGGCTTGTAGTCACCGAACCCAAAGATATAAAAGAAGAAGAGATAATCGGAGATTTCTCCGAGGTGGAACGCGTCGCCACACAAGAAGATATAGAAAGAGTCAAAACCCATCCGGAGATAGCCGCCCGCCACTTTAAGGTGTGCGAGGAAAAGATAGCCGAACACGGGCTTCCCATGCGGCTTCTTTCCGCCGAGCTGTCCTTTGACGAAACCATGATAACCTTTTTCTTTTCCGCAGAAAACAGGGTGGATTTCCGCGAACTCGTCCGCGACGTGGCGGGAGCGATACATCTCAAGGTCCAGCTTATGCAGATAGGGGTCCGCGACGAAGCAAAGCTCATCGGAGGCTACGGCTCCTGCGGCCGTCAGCTTTGCTGCAGCCTGTTCATAAAGGATCTTTCCACGTCCGTAAGCATGAAAATGGCAAAGGATCAGTCGCTTTTTCTCAATCCCGCCAAGTTTTCGGGCTGCTGCGGCAAGCTTATGTGCTGCCTGAAATTCGAGAACGATTTTTACAACGAGATGCAAAACGCCCTGCCGGCCATAGGGACCTTCCTGAATACCGAAAAAGGCGTTTCAAAGATAAAGGAATACAATTATATCGCAGGCACCGTCATCCTGCAGAGCGAGGAAGGGAACACCTTTACCCTCCCCCTTTCCAGGATAGATCTTAACGGCGTCTGCAAAAAGCACGGAGTCAACACTTCCGAATGCTCCCGCGAGTGCCAGTACGTGGATCCCGACGTCCTGAAAAAGCTTGGTATCCTCGCCCAAAAGAAAAAGGACGAAGAGATGCCTTTCACCATACCCTCCTACGAGGGCAGCACTTCCATCGCTTTTGATTTCCCCGAGGAAGAAGACGCGGAAAACAAAAGCAAAAAGAAGCAAAAGCAAAAAGACCGCCGCGGAAAACAGGAAAACAAACAGAAACAGAAAAAGGCCAAGGGGCCCCGTCCGTTTTCCATGGGCGGGGGAGACGCCGACGGCCTCGGTATAGTCTTCAGAGACATCAGGGAAGACCCTCAGCAATCCAAAAAGAAGAAGAAACACAAATCCTCCGGCAGACAAAACCAGCCTGCTGCGGACAAACAGGATGATCCCGAAAGAAAGGATACGGCAAATGAGTAAAAAGAACTATATAACCACACCGATTTATTACGTCAACGACGTTCCGCACATAGGAAATGCATACACGACCATCATAGCCGACTGCTTCAGCAGATACAATAAACTGATGGGCGTCCCTTCCTTTTTTCTGACGGGAACGGACGAGCATGCCACAAAGGTAGCCGCGGCGGCTCACAGCAAAGGGCTTGATCCAAAGGATTTTGTTGACAGCCTTTCCGCTTCCTTCCGCAAGGTATGGCAGGATCTGGATATAGAATACGACGATTTCATCCGCACCACCGAGCCCCGGCACAAGGACGTGGTGCAGGCCATCTTCAAACAGCTCCTGGACCAGGGGGACATATACAAGGGGACCTACAAGGGCTGGTACTGCTCTCCCTGCGAGACCTTTTTCCTGGAAAGCGAGCTTGTGGACGGCTGCTGCCCCAATCCCGAATGCAGAAGGCCGGTGCAGCTGGTGGAAGAAGAAAACTATTATTTCAGGCTTTCCGCCTACGGCGACAGACTGCTGGCCTATATCAGGGAACACCCGGATTTTCTTATGCCCGAATCCCGCAAAAACGAAGTAGTCGGATTCATCAAACAGGGCCTCAAGGACGTTTCCATAACCCGCAGGAATACCGGATGGGGGATCCCCGTCCCCGGAGACGAAGGCATGGTGATATACGTCTGGTTCGACGCCCTCATCAACTATATCAGCGCCGCGGGCTATCTTTCCGACGCCGACAGATTCACTTCTCTCTGGCCGGCGGATCTCCAGCTTATGGGAAAAGACATCTTTGTCCGGTTCCATTCGACCTTCTGGCCGGCAATGCTCATGGCCCTGAATCTCGAACTGCCGAAGCATCTCATAGGCCACGGTTTCTGGACCATAGACGGCGAAAAAATATCCAAAAGCAAAGGAAATGCCGTCAGCCCCGCCCAGATGGCGCAGGAGCTTTCGGAAAAGTCCGGAGCGTCTCCCGAAGTCTCCAGGGACGTGGTCCGCTATTATCTCGCCCGGGAAACCACCTTCGGCGTCGACGGAGACTTCAGCTTTGATACCTTTTACGGCAGATACAATTCCGATCTGGCAAACGATCTGGGCAATCTCCTGAACCGCACCCTTGGGATGCTTTCGTCTTACAACGACGGAAAGCTCCCCGCCCCGTGTCAGGGAGAATTGAGAAAAGAGATCTGCGACGCCCAGACTGCCTACGTGAGAGGCATGGAAGCATTTGCGCCGAACCAGGCGCTGGACGCGGTCTGGACCATGATCAACGCCGGCAACAAATTCATACAGGACAAGGCCCCCTGGCAGCTGAAAAAAGAAGGCCGGAAGGAAGAACTGGGATCGGTGATGTTTTCCGCTTTGGAGACCATAAGGGCCGCTGCCATCATGATATCCCCCTTTATGCCCAATACGTCAAAGGAAATACTGAAGCAGCTGGGCCTCTCGGGCCGTCCCCTGCTGTGGGACGATATCATCTGCAGCGATCCTTTTGAAAACGCCGGCGAAGTGAAGGCGCAGCCCATATTCCCCAGGATAGGCGGCAAAGGGCAGGCAAAAGAAACAAAGCCGGAAAAGCAGGCTCCCGCCGCCGAAGAAAAGAAAGAAGAATATATTTCCATAGAAGACTTTGCAAAGCTGGATCTCCGCGTCGGGAAGATACTGTCCGCCGAACGGATAGAAGGGGCTGACAAGCTTTACAAGCTAACTGTGGACCTGGGCTCCGAGACCCGCACCATCTGCGCGGGGATGGCACCCTTCTATGAAGCGGATTACATGGTGGGGAAAAGCATAGTGGTCATAGCCAACCTCCAGCCCAGAAAGATCAGAGGGGTCGTGAGCCACGGCATGATGCTGGCAGGCGAAGACGAAAACGGCGTAAAATTCCTTTCTCCGGAAGCCGAGCTCGCCCCCGGCTCAAAAATCAGATAGGATGCTTGTAAAAGCCTGCGCCAAAGTCAATCTCACCCTGGAGATCGGGAAAAGGCGGCCCGACGGTTATCACAGCCTGAGGAGCATCGTTTGCCCGGTATCCGTCTGCGACAGCATAACAATAGAACAGGCAGAGGAAGGCGGGATAGACTTTCAGTGTTCCGACAAAAGCATACCCGGCGAAAAAAACACCGCCTTCAGGGCCGCGCGCCTGTTTTCCGAAAAATATGCTCCCGGACTGAACGTGAGGATCCGCCTCGAAAAGAACATACCTTCCCAGGCCGGACTGGGGGGCGGAAGCAGCGATGCATCGGCTGTTTTGCTGGCTCTTGACAGGCTCTGCAAAACTTCTCTCTCTCAAACAGAGCTGGTTTCTCTTGCAGCCTCTCTGGGCTCCGACATGCCGTTTTTTATTTTCGGCGGCGTATGCCTGATGGAAGGGCGGGGCGAGATAATAACTCCCCTTCCCGACTGTTTTCCCATGGACATAATAATCCTTAAACCCGCTGCCGGAGTTTCCACCGGAGAGGCCTACGAGGCCCTGGACCGGCGTAAGGATATCTGCGGGCTGAAGGGGCCGTCCCGGCTGCCCGCAACGAAGGAAGAATACTTAGCCATGGGCTTCAACGATTTTGAAGAGGTGTGTTTCCTTCTCACAAAAGAGATACCCCGGGCGGTCTCCCTCCTCAGGGATTCCGGAGCCTCTTTCACTCTTTTATGCGGCTCCGGTTCCGCGGTAATGGGAGTATATGACGATAGAGAAGCGCAGAAAAAAGGATTGGATCATCTGCAGCGCAAAACCACTATGACAGCCTATCCCTGCCGGACTCTCGGAAGGAAGGACTGTCACGATCTTATTTTCGGAGAACACTCTTAATCTTTTATGAAAACAATAGACGCAGTCGTATTGGCGGGCGCCCCCGCCGGAGATTTTGAGGACGACGTCCCCTTAACCTCCAGGGCAATGGCTGTCCTCGGCAGCAAAACTCTTCTGGACCTGGTGCTTGAACCCGTTTCCCGCAACGAAAACATACAGAGGACCTGCGCGGTAGGCCACGTAGTGACGGACCTGCCCATTGAGATCCTTGAACCGGAAGACACTCTAGTAAACAACATCCGGAAAGCTCTTTCGGATTTCGTTTCTGCCGATTACGTGCTTCTCTGCACCAGCGACATCCCGCTTATCGACTCCGACCACGTGACGGATTTCATCAATCAGGCCCTCGAGACAGACGCGGACTTTGTATATCCCATCTGCCGCAGGGAGGTTTGCGACGAGCTGTATCCCCAATTGCAACGGACCTACGTCAAGATAGCAGAAGGCGAATTTACCGGCGGCAATATCATGCTGGTAAAAACGGACTATTTCGCCAGGCTGATCCCCGTGATAAGCAGGCTGTACGAGTTCAGAAAGAAACCCCTGAAGCTGGCCAGGCTCATGGGCTTCCAGATAATAGTGCGCCTTATCCTTTCAAGGATCCGTTCCGATTTTCTGGATATCGGGACCATAGAAAAAACCGCTTCACGCATACTGGGCGGCGGCGTTCTCAGGGCAGTCATAACGCCCCACCCCGAGATCTGCGAGGATCTGGACAAAAAAGAAGAGCTGGCCGTATTTGAAGCGATCCTGAACGACAAAGCGGAAAACAAATGAAGATCAACAGCCCCGAAGACCTGAAAAAGCTGACTCCGGAAGAAAAAAAAGAATACGCCGAAGTCCTGAGAAGCATCATTATAAACACCGTTTCGGAAAACGGCGGGCATCTGGCTTCGAACCTGGGAGTTGTGGAACTGACTATCGCCCTGCACAGCGTCTTTGATTCTCCCCGCGACAAAATAATCTGGGACGTTAGCCACCAGTCCTACGCCCACAAGCTCATAACGGGAAGAAGCGACGATTTCCACACCCTGCGCAAACCCGGAGGGATATCGGGCTTCACCAACCCGGCGGAAAGTCCTCACGACGTTTTTACCTTCGGACATGCGGGCGCAAGCATATCCGCTGCTCTGGGGCTTGCAAAGGCAAGGGATCTGCAGGGTGAAGACAACAAGATAATCGCGGTCATAGGCGACGGCTCCATCGGCTGCGGCCTGTGTTTTGAGGCCCTGAACAATCTGGCGGCGTCAAAGACCGACCTCATAGTCGTCCTCAATGACAACACCATGTCCATATCCCGCAACGTGGGAGCCTTTGCAAAACACCTCTCCCGCCTGAGACTCAAAAAGAAGCTGGCAAAACGTTATAAAGATATCCGCGGCATTCTTGCGCCTCTTCCCGGGGGAAGCTTCATTTATTCCGCAATAAAAGGCATCATAAACGGGTTTATCCGTCTTTTTCAATCCCAGCAGGGAGTTATGTTCGAAGAGATGGGGATGAGTTATCTGGGCCCCTATGACGGGCACAATATCGCGGAAATGGAAGAGGTCCTGCGGGCCGCAAGCCAACTTAAGGGAGGAGTGCTCCTGCACGTCCTCACCAAAAAGGGCATGGGCTACACCCACGCCGAAAAGCATCCCGACAAATTTCACGGGATCGGCGCCTTTGAACAGGAATCCGGCGAGGTAATAGCGGCGGCGGCCACCCCCTCCTTCACGTCTGTTTTTTCCAACAAACTTCTGCAGATGGGCGAGGCGGACAAACGCGTGACAGCCATCACCGCAGGCATGGCGGACGGAACAGGAATAAAAGCGTTTGCATCGCGCTTTCCCGAACGAAGTTTTGACGTCGGCATTTCCGAAGCCCACGCCGTCACCTTTGCAGCCGGGCTTGCAAAAGGGGGCAGGCTGCCGGTGGCGGCGATATATTCCACCTTCCTTCAGCGGGCCTACGACAGCATAGCCCACGACATCTGTCTTCAGAAGCTTCCGGTGATCCTTGCCATCGACAGGGCGGGTCTGGTGGGAGACGACGGCCCCACCCACCACGGAGCCTTTGACATAGCGTATCTGAGGCATCTTCCCAACATTACCCTCACGGCGCCGAGAAACGGAAAAATGCTGGAACAGCTTATGGATCTTGCGGCAAAGAATACCCTGGCCACTGCCATCAGATATCCCCGGGGCGCCGCTCCCGCTCCGCTTCCTTCCGAAGAGTCTCTCGTTTTCGCGAATGAAGCCCAGTGCCTGAGAGACGGCTCGGATGCAGTGATCGCGGCCGTAGGCCCCATGGTATATACGGCTATAGAGGCGGCGGATATACTTGCCGGGGACGGCATAAGCCTGGAGGTCTGGGACCCGGTTTTTCTGAAGCCGGTTTCCGGCGCGCTGATCTCTTCCGTAAAAGAACGGAGGCTCCCGGTATTCACCCTGGAGGACGGAGCGCTCAAGGGCGGTTTCGGCTCCGCATTGGGAGAAGCCCTTGCCGGGGAAGGCTGTGGCGAGTTTCTTGCGGGCTGCATGGGGCTCCCCGACAGATTCATCCCCCACGGCAGCGTAAAATATCTGAAGGAAATGCTGGACCTCACCCCCCGGGCGGTGGCCGAAGCAATAAAAAGCCGTCTTGCGAAAACGGATACGCAGCGCCCCTTGTAATTTGTTTCGGATTGTGTTATAATATTAAAGCGTAAATATGCAAATCACTCGTCGGAGGATCAAATAATGGCTACAGGCAAAATTTCAAAAAACGCGCGGCGTTCAGGTCTTATGTCTCAGGGAGAGCATAAGGTCGTTATAGAAAACGATAACACAAGAGGAAAGGTCTTTGTAGAGATCCGCACAAAGCTGGAGGAAGGCAACATTCCTTTCCAGAATCTTTCTTCGAGCCATCCCATCCAGATATCCAAAGGCTCCTTTGAGCAGGCGGCGGAGATCATCAAGGCTGCGCTGGGCGAACGCTACAGCGTGGAAAAAGAAGAGGCCGGCTGTCTGGTGTTGGTGGAGAACACTCCCAAGACCCCCGCTAAAATGGTAGTAAAGGAAAGCCCTTTCAGCTGGTACAAAGCCAACTAACACTGTTTTTTGCAGCCAAGCACCGTTTATCGGTGCTTTTTTTACACTAAGATGATCAATATTTCAGTTCTCGGTTCCACCGGCTCTATAGGGACCCAGGTCCTGGACGTGGCGAAACGCATGCCCGATCTCGTCAGGGTAGCCGCCGTCTCGGCCATGGAGAATCACGCCCTGCTCCTGGAGCAGGTAAACCGCTTTCACCCGGAATACGCCGTCATAGGCTCCCCCGAAGGCTACGACCGCCTGAAGGACAGCATGCCCGCAGGCACCCGTCTGCTGCAGGGCGCGGAAGGCCTTATGACCATCGCCGCCCTGCCGGGAGTCGACAAAACGGTGGTATCCGTAGCGGGGTTTCCCGGCTTTGAGCCTACTCTCGCCGCCCTGAAGGCGGGCAAACAGGTTTGCCTGGCGTCAAAGGAGGTGCTGGTGGAA
>JAEEGL016160660.1_pt1 | contig 13620 bp, 13 predicted proteins | sample 9134231 | NCBI WGS metagenome assembly JAEEGL01 (sample SAMN16246548, study PRJNA631951) | gut metagenome | biome: gut microbiome; feature: rumen; material: fiber-attached | host: Bos | place: Iran: Karaj | collected 2018-10
CTCTGCCTTCCATTTCCTCCTGCTGGTCAGTGAGAATGAATTCCAATGTCCTTTTGTCAACCATAACGATGATATTCGCACGTTTTCGGGTGTAAAAATACGAAGAAAAAACGTAAAACGCGATATTTTACATAAAATCTGGACTTTTTATACAAAAACGGCCTTTGAGTGTACGGTTCTATACTCATAAAAAAGGGTGTCAAAGCTGACACCCAAAAGTCTAAGGATCAAAGGATTTCAAAGGATGAATCGCCTTGAAAAGAAGGTCTAGTTCGCATCTGAAAGGTTATTGATGCATAACCTTTTCGGATATTCTTAAATGGATGGCGTGATGAACACGCGCCAGGAACCGTCGGTGGAGCCTCGCTCTATATAATGCTTGTCAAGCAATTGTCCCAACAGTTTACGAACAGCAGTAATAGTGGTTCCTAATGTTTCTCTTATCTCTTCTATTGTCAATGCAGGTTGTGTCTGCATCATTCTAAGCATCTTGGCATAGTTGGGTGTGCGGAACTCTATCATCTCGCCATCGTACCACCACACATTCTCGTCCTTATGCGTCACAAACAGATAGTCGTTGTAAATCTCGTTGGCAACGATTCCCTGAAAGTATTGTACAAAGGACGTAATGTCATTGATGCCAGCGTGTGCTCCGTCGCTTGGCGCTTTACCCACGTTCAGGTCTGCCTGGTGCAATGCCTCCAGATATTCCTGTTTCTTGCGGCTACGCACCACGATCATCGGCAGGCCATGACGCGAGAGGATGAAGTTGACCATCAGCCGTGCGATGCGGCCGTTGCCATCCTCAAAAGGGTGGATGCGGATGTAGCGGTAGTGAAACAGGGCTGCCAGTTCAATGGGCGACAACCGGCCGGCCTCCTCCTCTGAGTTATACCAGTTGACGAGGTCGGTCATCAGCGCAGGCGTCTCTTCCGGTGAAGCATAATCAAAACGGTCGCCGTAACGGGTAATGACCGAGTTGGGACGAGTCTTGTACTGTCCGGCATGGACGGTGTAGCTCGTCTGCACACCGCCGGGCAGTGTGCGATAAACGGTGTAGTCCTCACGGAGAAGCGTCTGATGCAGCGTGCGAATGAAATGCTGTGTCAGCGGAGTCTCTTTTACCAACGCCTCCTCTGTCATCATACGCATAGCCACATTACTTGCCGTCATGTCTTGCACATCCTTTACATTGGCTTCGCCTATTATCTTGCCAAAGAGCAGCAGAATCTCCGTCTGACCATACGTGAGCGTATTGCCCTCGATATGGTTGCTGTTGTAGTTGTAGTCAATAGTAAACTGACGACTCAAGCGCTCCCGGTCTTTCTCCGAGATAGGCTGGATGCTTTGCCAAACCTGCAACGCCTTCTTTAAACTTACTTGCTTCATATCCCTTTCATTTTACACTAAAAGGTTATCATACATACACCTTTATTGAGCCATTTTTACATCTTTCAGTCTCATTTTCCCGCTAATAGGTGTATTTACCTAAACCATTTCGGCCACAAAAGTACTGATTTTTCTTGATTCATGCAAGTTTTTGTGACAAAAAGGTGTTTTTCCACCGTACCCAACACATCCTAAAACCCGCTCGTTAACGACTACACTCCGAGTTCCAAACTCCATTCATACACGGGTTGAATCTTCATCTTGTGACCATCCTCCTCTATTTCGCCGCTCTCATGGTCAGTGAGTAGCAACAGATTTTCGCATTTGGTCTGTAACGATGATATTTGCACGTTTTCGGGTGCAAAAATACGAAGAAAAAACGTAAAACGCGATATTTTACATAAAAACATATCAGCAGAATACGATATTTTACAAGAAATGACGTTTCAGAACACGATATTTTACATAATAACGCCACAATTTTAAAAGTGCAGTTTTGACATTTATCATTGAAAAATATAGTTTTAGGCGCAAGCCTCATGTGATTAGTTCATAGGACATAGTTTATACACCTGTCCTATGTTTGCTCGTTCTGCTTTTCGAGGTGCTAGTTCGACGTGCGATTGAGCAAATAAAAATGTATGTGTGCATCAGATGCACGGGGGCAAATTTACGAAATATATGGGAAACGACCAAAGAAAATCTGGACTTTTTATACAAAAACGGCCTTTGAGTGTACGGTTCTATACTCATAAAAAGGGGGAGTCAAAGCTGGCTCACCAGTAAAACTCCGTGTTTGCTTGCAGACTGTTATAAAAGACAAAAACAATAAAAACACCACTCATGATGGCTGTGGCCTTCGGCCCAACGTCCTGTTCTTCCGGCCTTGTGCTTAAGAGCAAGCTCTTGCACAATCCAGAAGTCCAGTCCGGTTTTGTTCCAAAACGCATCCATCATGGTGGCAAAAACATCGCCCTTCGGGCTGAAAAACCATTTTTTGCATTGCGCAGCTTTTTTAGTGGAGCGCAGCGAAGCGGTGTTTTTGCCTCTGAAGATGTCTTACGTTGCGAAGCAATGTGTGGTGATGTCGTGGCTTGTGCGGGAGCTTGCTCACAGGCACAAAGCCACGACAGCGGCACAAAAGCTCGGAGAGCTAAGACATCAGCAGAGGGGTTTTTCCTGTTTTTGTAAAAAACACAGGATTACGCAGGTGAGCCGTCAAATGTGTCAATAAAGAACTGCCCGAGCATGCATTTGCAGACTCAGGAGGAAACACGTGCAGACTCCTGAGGCCGCACGTGCAGACTCCCGAGGTAGCAAAACGAGATATGGGGCATTCCGGTTTGTATTACAACTTTCCAGTTTGCCTTCACCACAATTCTTCTGTTCCGTATTCAATGGAAATGATTGATCAGCCGGACAACGGTCTCTGCCTCCTCACGACTGACCGCCTGGTTCATCGGAATGGAGAGTTCTTGCTGGTGGATGCGTTCTGTAATCGGATAACAGCGGTCGTTCCACTCTTTGTAGCACTCTTGCTTGTGAGGAGGTATGGGATAGTGAATGAGGGTCTGCACGCCACCTTCCTTGAGATATGCCTGTAACTCATCGCGGCGTTCACAGAAAATGGGGAACAGGTGATAGACATTATTCTCATCGCTGAGCCTTTTCGGCAGGGTGATCAGCGGATTGTCGATGGCCTCGTAATAGTAGGCAGCCAGCTGCTGTCGCTTCTGGTTGTCCTCGTCTAAGTATTTCAACTTCACATCGAGAAGGGCAGCATCCAACTCTGACATGCGACTGTTGAGGCCGATATATCGGAACACATACTTCTTCTGGCTGCCGTAGTTGGCCAAAGCCCGAATCACAAAGGCCAGTTCCTCGTCATCGGTCGTCACAGCCCCTGCATCGCCAAAGGCACCGAGGTTCTTTCCCGGATAAAACGAGTGAGCCCCTGCGTCGCCAAGGGCCCCAGTTCTGATGCCTTTCCATGTACAGCCATGACTTTGGGCACAGTCTTCCATCAGCTTCAGTCCGTGACGTCGGCAGATGTCACTCAACTGGTCGTTGTAGGCGATTCGGCCGTAGAGATGAACGGTCATCACACCCTTCGTCCTCGGCGTGATAGTCTCCTCAACTTTATCAATATCCAATTCGAGATGTTCCCATGTAGGCTCTACCAGTACGGGCACCAGCTGATTGTCGGTGATGGCAAGGATGGTCGCAATATACGTGTTGGCAGGTACGATAATCTCGTCGCCGTCCTTCATCACCCCCAGCTCCTTATAGCCGCGCAGGATCAGTCTTAGGGCGTCCAGTCCATTGGCCACTGCGATACAATGTTGCGTACCGATATATTGGGCATAGTCTCGTTCGAAGGTCTCGTTCTCACGTCCCTGCAAATACCATCCCGATTCTATCACACGTTTGGCTGCCGCCTCATATTCCTCGGCATGCTGCATCGTGATGGCCTGAATATCCATAAATTTCACCATATCTGTAAACCGTAAACTGTTATCAACAAACTATTTCTTTATGAATTCAAGAAATTCATCATAATTGCGGATATAGTCATTTTCATCATATCAGTGACTGGCCAGCACCAGACAGATGCTATCTGTTCTCAGGAATTTTGGGCCAAGACTTGTTGTAATTCTTCCAGAGAGTTGGCCACGGTGATATAGTTGCGCCATTGCTTGCGTGTCACGCCTTTGGTGTGGAGATCGTCAAGCATGGCGATGAGCGAGTTCCAGAATCCCTTCATGTTGAAGAGGATCACACGTTTGGTGTGATAGCCGATGGTGGCCGCGGCTGCAATGGTGAAGATCTCGTCCAGGGTGCCGATGCCGCCAGGCAGCGCCACGAAGACATCGCTCTGTTCTTCCATGAGTTGCTTACGTTCGTTGAGGTTGTCACAGAACTGGCTTTCATCGACAAATTGGCTGACGCGTCCTGTTTGCTCCACGATGCGAGGCACTACACCGACGGTGTGCCCGCCTGCCTGTTTGGTAGCCCGTGCCACACACTCCATGAGTCCTTGGTTCACGCCGCCAAAGACAATGACATGTCCTTTCTTGGCCGCCCAACGACCCAGTTCCTCGGTCATGAGGAAGAAGTCGGAATCAATCTGATGATTAGCCGAACAGAAAATACAGATTCTCATGTTAGAGTAGTGACGGGGGCAATAACTGGGTGGCACGCTCGAAATCCTCAGGGGTGTCCAGCTCGTAGCTGAAGAAATGGGTGGTATCGACCACTCGGAAGGTGTGCCCCTGTGGGATGAGACGCTCGAAGGCACGTTCGTAGAAGATGTCTATCAGGCCTTCCTGCTCAATCATCCGGTCCAGTTCGCGAGCCAGCGCCTCGCTGTAGTCAGCCGTCATCTTTTCGATGCCCACGCTCTCGCCCAAGGCATCAGCAGGCCGGCAGGTCTTGCTGATTTCGGTGATGTGCATATCACCATCGACCACTACCTTCATCTCCTCCTCTGCCAGCTCGTGGCGGTTTACTGCCAGTGCTGCCACAGGTTGACTGGCCACGGCCAGCACGGCTTGTGGGTCACAGAGAATATCGCTGTCCATCAGCAGGAACTCCTTTCCGCGTACCACCTGCATCGACATCCAGAGCGAATAGATGTTGTTGTTGTGCTCATAGTCGGCATTGTGTAGGAAGTGGATGGTCAGAGTGGGGTAGTGCTCCTCGAGAAACGTGCGTATCATCTCTGCGCGATAGCCCGTCACCACCACCAGTTCGCTGATGCCGGCAGCCAGCTGGGCATCGACGGTGCGCTGGAGGAGTGTGCGCTCACCTACTTTCAACAGACATTTGGGACAATGGTCGGTCAGCGGACGCAGGCGCTTGGCCATGCCAGCTGCAAGAATAACTCCTATCATACTTTTTCTTGTTGCTATTTTTTGTTATTATTAGATGCAAAGGTACGACAAAAAAACGATATTTAATGAAAAAGGAGGAAAAAAACGTTGCTAATGAGCGGAATTTTGCTACCTTTGCACGCTGGTAACAGACTTTAAGTTATGGAACAACTGAAATTGACCAAAGCGGGCGTGCTGGCTGAGGTGCGCGACTACATGGTGATAGCCATCGGCATGCTGTCGTACTGCATCGGCTGGGGTGTCTTCCTGCTTCCTAACAATATCACCACAGGCGGTGTGGCTGGTGTCTCCTCCATTCTGTTTTGGGGTACAGGCATTCCTGTGCAGCTCAGCTACTTCGCCATCAACTTCGTGCTCCTGATGGCTGCCCTGCGCATCTTGGGCTGGAAGTTTTGCGTGAAAACCATCTATGCGGTAGCGGTGCTGACGTTCGGCGTGGCTTTTACCACAGCCAACTACCACGGGCACCTGCTCATCGACCAGCCCTTCATGGCTGCCATCATTGGCGCCGTGTTCTGCGGTTGCGGTGTGGGTCTGGGACTCTCGTCAAACGGCTCTACGGGCGGTACTGACATCGTGGCTGCCATCATCAATAAGTATCGCGACATCTCGCTGGGGCGTGTCATCATGCTCTGCGACGTGGTCATTATCACCTCGAGCTATCTGGTACTGAAAGACTGGGAGAAAGTGATCTACGGCTATGTGGTGCTCTACGTCACCGCCTTCTGTATAGACTGGGTCATCAACTCGCAGCGCTCGTCGGTGCAGTTCTTCATCATCTCCGGCAAGTATCAGGAGATAGGTGCCCGCATCAACCGAGAACCTCACCGTGGTTGCACCATCATCGACGCGCAGGGCTTCTATTCGGGCAAGGACGTGAAGATGCTGTTTGTACTGGCCAACCGCCGGCAGAGCGACATGATCTTCCGCATCATCAACGACATTGACCCCCACGCCTTTGTGTCGCAGAGCGCCGTCATCGGTGTCTATGGCGAGGGCTTCGATCAGTTCAAGGTGAAGCGCTCGAAGGCAAAGAAAGAATCGTAATCTCTTATCACTCCCACCAACCATCACCTGACACCTCTCATGATTCGCTATACTCACAAAGAAGAACTCTGGAACTCTTGGTCGCACGCCGGCGGCATTGCGCTGGGCGTGGTCATCGGTACCATCTTTCTCGTGATGACCATCTCAAGCCACAGCTCATGGGCCTCGCTGGGCGTGAGCCTTTATCTCTTCGGCATGCTGGGCAGCTATATTGCCTCTACGGCCTATCATGCCTTACCCCTTCGCTCACGCTGGCGTGAGAAACTGCGCCGCTGGGATCACGCTGCTATCTACTGGCATATCGCAGGCTCCTACTCACCGCTCACATTGGTGGCGCTACGGCAGGAGGGTTACTGGGGCTGGAGTCTTTTCATCTTTGTCTGGACCTGTGCTATTGCCGGCACCATCGTCAGCTTTGTCCGTCTGAAGGAGCACAGCCATGTAGAGACTCTCTGCTTCGTGGGCATGGGTCTCTCGGTGCTGGTGGCCTTCAAGCCGCTTATAGATACGGTATCCACCGCTGCCTTCATCTGGATTGTGGCTGAGGGTGTGTGCTACATCACGGGTGCCCTGTTCTACTCGCTACACAAGCGGCCCTTTATGCATTCCGTGTTCCACTTCTTCGTTTTGGCGGGCAGCATCTGTCACATCGTCGCCGTTTGGGACGTGCTGATGGAGTATCTATAACCCAAATAATCTTTATCCCAGATAGGTGACGGCCATCATCGTAAGGTCGTCATCGGATTTGTGATCGATGCCGAGATGATGGCGCAGGGCGATGTTGATACGATTGATCAGTGCTTGCGGACGGTCGCCGTCTTCGCCGGCGTTCTTCAGGTGAAGCGCCAGTTTCTTCTCGGTAAAGGCGGCCCGCTGTTCGTTAAGGGCTTCGATGATGCCATCGGTGAAGATAAAGAGCGTATCGCCAGCCTGCAACTGCACCTGTTGCTCTTCAAAATCCCAGTCGGTGATGCCCAGTGGCACGTTGGCCTTGGCAGGCAGTTGCTCTGCCCCTTTCTTTGTAACTAGATAGGGGAGTAAATGTCCAGCATTACAATAGTGAAGTATGCCCGTGTCTAAATCGAGCTGTCCGGCCAAGAAGGTGGCATACATGTTACGCTCATTGAGGCTGATGAGGGTTTGGTTCATGCTGTTGAACGTCTCCGGCAGCCTATCGTTGTGTTGCATGCTGGAACGGCAGGCGGTACGGGTGATGGACATGGCCATACAGGCACCCACGCCATGAGTCGATACGTCACCGATACAGAAAATGAACTTATTCCCCAGCAGTAGATAGTCATAGAAGTCACCGCTCACCTGCTTTCCTTGCTCCAGATTGGCACATAAGTCGAGTTTTGGGTGGGTTGGATAGGAGTGAGGCAGCATTATGTGTTGTAGTTTGGTAGCTACGCTCAACTCGTCGATGATAAGCGCGTTCTCTTTGCTGACATTCTGAAATTTTCGCATGCTCGAAACGGCTCTCCACACAATGAGCAAGATGAGCAGTAGTCCAGCCACCTGCAAGCAGAGGATGATGATGCTGCGGAGGCTGCTCTCATGGTAGATGGTGTCAGTGATGATGCCTGCGTCTCTGACAGGCATGTCGCCCGTCAGTACTGCCACTATCCTGCCTGAGGTGTCGCGTAGGGGAACGGAGTAGGTGACCATTGTGGCGTAGGTACCGTCTGTATCAGTATAAGGCTGACTCCATTCGGCTTGGCAAGACTGCATGGGTTTCTCGAACCACTCATAATTAGTATAGTCGTAGTTCAGTTGCTTACGCTTGATATTGTAGGAATCACGGAAGACATAGGGTGCGTACAACTTACCCTTTCCGTGGTGATAGCCAGGGACATAGGCCACAGCAGCCCCCAAAAGATCGGGGTTCTGGCGCAGCATCTGCACGAGTAGTTGTTCCACTTCAGTGCCATTTTCCAGCATCTGCTCGAATCCGGCTACAGAGTTGTCCACGACCGTCTCCACCATTTTCTTCATCTGCTCTCTCTTCTCCTTGTTCACATTGGCCTCCATGCGCTCACGGTTCTTCTTCTCGTCGTTGATAGTACTCCACGTGAAGAATGCCTGTACGAGAGTGATGGCAAGAAAAACCAGTAGGATGGTAGTGAGGATGGCCATGTTGTATTTCAAGCCTTCCGAATGACGATGGATAAAATTGAGTTTGCTCATCGTGGTTGATCTTTTTGCGTTGCTTAAGCGGAATGCTGAAGTAATTATTTCAGCAGTTTGGTGAGTTCTTCTTTCAGATCGTGCTGCTTGGCAGGCTGGCGGGTGAGGATCTTACCGCTCTTGTCGGTAATGATGCAGGCCGGCAGCGTGGCGAAGCCCAGCTTCATGACGAGGGGCGACTGCCACATCTGACCGTCGCAGATGACGGGAATGTTGCCACCATCGCTTTTGAACTGTTCGGCGGTCTCCTGGGACTTGGCATCCAGACAGATGGTGACGGCAGCCAGTTTGTCACTGTGCTCCTTCTGCTGGCGACGGAGGTACTGGAGCATGCTCTTGCTCTCCATGCTCCATGAGGCCCAGAGTAGTACCACGTTCACATCGGCCTTCAGCAGACTGTCGCTGACGGTTTTCCCCTCAGTGTCGGTAGCCGTGAAGGCAGGTAGTTTCTTTCCTTTAACGGTGGCAGCCATGCCCTTCAGCTGTTTCTGTTGGCGCACCAGCTGTCCGTTTTCGGGCGAGGCTTTGAGTAAAGCCGCTCCCAGTTTCTCTGCCAGCTCATAGTCGGGCGAGGGAGTCATGAGAAAGTAGGAGTCGTAGAGATAGTAGCTCACCAGTGAGGTGGGGTGCTCCAGAATATATTCCTCGGCAGCCTTCCGTACTTCGGGTGGATGCATATTGTTAGCCCGCAGACGGAAGCCCGTCATCTCCTCGTTCTCCTCGGTGCCTGTCACCTCAGTGCCGCGCAAGTGGGAGGCATCGCCCTCCAGCTTCAGCTCGGCGCCCGGTCGGGCAAAGATGGGCAGCTCGGAGTAGTTGGGAAACATGAGGCGAAGCGTGATGGTGTCGCTGAGCGCAATCTCATAGCTGAAGCGGCCGTCGCGCACGGCGATGGTGTCTTTCCATCCCTGTTCCACATGATAGATGTAGAACTCCGCCTGATTCATGTTACGCAGACGGCCCTCCAGACGGAAGGGTCCGTCGGAAGAGCCGCAGGAAGTGAGAGTGAGCGTCAGCCAAACGCAGGCGCTCAATAATGATGTCAGCTGTAGTCTTATAGGACTCACTGTCGATGCTTCTTTATTTGGCCACCTTCACCAACTCCAAGTCTTTCTTGGCGTAGTCGCTGAGAGAAGGATCCTTGGCGATGGCCTGCTTCAGGGCAGCGGCAGCATCAGCCTGCTTACCCGTACGGGCAGCAAGGATGGCTCTCAGATAGTCGGTCATAGCGTCGGCCTTCTTCACGTTTTTCAGCGTGGTGGCGGCCTGTGCGTAGTTCTTGTTCAGGATCTGTGCCAAGGCAGCTGAGTTAGAGTTTACCTTAGCGAAGTCCTGCTCAGCCAGCGCATACTTGCCCTGAGCCAGATGCAGGTTGCCCAGCACCTCGGCCAGTCCGTTGGCCTCGCCAGCCTTGGCGATATAGTTTTCAGCGGCAATCATGTCGCCCTGCATCAGGGCGAGCAGTCCCTGGTTGGCATTGGCCTCGGGCTGCTTGCTGTTCACCTTCAGTGCCTTGGCTGTATAGTCGCGAGCCTCGTCGTAACGTCCCTGCTCATAGGCCAGCATGGCCAGGTTGTTATAGGCACGGGCGTCGTTGGGGTAGGCAGCGATGGTCTTCTTGTAGGCAGCCTCTTTCGACTTCACATCGTCATCATAGAGCGTAGCACCATAGAGCAGTTCCTCTACGGAAAGCTTGCTGGCATCGTCCTTGATCTGCTGCAGGATCTGTTCGTCGTCACGGCCGATGATGAGGTAGTTGATGCTCATGCGGGCGCGGCGCAACTGGGGCAGGATGCCGTCGGCCAGTTCGCTGAAGGCCGATGAGATGTGGCGAATCTGCTGTTCGCGCTCCTCAGGATCCTTATACATCGACAGCACGCGCAGGATCACGTCCTTGTCCTGAATGTCGCTGGCAGCAACCAGCTCCTGGAAGCCGTCCCAGTCCTCAGCTGTGTATTTCGAGTCGATGGGAGCATCGTTCTTCGTCTGCTTCAACTGCTGGTTCACATATTCTGTGGTTACGTCCTGACGCTTGCCAGCCAGTCTCTCGTTGAGATCCATGCCACCATCGGGCGATGCATAGGCCGACACCTCGACACCGTCGAGCGCCTTGCCCTCTTGGTCTTTGGCAATCTCGCCAAGCAGGCGTACAAACTCCTGCACGGAGTTGTTCTGCAGCTCGCTCTTACGCAGCTGTGCCTGACCGATGAGGAACTTCACGTTGGCCTCCTGCTTCTGCTCAATCACGCGCTGGAAGGCATCTTCGGCCTGTGCGGCCTTGGCTGAGCGCAGGGTGCGCTTATAGAGTTCGCTGGTCGAGATGACACCGTCGGCCACTTTCACCTCAGGCACCGTCACCGTCTTCTTGCCCACTTTAGCATCGAATGTGAGGTAGAGCTCACTCTGTTCCATCTCGGGCTGATACTTGAAGTTGGACTTCATCGAGTAGCGGCCGCCCACCAGATAGCTGATGGTCTGCTCATTACCCTGCACCTTCTCGCCTTGGAAGGTGGCGCTGGTGCCGCTCACGTTCTTCGTGCCGTTGAGGGTCTCGAAGCGCAGCACGGGTGTTACCGTCACCACGGCCTTCTTCTTCATGTATTTCTCGGGGAACATGCCATTGATGGTGGCAGACACTTCGCCAGCCTGCGACTCAAGGGGGTTGGGGGTCACACTGAAATTGTCGGCTGAGAGCGCACCCAGTTTGCTGGAGCACGAGGTCAGTAACACGGCAGCTGCCGAAGCAAGGAATAGGATTTTCTTCTGCATATTTTTCTGTTGGTTTAATAAAATCATAGGATGGGGAAATTGTTGTGCCGCGAGCGGGACTCGAACCCGCACAACCATTTCTGGTCAAGGGATTTTAAGTCCCTCGTGTCTACCATTCCACCATCGCGGCTCCAAAAAACACGTGCAAAGGTAGTGTTATTTCGCGAAACAACCAAATCTTTCGTAAAGAATATAACACTTTATTATGATTTATTCAAGTTCTACGGGTTCTTTTTAACCATTAAATCTTTCGAATCAGCGTGAGGCCGTCGCGCAAAGGCAGGATGACGCGTTCCACACGAGGGTCGGTGGCTACAAGGTCGTTGAAGGCGCGGATGCCCAGTGTCTGGTGGTCTCGGTCGTAGGCGGGGTCGGCTACATGGCCGTCCCAGAGGGTGTTGTCAGCCAGGATGAAACCGCCGGGGCGCAGAATGCCTAGCACCATCTCGTAGGCTTCGATATACGTGCGCTTGTCACCGTCGATAAATGCTAGGTCGAAGTTGATGCCCAGCTTGGGAGCCTCGCTGATGGCATCGCCAATGATGAACGTGATCTTATCGGCCACTGCTGACTGTTCTATCCACGGACGGGTGAAGTCTTCCTGTTCGTCGTTGATCTCGAAGGTGTAGAGGTGGCCGTCGGCTTCCAGCCCCTCTGCCATGCACAGGGCGCTGTAGCCGCTGAAGGTTCCGATCTCCAGAATGTTTTTCGGACGTATCATCTCTACGAGCATCTTCAGCAGTCTCCCTTGCAGGTGACCGCTGGCCATGCGTCCATGGAGCATGTGTATGTTGGTGGCGCGATAGAGCCTGTAGAGATAGTCAGGCTCCGCATCGCTATGGCTGAGGATGTAGGAGCCTACCCCCGTCCCCTCCCGAGAGGAGGGGGGCATTTCGTTAGATTCGTGACCTTGAGGACTCATCGTTTTACTATCTGTTCGGACTCCCTTCCCTTGGGGAGGGGCTGGGGGTAGGCTCTAATTGCTTCTACAGCCAGACGGTAGGAGTCGAGACCGAAGCCGCAGATCACCCCCAGACAGGCACAGGAGATGTAGCTGTGATGGCGGAACTCTTCGCGCTTGTGTACATTAGATATATGTACCTCAATGACGGGAGCCTTCAGCGAACGGATGCAGTCTTGCAGGGCAATGCTTGTGTGGGTGTAGGCTCCGGCGTTGAGCACCACGCCGTCGTAGCTGAACCCCACCTCCTGCAGTTTGTTGATGAGTTCGCCCTCAATGTTGCTCTGGTAATAATCAATCTCCACATCGGGATACTGCTGCCGCAACTGAGGCAGGTAGGCTTCGAACGATGATGAACCGTAGATGCCGGGTTCGCGCTGTCCTAACAGGTTGAGGTTAGGGCCGTTGATGATTTGAATCTTCATACTTTCCTCTTTTATCAAACTTTGGAGCGGCAAAGATACGAATATTTCCTTAATTCTGCAATGTGTTTGCAGAATATTTCGTACCTTTGCACTCAAAACCAATAAAAAGCGAAAAATTGTTATGCAAGAAACCAGACAAAACAAGATAGCCCGACTGTTGCAGAAGGAGCTGAGCGTCATCTTCCAGGAGCAGACGCGTAGCATGCATGGAGTAATGATCAGCGTGACCCGCACGAAGATCTCTCCCGACCTGAGCATCTGCACGGCCTATCTCAGCATCTTCCCTTCAGAAAAAGGTGAGGAGTTGCTCCAGAACATTGAGAAGAATGCGCAGCAGGTGCGCTATGCCTTGGGTCAGCGCGTGCGCCATCAGTTGCGCATCGTGCCTGAGCTCCGTTTCTTCATCGATGACTCGCTCGACTATATCGAGCGTATAGACGAGCTGCTGAAACAATGAGTTTCCCTTTCTACATCGCCCGTCGTTATCTCTTTTCGAAGAAATCGACCAACGTCATCAACCTCATCAGTGGTATCTCGGTGGGGGGCGTGGCTGTGGCCACAATGGCTTTGGTGGTGACGCTCAGCGTGTTCAATGGCTTCAGCGACCTTGTGGCCACGCTCTTCACCGCTTTCGACCCGCAGATAGAGTTGACACCCGTAAAGGGCAAGACGGCACCTGCCGACGACCCTGTGCTCACCCAGATTCGTCAACTGCCTCAGATCGAGGTGGCCACTGAGTGCGTGGCCGATCTGGCGCTGGCCATTTATGGCGACCGTCAGGCGATGGTCACCATCAAGGGTGTCGATGACAACTTCGACCAGCTCACCCATATCCGTGAGATTCTGGTAGGCGACGGCGAGTTTGAGTTGCATGCTGCTGACATGGCCTATGGCATCCCCGGCATCATGCTGGCTGAGCAGTTGGGCACGGGTCTCCGTTATCAGTATC
>JAEEGL016581609.1_pt1 | contig 13620 bp, 9 predicted proteins | sample 9134231 | NCBI WGS metagenome assembly JAEEGL01 (sample SAMN16246548, study PRJNA631951) | gut metagenome | biome: gut microbiome; feature: rumen; material: fiber-attached | host: Bos | place: Iran: Karaj | collected 2018-10
CATGACACTCGCATTGCTCGCAAGTGGTATCGACCGCATTTTGTTCATAGTGCACATGCAGCGACGACAAGAGCACCATCGGCAAAAAGACCGACAGCAATATCCACGACGATATTTTCTCTTTGCGTTTCAACTGCATTGAGCTGCAAAAATAGATATTATCCTTTATTTAAGCAACAAAAATTAATCGTTAACCTGCACAATCATACCATCATAGGCCAATTCAACCAATTCTGGTAGCCTTGCATTCACCTCGGCATGCAGACCCATATCGTGGCTCATGTGGATGAGAATGGCGCGGCCCGGTTGAATCTTGTCGATCACAGCAAGCGTTTCACTGAGCGACATGTGCGACAAATGCTCACGCTGCCGCAGGGCATTGATTACCAGTAGCGGCACATGGCGCAACTGCTCCACCACCGCATCATCCATCGTCTTGCAATCGGTGATATAGGCCAACGGACCTATCTTGAAACCCAAGATAGGCAACTTGTAGTGCATGACCGGCAAGGGCAGGATTTCCACATCGCCTATGCTGAACGGCACATTCTCCTCAATAGGCGTCACTGCCAGTCGCGGCACGCCCATGTAGAGATGCTCGGCAAAACAGTATGGCAACCGTGCCTTGAGGTCGTCGATCACATCCTGACGGGCATATATCGGGAAATCGCCGTCGGCGCAATAGGCACGCAGGTCGTCGATGCCGCCCACATGATCGTAGTGGATGTGGGTAATGAGCAGGGCATCGAGGTCGTTGTTGCTCGCCGTGAGCATCTGCTGGCGAAAATCGGGGCCGCAGTCAAGCAGCAAGTTCAAACCACGATAACGCACAATGGCACTGGCGCGCAACCGCTTGTCATGCGGGTCGGCCGACTGGCACACATGGCAGTCACACCTGATTTGAGGCACGCCCGTCGATGTTCCCGTTCCCAAAAATTCAATCTCAAGCATATCTTTTTTTCACCTTCTCTTGGTCTTCAGTAATCCGTCTTCAAAATAGAGATAAACGCCACCATCGTAGTACCAGTACTCCCGCATGCCGCCTTGCTCGGGCAAGCGGTTGATGCTCTTGGGAGCACCCATCGATAGTTGGCATTCCTCTTTAGTCATGTCTTCCTGCACTGTACCGTGCACAATGTGCTTCCACACATCGTTGTCGATATTCGGGTAATTCTTGTGAGGGTCGGTGAGCGAAAACTGCGCTTCAAAACTGCGCTGACGCATCGTCTTCGTGCCGTCGGACACCCACATCATGGCTTGTTCGCCATTGTCCTGCGCTTCAAAGGTCACCTTCAAGGCATAGACCTTGTTGCCCGGTTCCACACGCAAGATTTTCACCGGAACGAACTGGCGACCGTCTTTCATCGCACCACTGTCGGGCGTATACCAGAGGCGCGTCATGATGTAATAGGTGTTGCCCACGAGTTGACTTGCCGCACGCTTCACCACATCCTCGTCGATGAAAAAGGGAATGCTGTAAGCGGGGTGCAAATCGGCAAGTTCCTTGCCGGTGCGGTAACTGTAGGTGTGTGCGCCATCTGTAAACTGCAAGGTCACCAGACTGTTGTTGTCGAGCAGGCTGCCAGTGGTATAGCCAGCATAACTCACATATCGTCCGCCCAGGTGCAGCGTGTCGGTGCTGTATTCGGCACTGGGCTGGAACATGAGCCGAGCCTGGTCGTCGCACACATAAAAGCGCTTACCCACACCCCACGAAGCCACCGAGTCGACTGGGGCAATGTCGAGCAACTTGGGTGTATTGCCCGAATCGGTCACCGTCGACAGCACGCGCGCCACATCCTTGTCGGTCACCTTCTTGGTGCCCTCCACACCCGTGAAGCAGCTGCTCAGCAGCAACATCGGCAACAGGGGCAATATCAACTTGCTCGTCTTCATTCTCGTTTTCGGTTGTGACAAAGATACTACTTTATTCGCAATATCACCCTCAAGCCCTTTCCATTTTGCATATTTTTAAAGAAATCGCTACTTTTGCACACAATTTATGATATACCCTAAGAATTTTGAACAGAAAATAGGCTTCGATGTCGTCCGACACGAAATTCTGCGCCGTTGCGTGAGCCCCATGGGCGTCTCATGCGCCGAACGCATGCAGTTCAGCGCACGCTTCGACGATGTGCGCCGCTGGCTCACACAGACCAACGAGTTCCTCGCCATTCTGCAATCGAAACGGGAATTCCCACTCAACTTCTTCTTCGACCTGAGAGCTCCCCTGCGCACCATTGCCACGCCGGGCACTTATCTCACCGCCGAAAACCTGTTCAACCTGCAGCGTTCGCTCAACACCGTGGGGCAAATCATCGACTTCTTCAAGCCCGAAGACGACGAGCCCTCGCCCTACCCCCAACTCAGCCGACTCACGGCATCGCTCAACAGTTTTCCTGCTATCACTGCCCACATCGCCCACATCATCGACAAGTTTGGCAATGTGAAAGACAACGCCTCGCCGCAACTGCTCGAACTCAGGCAGACCATTGCCTCGACCACAGCGAGCATCAATGGCATCATGCGGCGCATCATCGGTCAAGGCAGGCAGAGCGGCGTGTTTGACAGCGACACAGCACCCAGCGTGCGCGACGGGCGACTCGTGCTGCCCGTCTCGCCCATGCACAAACGCAAGGTGAAAGGCATTGTTCACGACGAATCGGCTTCGGGCAAGACCATCTTCATTGAACCCGAAGAAATTGTCCAAGCCAACAACCGCATACGCGAGACCGAGGCCGAAATGGCACGCGAAATCATTCGCATCCTCACCGAGGTCACCGACCTTATCAGGCCTCATGCCAACGAACTCCTTAACACCTATGCCACACTGGGCATCATCGACTTCATCCGTGCCAAGGCGCTGTTTGCCCTCGACATCGATGCACAGATGCCCCACCTGCACAACAAACCCGCCATCGAGTGGTATCATGCAGTGCACCCTGCCCTCTTCCTCTCGCTCAAGCAGCAAGGCAAAGAGGTGGTGCCGCTCAATATCGAACTCAACGACACCAACCGCATACTCATCATCTCGGGTCCCAACGCCGGCGGCAAGAGCGTGTGCCTCAAAACCGTGGGCGTGGTCCAGTACATGATGCAGTGCGGTGTGCTGCCACCGCTTCACAGCAACTCGCACATGGGCTTCTTCAAGAGCATCTTCATCGACATTGGCGACCAGCAGTCGATTGAGGATGACCTCAGCACCTACAGTTCGCACCTGCAGAACATGAAGACCTTCCTCAACAGCGGCGACCAGCAGTCGCTCATGCTCATCGACGAGTTTGGCAGCGGCACCGAACCACAAATAGGCGCTGCCATTGCACAGGCCATCCTGGAGCAACTCAACGGCAAGCACATCATGGGCGTCATCACCACCCACTATCACAACCTCAAGCACATGGCCGACGAAACGCCAGGCCTCATCAATGGCGCCATGCTCTATGACCGCCAGCACATGCAGCCGCTCTTCCAGCTGTCGATCGGCTATCCCGGCAGTTCATTTGCCATCGAAATTGCTCGCAAGACGGGGCTTCCCGCCCAGGTCATCGACAAGGCGAGCGAGATTGTTGGCAGCGACTACATCAACATGGACAAGTATCTGCTCGACATTGTGCGCGACCGCAAATACTGGGAAAACAAGCGCTACGACATTCACCAGAAGGAGAAACGCCTCGATGCCATCATTGCCGACTTTAACGCCCGCATCGACGCCCTCAAGCAAGAGCACAAATCCATCATCAAGGAAGCCCGCAACGAGGCCGAAGACATCATTCGCCAGAGCAATGCACAGGTAGAGCGCACCATCAAGGAAATACGCCAAATGCAGGCCGAGAAGGAAAAGACCAAGGAAGTGCGCCAGCAACTAGACGAGTTCAAGGACCGCCTGCAGCAACTCGACGATGATGGACAATCAGGGCAGCGCATCAAGGAGATGACCGCCAAACTACCGGCAAAGCAAAAAACCAAGAATAAGGTCAAGAAGGCTACCAACGAAAAACGGCCGCTTGCAGCGGGCGACAATGTGCTGCTCAAGGGAGCTTCGTCGGTGGGCACTATTCTGAGCATCGACGAGAAATATGCCCTTGTGGCTTTTGGCAACCTCAAGACGCGTGTCGAGACCGAGCGTCTGGAACGCACCTTGAAGAAACCCTCGGTGGCAACCAGCAAACCAGCTTCGCTGAGCGCAAGCACCACCAACGAAATTCGCTCACGCCAACTGCAATTCAAGCCCGACATCGATGTGCGCGGCATGCGTGCCGATGAGGCGATACAGGCCATCACCTACTTCATCGACGATGCCATTCAGTTCAACGCCAGCCGGGTGCGCATCCTGCACGGCACAGGCACCGGCGTGCTGCGCGAGGTCATCCGCCAGTACCTCAACACGGTCCCGGGCGTTACCAGTTATCGCGACGAACATGTACAGTTTGGCGGTGCCGGCATCACCATCGTCGACCTCGATTGACCACAACACACACAAACGATTGGGAATAGAAACAAAAGAAGGGGCGCACATCAGGTCGCGTCCCTTCTTGCTATAGTTTCGTGTTTTTGTGTGAACTGTTACTCTCAGCGCACAATCACCTTCTTGCCGTTGTGGATGTAGAATCCAGGAGTGGGGTTAGTGACACGCTGGCCAGCAAGGTTGTAGTAGTAACCATCGCCCACAATTTCGCGATTGCTGTGAATATCCGTGATTTCGGTGACCACATTATTGGCAGTCAGGTTAAGCGGATACACCACATATTTGGGATTAGGTTCCACATCCTTGCCAGTCACGCTAATTTCACGAAGGGGGGCTTCGCTGGGAGCCGAAACCAGATTGCGACGCAAAATGGCCTCGAACTGATAGGCATTGGTGGTGCTCAAATAGGGAGCAACATCTTCCTCAGACACACTGTTCAAACCCCAATTGACAGCAAATGCTCCGCTGAAATCGGCTGTATTCACACCCTGTGTTTCATCCTTGGCAGGAACAACAAACACATTGTCTCCCTTCCACACTGCCATCGTGAGTACTGCAAACTCTTGAACCTTGGGATTGAGGAAATAATAGGTGTGGTTGGGCGAGGTAATCTCGGTCACATCCATGAAGTTCACGGGGCAATAGTAGTTGGGAGTATATTCACTATCTCTGCCAGCCTCGGGATCAACGCTGACCACGATGCGATGATTCAGGGTGTCGGCATAGGTGCCCTTGATAGAGCCAGGTTTAATCACTTGACCGACATAGGTGCTTTGAATCTGTGCGGCACGCTCCGAAGAGACTGTACCAAAGTCTAGCTCCACCCAGTTGCTCTGGTCCCACTCCATCTCAATATTGTACATCGAAGCAATCAGGCGTTTCATGTAGTCAACATTGCCAGGATTGGTGGTCTTCTCAATAGAGATGTTTCCCTGATCCTTACACCACAGACTGCCACCATTCGAATAGACGCCCACCAGTTCATCGGCAACAGTGTAGGTTTCGTTGAGAACGCCATTCACCTCAATCCATGCCAGCGTCGTGGGAGGCTTCAACTCGAATGTGGAGAGCGCAAAGGCTTCAAGCACATAAGATGGAGGACTTCCATATCTATTATCAAACATAAATACTCCCCAACCATTTTGGTTCAATATAGTCAAAGTTTTATTAACTATATCTATCTCAAATGACAATGTGCCACCTCCATATGCATATCTAGATGTGGGATAAGTAGCATATTCAGGTGGTAGTCTAGTCCAATATCTTGATCCTGAAGTATTATATTTAGCATCGGCCAAAAAAGCATACTTTGCACCAGAAGCATTAGTACTATTTGTATTGGATGCTTCTGAGAAATTGTATGCAGTTAAAGAAAACTCACATTTAGTATAATTATCTTTCCACTGGAAGTTGCAGTTATGGTTCTTATTATCAAAGACCAAATTACATACATTTGCTAACCTGCTATGGTTGTAGAAATTCTCTAAAGTGATTTTACCATAACTGTCATCTTCATTTTTATAAGTAGGATCCCAAATTACCCTAACATTCTGCGTGTTTACCAAAATCGGGGCAGCAGTTGAAGATTCTTTATAATAGTCATAGCGAACCATCTCCCATTCAAAACTCTCAGGTAAAGAATCGGGATTGGTATAGTTCTGCTGGTTTACAGCCCATGCGTTTAGTGCGGTGAGCATTGCGATCACTGCAAAAAAGTGTGTTTTCATCAATATTTCTTTATTGTCTAAGAAAACCTGTAAAAAGAGTTGCACAACTTGCTTTATCAGCGTACAATCACCTTCTTGCCGTTGTGGATGTAGAATCCAGGAGTGGGGTTAGTCACACGCTGGCCAGCGAGGTTGTAGTAGTAACCATCGCCCACAGGCTCGTTGTTGGTCTTCACATCAGAAATAGCTGTTGCAGTGTGAATGTCACCACCCGAGCTCTCATAGTACTCAATCACATAGCTCGAGGGTGCACCATGTTGATCTTTGCACATAAACGCGCCCCAAGGTTGGCTGATGGTGAGGGTCTGGTCGGCAAGGTTGAGTACACAGTCGAGTGCTACACCGCCATTATAGGCATACCACGAACCTGCACCGTCGAGCCAATAGCGAGAGTAGGTGCTGCTGGTACCTTTCTTGGCGCGTGCCAACAGGGCATACTGGCTGAGTTTGCCATAGGCGTTGGTAAATTCAGGACCAGTTTGAGCCATCGAGAAGAAGTAGCCAGTGAAACTAAAGGTGCACTGGGTGCCGTCCTCGCTCCACATGAAGTTCAGATTATTTTCGTTGGTGAATTCTACGCTTGCCGGCTGCTGTACCCAATCGTGGCTAAAGAAATTCTCAACGGTGAGACGGCCATAGCATGCCGAACCGTTCACATATTCAGGTTCCCATAAAATCTCAACAGGCTGCACATTCACGAGCATGGGATCGCCGGCATCGTCAACACCGCGATAGTCATAACGCTGTACCTGCAGGCTGAAAGCCTCGGGAAAACTGCTGGGAATCTCGGCATAAGTCTGTTTGTCGATTGCGTTTGCCGAGAGAGCGGCCAAAAAAGCCAACGAAAGAACTGTAATCTTTTTCATAGTTTTATTATTTATTTGATTTAATGTTGTTTAATTTAAATTTATTTACATCATCATATTCGCCCATAATAATGCCAATCAAAATGGTGATATCGCGAACATCCACTTCGCCGTCAAAGTTCAGGTCGCCCCACAGGCCAGTGATAGGATAACCCACAAACAGACGCACCGATGCGCTGAGTTCAGGCTTTGCCACCGAGGTTGCCGTGATGGTTACCGTCTTGCCGCCACCTTCAAGGTGAGGCTTCGAGGTCGACTCGGGCAACGCGGTCACCAGACCGTTAGCGTCAACAGTAGCCACTGTCTCGTCGCTCGATGTCCATGTCACCTCTTGACTGGCGTTGCTTGGCAAGATGGTTGCCACAAGCTGGAACGCACTGCCGGGCTCCACTACCTGATTGTCGGCATCGGTAATATTCAGGCTGATGCTCTCGGGCGTGGCTTCGGGATATTTGAATGTAGACTCGTCGGTATAGAAAATGGTGGTGTTGGATATCAAACCAATCCACTCGTCGGTCGAGGGTGAGCACAACGACCAATTGGTATCGAAAATCAGGTGTGTCTCGGTGCCATGTCCTGTGATGTTCCAGCGTGAGTTGCCGTCGGTGCCGTAGCAGTAGTAACGGCCACCCGTATCGCTATCGGTATAGAGCAATGTGGGCGTGATCTCAAAAGTGGAGTCGCTCTTCATGTCAATGTCCATCATTGTTCCCAAACCAAAGAAGTTGTAAATCGACAGTTTGGAGGCGCCACCTATACCATTCTGGCCCATCACTACGGGGTCGGTATAAATGGTACCGTCATAGCTGTAACGCATGGTACCATTGGCCTTCTTGCAAATCGTCATACCCGTACAACTCTCATAAATGCCGCCTTCGCTGGTCACAACCGACCACTTGGTGCTCGTCGACATACCAGAACTGTAGATATTTAACTTGATGGGGGATGAAGGACTATTGGTGTTCACCAGAAAGCCCTGCTGATAGCCATCGACATTCACCACCAGCTGGTTTGATGGAATGGAGAGCGTACCCTGCCCGCCTGCCAGACTCACCGTGCCAGTAATGTCGGTAGCAAGACTACCTATCCACCAGCCACTAATAACGACCTGACCTGTCGACAGACCGCCACTAATGGTAATGGTAAAGTATTGCTGAGTACCGTTGCTATAGTTCACCATCCATGTACCATAAAGGTCGCTGATGGTGTTAAAGGCCTTTTGAGGGCCCAGTTTCATCATAGTCAAACCGACTTCATTATTGTCGGCTTCGGTCATCTCAGATGCAGCAGGAGCCTGCAACGACTTCATTAACTTGAGTTGCGGATTATGCGCCTGCAGAATGCTGCGTTCCAAGGCATATCCCTGCATGGCTAACGCCATCATGCACAAAACGAATAAGATCTTTTTCATTTTCGATATTGATTAATAAATAATTGCACAATAAATAACATTTTCAACAATATTGGGCACAAAATTATAACATTTTTCGTTTTTTGTCAAGATTTTAACTCAACTTTTATTATTTAAAAGTCCTTTGATGGGCAGGCATTGCGGTTCAGGAACACATAGGTGGTGTTCAACGCAATGTAGGCACGACTCATATACCATATACCTTCAAAGTCGTTGCTCTTGGTGCCCCACGAGTTCTTCACCATGTAGTATTCACGCCCGTTTTGGTCCTTGGCCTTGCCAAAGATGAGCATCACATGATCGTAGGTGCTCTGCCAGTTGTCGAAACGCTCTTGACGCAACTCCTGGCTCACCTCAAGCTCAGGCGACTCGAAACCCAGTTTGGCAAAGTCGCTGTCGTTGAGACAAGCTATGCCCAGGCCACGACGCGTGAAGCCCACCTCGCTCACATCGCCGCCCCATGCCACATTATAGCCCTTGTCGAGCGCCGTGTCGATGATGTTCATCATCTCGTTGAGCGGTACATTGTAGCTAGGACACGGACGCCACTTGTAAGGCGCCTCAATCACAAAGTCGGCATAGAACGGATGGTGTGTGAAACTGGTGATGCTCACATAGTCGTCCCAATCGAGGCCCAACGAGGCGGCAAAACTCTTAGGCGTGTAGCACTTGCCTTCATATTCAAACTGTTCGGGGCACTTGCCCAGATAACTGTCGAGTATGCCCTGCAACCCCTCTTTCCAACGCGGTGTGAGCCGTTTGCTCTCGCTGTTGGCAACGGCTTTCACATAGGGCTCGAGCAAACCGAAGAATTCCTTGAAGTTGGCAAGCGTGTCGCCTGGCAGCATGCCCTGCACTGGCATGGCACTCTCGGGGCAGATACCGTGACGACGAATAACCGACAGCACATCGTCGCACGAGCCACCTTCAGAGAAGCGGCTGTTGCCGTGCATGCGCACATGATACTCGGCACAGTCCACATAATCCTTGCTCGCCACAAACATCTCGGCTAAGTCGTAGGTCTTGCCCGACTTGCGCAATATCTCGCCTTCAAAAAAGGCACAAGTGGCATAGGACCAGCAGGTGCCACTCTTGTTCTGATTCTTCACAGGCGTGATTGCATTTGCCTTCACAACGGTAAACACTGGTTTTTTTGGCTGTGACTGGCAGGGTATCGCCACAAGCAACATCGCAAACAGTCCGAACATTGTTTTTTTCATAGCACACATATTTAAATAATTAATGAATATACATTTTCTAGCGCCAGGTCACGGCGTTCACATCCACAATATTACATATTTTTTTCAAAACACACAAATTCTGCATCATTTTTATTCCCTGCTCAATTTTCCGAACTCACACAACGGCAACTTCTGCTACTTTTACCACGGTTATCGGTGTTAATATCATTAAATTTAAATCAATAATCATTAAATTTTCGACGAAATGGTTTTTTATTCCGATTATCTGCATTAAATTTGCATCAAATCTTTCGGGATTTTCGCATCAGATACATCTATTAAAACAACTTAACTATTATTCATTATTTTTTTGATTTAATTTTGCTGAATATGGGTATTAAGACATTCTACGCAGGCCTGATCATGACATGCATGGCGGCTATGAGCGCCAACGCCTATGTCTATCACGAACAGACTACCAAGGTCACTAATTTTGACTATTCTACCTACGAGTTCACCTACGAAGAAGACGGCGTGACAAAGACCGCCAAACTCACCGATGAGGCAACCACGCCCGAACACATGGCGGCGCTGCTCAAGGCCATCTACACCGACCCAACGATTCCGGGCATTCACTATGCCTATGACTTCAACGGCACGCAGTCGCGCAAAATCGACTACAACGCCTATGCCCGCGAGAGAGTTAATCCCAACAAGAACTATGTGGTGCCCTGGGATGTCGAAGACCAGTCGGTCGTTACCCCTAACCCCAACGAGAGCGGCATGACGCTGCTCATGGTCAGCATCAGCGAAGACTGGTATCGTTCCTACTACACTCGCTATGTGGGCCGTCCTAAAGACATGCTCAACGATGCCGTCACCTCCATCAAGCTCATGACGCACTTCACGCGCGTGAACGACCCCGAGAATCCCGGCTACCTCTATTCGTTTGACGGTACTACCAACAGATTCTTTATCATTTCGAAGGGCAAGCCCCGCATCACCGACGACAAGAACGGCCCCTTCTACCGCCTGTTCGAACAAATAAGTCCCGTGCGCGGCGACGGCGGCCACACCACCGACGACTTCATCAACGAGATCAAGGCTGGTCACCCCTACCCTTGCTACCACGACTGCACCAATGTGCTCGGTTTTGGCGGAGCAGGCTACGACCACTGGTTCTCTATCTCCAACACCGGCGAGGCCTACACCCTCAAGAATCTTTCCATTTTCATCCCCGACCGTCGTCTGGAGTATGCAGCCCAAGGCATGGACAATGTGAGTGACCGTGACACCAACAGTCAGATTTTCAAGAACTATGAAAACGAAGACAGCAACCTCACCATCATGCCCAAGGTGCTGCTCTACACAGCCGACCTGCGAGCCGAGGCCGTTCCATCGGAAGAAACAGGTTACTATCGGGTAAATCTTAACTGGGGCACTTCATTCACCAAGGATAATCTAGGTGTGGAAGTGCCTCAGCAATTTTATGTCTACATTGTTGAGAATGGCAACCGCATCAGACTTGCCAGCGTTGAACAGCCCACCACCGAGCGTTCGCACTCCTATCTCGTGCAGCAGACCACCGACCCGCAGACCATCTCTTATATCATCACGGCTCACCCCATCAACTTCTATGAAGACGGCACCCCCATCCTCGATGAGCAAGGCAACCCCTACATCACCATCAGTGCCGAGAGCCCTGTGCGCACCGTCACCATACCAGGCCACAGCCCCTTCTTCACACAAATTTCGGAGTACCGCAGCCGATATGATGTGCAGAGCTCCACAAAACAGTATAATGTATATAAAAATGTGGTCTCGATCCGCCCCACTTCGGCCGATGACTATGCCTCAATCAAGAACAACACCAAGAAGTATGATGTGATTCGCACCGACCACAACGGCAACAAGGCCATCATCGCCACCGTGCAGTTCACTCCCATCGAGGGCACCACCAAATATAGCTACGAAGTGGTTTACAACAACAGCACACAGGACCTCAACCTCACATTTGATGAAACCGAGCCTGTCACCACCGGTATCCTCGAATCGTTTGAAGATGCCACCGTGCTCGTCATCGACCGCTTCACTGCCTCGACCATTTCCAACAATCAGTCGAGCCAGTACACCTACTCGTTCGAGCAGATTGAAGGCGACACCTATTATAATTATAGCAACCGCTTTGTGGTGCCTGTTTACAAGACCACCAACAATGTGAGCGGCTACGGCATCGACCTTGACGAGTTTAACGCCGACACCGACCACTCGGCCAAGGCATCGCCTAACAACACCATCACTTTCGCGGCCATCAACGACCCTGCTGCCAACCTCGTGGAATATGAGATTCGCCGACTCAAGAGCAACAATTTCAAGAATTACGACAAGATTGGCAAGGCCGAGAACTTCAACAACAGCGGAGAGTATTTCGTCTACGCGCTCAACGAGAGCAACAACCTCAACGAACTGGTCGAGCAATCGTACATCGGAGCCGAAGGCGGCCACCTCACAGCACTCGACATCAACAAGTCGAGCACCAACCAGCGCAGCAACTATGTGCCTGTCATCTCCACGCTTTTCCACGGCGACATCAACAAGCCCAACACCTATGGATGCGACATCAAAGCCATGAGTTATCCGCAGGTCAAGATTGAGGTACCAAGCCTGATCAAGACCACGCCCATGGGCGATGTCAACGACCCCGTCATGGGTTATGCGGCAGTCGTTAAGATTTCACCTACCATGCCCAACGACATCAAGCATGTTTACTACTACCGCCTGTGGAGAATCATGGACGATTACACCCGCATCGAGGGCGAGACATTGCTCAACGACGCCACAACCATCATCGACGATGCTTGGGAAGCCAACTACGAGGAAATCAAGACCTTCTACCCTGGCAGCGAAGATGTGTATGTGGTCGACACCTATCTCGACAAGGCGATCAACAACAACAGCAAGAATGTGACCTACCTCGTCAGGCTCTACGCCACCAATATTGCTCCTGGCCACGGGCAAGGGCTCATGGCACCCGCTTCCACAGCTGGCAAAGACTACTTTATTGCCGAGAACAAGATTACCGTCACCTACAACGAGAGCGTTATCACAGCCATCAACGATGTGCTCGAGAGCGCACAGGTGGTCGATGTCACCTACTATAACCTGATGGGCGTCGCCAGCGACAAGCCATTCTCAGGAGTCAATGTAGTTGTCACCCGCTACAGCAACGGCAAATCGACCGTCGAGAAAGTAGTCAAATAACCAACATCGAAACACTATAGACTTACACTGATTATATTAAGGAGTTAAAACAAGGTTTTTAAAAAAGTAGTTCTTTAAAAGTTAAAAGTAGTTTCAAACAAAGTTCATTACAACTGAGGCGGGCACCACACTCCAGTGACCCGCCTCATTCTTTTCTCTATATACCCTCTCGACTTCAGCTGATGCTCAAATCACCACGGCTGTTCCACTGACTGCGACCATGAGCATCGAACCGTTGGCGCCAATGGTCTCGTAATCGATGTCGATGCCCACCACGGCATTAGCGCCTATGGCTTGAGCCTGTTGCATCATTTCACGCATCGACGAATCTCTGGCATCGCGCAGCACCTTTTCATAGCTGCCGGCGCGTCCGCCCACAATGTCACGAATTCCTGCGAAGAAGTCCTTGAACACATTTGCACCAATAATGGTCTCGCCGGTCACCACACCTCTGTACTCGCGTATGGTGTAACCGTCAATAGTTGGAGTTGTTGATAGTATCATAGTCTTATTTATTAAAAGAATTCACATGTTTTAGACGCAACAATCATGCCAAAAGCTGCACCAACCGACTTTCTCTAAATTCACAAACGAAGTGCAATAAATAATTCTTTGTTGAATTAAAAAACATATATGATAATGAGCTGTTGGAAGTCGGAAATAACTTCCGTAGCGAAGCGCAGAAGTTATTCTGACTTTCAATAGCATC
>JAEEGL010528000.1_pt1 | contig 13619 bp, 11 predicted proteins | sample 9134231 | NCBI WGS metagenome assembly JAEEGL01 (sample SAMN16246548, study PRJNA631951) | gut metagenome | biome: gut microbiome; feature: rumen; material: fiber-attached | host: Bos | place: Iran: Karaj | collected 2018-10
AATTTTTTGAATTAATTTTCTGATAATTATGAGCGAAGCGACCATTTGAAAAGATATAAGGTGGGTCATTACTTCGTTGGGTGCATTGCTTAATGTTTGAAGGCTTTTGCAAGGTGGGTTCTTTCGTTTTTCGGGGTCTTCTTTAACGCTACAAAGGTACAACATTTTTTCGTGATTTCCAAATTATTCGGCACTTTTTATGCCGTTTTCCTGCACTTTTTATGCACTTATTCGTCAGTATGCTACATGATAGCGTCATTTTACTACATTAAAGCAGCATTTTACTACATCAAAACCCACTATTTGCCTATAAAGTAAACACTATTTAACACAATTTCAGCCGGTTTACTACATTATAAGATAGGTTTACTACATTATAGAAAATCGCCTTTTACCTGTTTATCAATAATTTAAATAAATTTCGATGTAGTAATGTAGCAAAAAGATAAACTTTCACGCGCGCGCGTGAGGAAAACAAAGCTCTTTACATTCCACTCCAAGCGCTCTTACCATCTGTTGCAAGCGCCCATACCAACGACTCTAAGCAACTTTACCATCCGCTCCATTCACTTTTACCATTCCACTCCAAGCAACTTTACCATCCACTCCATTCACTTTCTTGTTCTATCACCTTCTTCCGACCATCCCGTTCCTTTCTCCTCCCTCCCCTACCCTGTTCCCTTGACGGCCCAAGGGCCGTCAAGCAAAACACATAGCACTTTCATCACACTCGTCCGCTCCTTCCGCTTGACGGCCCAAGGGCCGTCAAGCAAACAGAGCGCTCCTTCACACCTTTTCTGCTGCCACTTTCCACCAACCCATCTGGCACTTTCGGCACTTGAAGTGTCACGCGACACATCCAGCTGCCGCACCATTCCCGCCCACAACATTACACGCACGCGAACCTTTTATCTTATTTCACAACGGTTCTTGTAGGCAAAAACATCAAAATCATACCCCGTACCACCACTTTTTCCGCTCTTCCTGCCACCAATTCAATTTCTTTTCTTAACTTTGTGCCCGAAAAGGGCATGAAACGGCTATTCATGAGCCGTGCAAACTCAGCGGAGGTGCCCCGCTCAAATCTTATTGGAAAATAACATAGCGTTCTGCTGTTTATTCATAAGCATCCTTAAAGCTTGGCCGCTCAATAGGATTTGTAACATGAAATAATAGATACGCGAATGCCTGCGCTACGGCGTGGGTGTTTGATGGTATCTCCATGTTACAAGGTCTGGCCAAGCACCTTAGGATGGGAGACTCATCGGATGTTCCCGCGCTTTTGCGTGTATAGATAGCATTCATGAAGATCGTCCTTTCCACTGATGGTGCTTGCGCTTGTCCTTTTGCTTGTATATGAACCTGAGCGCATAACAAACAAAGCATCTGTTATGCCAACTTTGAACTGGATTGGAAAAGAAAAGGTGGTAAACCACCATGTGGATGTGCCTTTCCGCGTTCTGGAACATCAATATGGTTTTCATGCTGATGCCCCAAATGATAGCACACCGACGGATAGCGGCAACAAGATTATCCATGGCGATAATCTTGAAGCTTTGAAAGCTTTGCTGCCTGAGTATGAGGGGCGAGTGGATTGTATCTATATTGATCCTCCGTACAACACAGGAGAGTCATCGTGGGTTTACAATGACAATGTAAATGATCCAACGATTGAAAAATGGATTGGTGAACGTGTGAAAGAAGAGAATATAGACTTAGTACGGCATGATAAATGGGCCTGCATGATGTATTGTCGCTTGATTTTGGCGTATAAGATGTTAAGTGTAACAGGAACTATATTCATATCTATTGATGATGTAGAATATGCAAATCTCAAACTAATATGTGATGAGATCTTCACTAGAGGTGGATTTGTGGGGACTTTCATTTGGGAAAAACGCACAAATCGCGAGAATCGCAAAGAAGTATCGGTAAGGCATGATTATGTACTATGTTATAGCAAATTGAAAAAGAGTAAAGATTTGCGTAGACTTATAAAACTGGATATGTCAGAGAAAGCGTTAGCCAACTACAAGAATCCAGATAATGACCCCAATGGTCCTTGGAAATCTGACCCAGCACATGCACAAGCAGGTCATGGCACAGAAAACCAGTTCTATTCACTTATCGCTCCCAATGGCCGAGAGCATCATCTGCCTAGTGGTAGGTGTTGGATTTATACCCAAGATAAGATGCAAGATGAAATAGATGCAGGTCATATTTGGTTCGGTTCTGACGGCAATGCAGTTCCCAGGGTCAAAACTTATCTATATGCAAAGGAACGAGGGCTTGTTCCAGAAACCATGCTGTTTGCCCCATTTGCATCTACTAATGAAAAAGCAAAGAATGATTTGAAAAGGATGTTTGGAGGTAATGCTGTCTTTGAAACACCCAAGCCTTATGAACTTATTTTGGAATTGTTGAAGATGAGCACGACAAAGAACTCAATTATTATGGACTTCTTTGCAGGTAGTGGTTCTACGGCTCATGCCGTTATGGTACTCAATCAACGAGATGGTGGTCATCGCCATTTCATCCTTGTAGAGTTGATGGATTATGCCGACTCGCTTACAGCAGAACGTGTGCGACGTGTGGCACGTGGTTATTCCTATAGAGGAAAGGAGGTTGAAGAAATATATGCCCATAAGCTCACCCTGTCAAACTTGAAAAACTATACCAAATATCTTGAAGAAGCAAAAGCAGTTACCGAAGCGAGACGTGCAGAGTTTACAAAGATTTCCAAACCAATCATTAAGGATGATAGCATCAAGGTATTTGGGATGCACATATATGATGGAGAGATGCCGGGGCTTGGCGGCAGTTTCGACTTTTATGAGGTAGGTGAACCATTGTTCATGGAGGATGGAATGTTGAACGAAGCTGTTGATGAAGAAGCAATCCGAAGATATGTCTATTACACAGAAACACAGAGGCCACTGACTCGCAGGCGCAACGGACAGGACGACTATCTATTGGATATGATTCAATCTACTGCTTATTATTTCTACTATCAGCGACACGAAACCACGATACTTAACCGCGAGACGTTGGGACAGATAGTAAAAGAAAAGCAATCACAACACATAATATATGCTGACGTTTGCCATCTGGAAGAAGAGTTCATGCAAACGAACCATATTATATTCAAGCAAATACCTCGTCATATCAAACGATTCTGACATATTGAAGCAATGGAACAGATAGAACTAAAAGATTACCAAAAAGATGTGCTTGGAGCACTTCGTGGGTTTATCTCCGAATGGCTAAGGTCACCATCTGTAAGTGAAGCATACGTCCGACACTGGGCCGCAAACGGTATCGACATCGAAGATGAAGCTTCACATAAAGGGATCCTGCAATCATACAATGACACAATGGTTCCAGGTATACCCAATGTTACAGTGAAAGTTCCTACCGCAGGCGGCAAGACCTTTATAGCTTGTGCAGCTCTGAATGAAGTGTTCAGCCAACTGCCTATTGGAATACCACATGTGGTAACCTGGTTCGTGCCAACGGATGCCATTCTGCAACAGACCTTACGAAACTTGCGTGATACTCACCATCCTTATCGTCAACGTATTGATACAGATTTTCATCACGCTGTAAATGTAATAGATAAGGAAGAAGCTCTCATGAGCAAAGGATTATCTCCGTCAGAAATACAAGAACAACTAACGATATTGGTTTTAAGTGTGCAATCCTTTGCCTCAGACAATAGCGATTATTTGCGTGTTCGCCGCCAGAACGGTGCGTTTGTAGAGTACCTAAACCAGAGTACTTTCAGAAGCCATCGATTGAATACTGCAGAGATGCCGTCACTCTTACAAGTGTTGTCGTTTCTCAAACCCGTCGTCATCATTGATGAAAGCCACAAGTTTGAACATTCTGATTTGAGACAAGACCTGCAGCGAGAACTCTCCCCACGGTTCATTCTTAATTTGACAGCCACACCGCGTAAACGCAGCAACATCATTTGCTTCGTGGATTCATTCCGCTTGAAGAAAGAGAATATGGTCAAATTGCCTGTTGTGGTCTATAACTGCAAATCAAGTGATGAGGTGATATCTGATGCCATCACCCTTCGCAACAGTTTAGAATTCAAAGCAGAGCAATTGTATAAAGAGGGGGGTGACTATATACGTCCCATTGTCCTTTTACAAGCACAACCCAACACTGGCAAAGAAGCAGAGACATTCAAGAACCTGAAAGAGAAATTGCTGATGTCACCAGACGTTAGCAAGGAACAGGTAGCCATAAAGACCGCTGAAATTAATGAGTTGAGGGGTGTAGATCTACTGAGTCAAGATTGCCCAATACGATACATTATCACGGTAAATGCGCTTAATGAGGGTTGGGATTGCCCCTTTGCTTATATCCTGGCTTCGGTAGCTAATCGGACATCGACAGTTGAGGTGGAGCAAATTATAGGTCGTATTTTGCGACAACCCTATGCGCGCCGCCAAGGGGCGGGGGTTCTTAATGCATCATATGTGTTCACCAATTCAGACTACTTTCAGACTACTGTTAACGCAATTGTCGAGAGTCTTAACAATGCGGGCTACAGTAGTAAGGATTGCCAGATAACCGAGAACTCAGAATTACATGAGAAGGAACGTGTTGACAGCCGAAAATCATCAGAACAAAATGATACAGGACAGGCACATTTTCAATCCCAATATGACACTTATGAGAATGAGCAACCCAATGACTATATGTTGCATGAGAGTGTAGGGGAATACAACAAAACGCCAGAGGATGTGGCACAGAAAATGGAAGCATCTGCTGAACAAGGTGACCAGCAAATGAACGAAGAAGCCAAAGCAGACAACAACACTTCAACGATAATCAATAGTGATATGCAAGAGAAAACAGAGATGTTGGAGATTTATAAGAAAGAAGCCATGAGCATGGCATTCCCTGTCTTTTGCATAAAGGTTCAACCTGATGCATTTGGCCAACTGAGTGAAGAACGACTCACAAAAATGGCCTTGACAGCAGGATTCCGTTTATCTTTGCAGGACAAAAACATAAACTTCGACGAAACATCTGCCGAAGCAATAAAACTAGACCTGTATAAGATAGATAAAGACGAACACAGAATAGCACAGTTCAAACTTGAACAACATGAACGCCAGTTCATCAATGAGACTTTTGAGAATTATAAGGATAAAGGCTCAAAACTTAACGCACTGGTGAAAATTATTGTCAGAAATCTGGAAAGGCTTGACGAAGTGGTTGGCCACAATGAACTAATGACATACGTCAAGGACATTCTCAAAATGAAATCAACAAAAGAGTTGAAGAGCCTATACACAAGTAGCATTACAACCACAGAAAAGTTCAAAAGGAAAATTGAGGCATTGATTAACCAACATCGTCATCAGATATTCTTGCATTGGTTGCAGACAGAAAAAATATATCTTTCCACTGCCGAAAGAATCTGCTATAGATTTCCACAAAAAGAAAAAGTCATAAGGACAGCTGTTGGGTTGCAGAAGGGATTGTATAGAAAAGAACCATTTGTAAACGGTTTGGAGGAAAAAGTCATCAAACGTATCATGGTGGAAGACAATGTGCTGTTTTGGCATCGCAATGATGAAAATACAGGATTCTGCATCAACGGCTTTATTTACCATTATCCAGATTTCATCGTTCGATTGCGTTCTGGAAAGACACTCTTGATAGAAACCAAAGGTCCACAATACAAGGGCACACAAGAGTGTAAAGACAGGATAGATTTAGGTCGCTGTTGGGTTGAGAAGGCTGGTAAAGACTATCGTTACTACATGGTTTTTGAAAGTCAACCGATGGAAGGAGCTGTTTCTGTAGAACAACTGATCGACATTATCCAAAATCTTTGATATGTTAGTTTGAAGTTCAAATGACTGCATTTATCAGCACACCCCAAAGATATATAAATATGGTGACTTCGAACACAGAAAAGAATAGGAAAGGAGTGTATTGTGACCTTACGGAACAAGCGAGCAGGATCGAGTGGTTAAGCTTTACAGCGTCATTGAGCGCTTGACCTTGGTCGCTTCGCTTGCGAAGTAATCGACTTGTCGCTTGGCTCGTCCAAGAACTCACGCGAAGTGGGAGTGAAGCCAATCAAGGGTGTTCTTCAACAAGTGGAGGAGTTGGAGGAAGGCATTTGCACTGAAAAAACGGCATATGTGTCACAAATTCATTGTACGATGGAGATAAAAAGAGACATTTACGCAAGAAGAGTATGAGAAGGAGTGGTGAAAACAGGAATGAGATGGGTTGAAAGGAATAGAATCCAGTCCTTTTTCGCATTACTGCTACTCTTTTGTTTGAAGAACACCAAACAAGATTTCTGTCTGCGTATGTTTTCCACTTGTCTGCCCAACCAATGCCAACGCGCAGAGGTTTTATTGAGGCATGGGGATTTGTTTTGTTTGTCTATCTCTCGCAGTTAGCGTTGTCAAATCGGTTTAGAGCCTCAGCATGTCCTTGACGGAATAGATGCGGCTCAGTGCCTCGAACGAGAAGTACTGGTCGTCCATAATCATCCATTCCTCGCGCTGCTTCTTCGTCAGGTGCTTGATGTCGGGGAACAGGTACGACAATCCTGCCGACCTGCGCGAAGCACATCATCAGCTGGACTTGCTCGTGGATCGCTGCTATCGCGACCAACCCTTCCGCGACGAGAACGAACGCCTGGAACTGCTACTGAAAATGTACGATAAGATGAAAGGAAAGAATTAAAAACTACTTGGAATAATGGTAACGCATGGAAAAAACATAAATGTAGATTCGCCCACTACTGATGGAATAGACCATACGATGCTCATCGGTGATGCGGCGACTCCACTTTCCCTGGTGGTTTCCTTTCAGTGGCTCTGGCTTTCCTATGCCTGTAAAGGGGTGTTGCTCGATATCTTTTAGCAATTGAGTAATACGCTTCATAATTCTTTGATCACCCAATTGCTTCCAATAAAGGTAGTCTTTCTTAGCCTTTTCAAGCAATACTACTTCCATAAGTCATCTATAGACATAACAGTAAAGTTCCCATTCTTGATATCCTCATCACCTTGTCGGATGATTTCATCAAGTTCTTCTATCGGGCGGATATTCTCACTTGCAGCCTTGCGTGAAGTGATACGCTTAAGAGCCTTTAGTGCTTTCTGCATGAGACCCTCATCTTCTGCGATGATACTGAGTTCGCGGAACAATTCTGCATTTAGTTGAAGTGCTGTCATAATTTCATCTTTATCTTTTTCGACCGCAAAGGTAAGGACTAATGCGTTATTCACCAAAGAAAAACCATAAATAATGATAAAGAGGCTCTGCGATGAGCCGTTTTTAGCACTATGACACCGAACGAGAACTATCAGAACGACCAAATGACCATCACGTATGAACAGACGGGACAGTCAACTAACACGGATGCACAAGGGATGCTTGAGATGCAGGCCCGCCTGCTCATCATATCCACCAGCAGCGCCACGCGCCAGTCGAAGGCAACTGCCCTGGCTCGCAACCGCTATATCTGTGAACAGGCAGACACCATCCTCTTCGTCAGCGTGACAGAGCATAGTAGCCTGTATCCCTTAAAGCAGGAATATGATTCTAAATCTACAACCTATCCAATCACCTCTATAACCTGACCTACGAAGAAGTGCTGATTGTCAATCCCGAGACTCCCATCACGCGAGAAGCGTATGAAAAGCGACCAACCCTTCCACGACGAGAATGAACGCCTGGAACTGCAGCTTAAGATGTACGATAAGATGAAAGGAAAATGAAGGAAATACTACTTAGAATAATGAAAACGCAGAGAAAGCACATAGACATAAATCTTCAAGCTTTATAACCCGGCCAAGACCATTCTTGATGTCTTCCTCGCCCTGGCGAAGAATATCAGCCATCGCCGGAGAGGACATGAGATACTCTGTCTCATCCATCGCATGTTTCTTGGCTGAAAGCTTCTTGAGGTACTTCACAGCTTTCTGCATGAGACCCTCATCTTCTGCGATGATACTGAGTTCGCGGAACAATTCTGCGTTTAGTTGTAGTGCTGTCATGATTTCATCTTTATCTTTTTCGACTGCAAAGGTAAGGACTAATGCGTTATTCACCAAAGAAATAACCCTAAAAAATGATAAAGAGGCTCTGCGATGAGCCGTTTTTAGCACTATGACACCGAACGCGAACTATCAGAACGAGCAAATGACCATCACGTATGAACAGACGGGACAGTCAACTAACACGGATGCACAAGGGATGCTTGAGATGCAGGCCCGCCTGCTCATCATCTCCACCAGCAACGCCACTCGCCAGTCAAAGGCAACAGCCCTGGCCCGTAACCGCTATATTTGCGAACAAGCAGACACGATCCTCTTCGTCGGCGTGACAGAACATAGTAGCCTGTATCACTTAAAGCAGGAATATGATTCTAAATCGACATCCTTGTCTATCACCTCTATGACCTGACCTACGAAGAAGTGCTAAAAATTATATCTCTGCGAAATGACAGATGTCTTTCATATCGGTAGGCAGTTCCGCTCGCGGTTCGATGCTCATCGGATATATCCTTGGCAACTGGAAGCACGAAGGAACCATCGACACAGAGATTACTCAGTAATGGGTGTCACTGCCATGGGGACGAGGATGGCGGCGTGAGCGGCTCGCTGGGCGAGTTCTGCCTGTTCGCGTGTAATGCTTTTGGGACGTGTCTTCAGGCCCACGGGGCTCATGCCAGTGAGTGCCTCTAACCAAGTGCATGCTGCGGTGTAACGGCCGATGGTGTAGTTGAGGTGAAAGCCGTCGCGAGTCAGTTCGCGGTTGACGGGTTTCTCCTCCAGCGTCGGGTTGACGAGTGAAGAGGTTCGCGCGTTCTGTATGGCCGTTCCCGAGGGGACATAGAAGGAGAGGTCGCCACGGTGAAAGGCCATCGCCTCCTCCACCGCCGTGGTGATGTGAGCGTACATAAGGAACTGATTGCGGTCATAATAGGCAAAGCCCCGATGGTCGGAGTCCTGGGCGTAGGCCCATGTCTGATGGAAGCCCAACTTCACGGAATCCACAAGTGCCAACGCCCTCACATAGCCGATCAACAGGCTCAGCCCCGGCTCATAACTCGCCTCACGGCCGGCCTCCTGACTCACCTGCTGGAAAGTTATCACATCCCATGGTTCGTCGGTGATGATGTCGCGCAGCGTGCGCTTTCCCAAGTTCTTTCTTTTGCCGGCAATGACTTTGCGGAACTCTGTGTCGGCAGCCCTCGAGCGGGCATCTTTCCAATGAGCCGAAAGGCTCCAGCCCCCACGAAAGGCATTGCCGATGATCAGTTCCACACCGGCTTCGTGCCCGAGATCCCAGAGGTACTGCTCCACAGCGTCCTCTGAGAATGAGTTACCGATGGCCAGCACGCGCAGCGTATCCACCGCCTGCGCCCCCACTCCACTTGCCGTCAGGCAGAAAATGATTATTCCCAATACTCTTTTCATTGTATGTTTCTTCAAATAATTAACATCAGCCTTTGACATGAGAATCGCTTATGGTTCGAAGGATTAATATGGTGGGTTATGCGTTGGCAAAGATATGAAAAATTATGGAGAACAGTTGAGATTCTCTGAAAAGAGTGAGGGTAAGATGGTGTTTTTGCGCATTAGTTTAATTCAACCAACAGGTATCATAAATAGCCCCATACAATCAGAAGCTGCTGAAAGGCCCATGATTTCAAGGATGAAAGGAATGCGGTGGTAATCTTCGCCGTACAGCAATGATTATTTGTTGATCATGAGTTTTCTGCGACCAAAGATATAGAGTCCGCTTTTGAATGGAGGATAGCTTCTGCGCCCCATGAGGTCAAAGGCAGCGGGTGATGTGTGGTCCGGTGTTAGCGTGTTGACGCGTACTGGCACGGACCGTGTGAGGGTGACGTTGTCAAAGGCACAGATGAACTCATTAGCTTTGTGGTCGGCCATGATGCCGATGGCCACGGCGTCTGTGCCGTTGGCCTCAAACTCGATGCTGACAGTCTGCCAGACGTTGGTGGCCGAGACGGTGCGCCGGAAGCCATTGACATAGACTGCCGCTGTGTTGTTGGCAGAGTTGTCGGTGGCAAACAGATCGGCATTGAGCACGTAGGAGCCTGCTTCAAGGAGTACGTCCTGATGATAGTTGAGCACGCTGGGGTTCCAGCGTTGACGAATCCACAGGGTGTGCTCTCCGCCGCTGCTGTTCTGCGGTTTCGCAGCAAAGAACTGACTGAAATAGAAATCGCCGTCGCGCAGCGCCGTGAGGTCGTTCTCATCACGCGAGGCGTAGTCCAGCGTCCAGCCTTCGGGCACATATATGGCGCGGTCACTGCGCACGCCGGCATCGGCCAACGGAGTGTATGAGTCCTCGAAATCGCCATTGACAAACGCAGTGGGGTACTCCTTATCCTCAAAAGGGAGTCCCTGCAGCTCGCAGATTTCCTTCTGTGTGAGACAGACGTCGTAGAGTCGCAGGCCGTCGATGGTGCCGCAGAAGTCCTGATTATCTGCCGCATAGGCACCATCCCACCATTGTGTACGGCCGATGTAGTTGCGCGTGTCGGCCTCTGTCTCTACCAGTTGGTATGCCTCTGCCTGATTGGCCGTTCCACTGGCGGCCTCCTTACCATTAATGAATATACGCGTGTTGCGCGTGGCGGCATCGTAGCTGACGGCCAGTTGGTAGTCCATACCTGTTTGCAGTTTGGTAGTGCTGGTGACCATGGTTGTGGTGCCGCCGTTATACTTAATGCCTGCCGACAGCGCATCGGCACGCAGGAAGAGGCTGTTGCCCGAACCGCTACCGAAGTCGTAAAGGCGTGGCTGCTTGGTGGCTGTCTTCATTTGAGCCGTGAGAAGGACGGTATAGGAGCGCAGCCCCTTGAGCAGTCCCTGTGGTGCCAGGCCATAATGGTTGGCGGCGAATCCAGCGGCGGTGTTGGCCGTGAGGTCCAGCGTCTCGGACTGCCGGTAGCGCAGGTTCTTGGTGATGTCTCTGGCCAGTGCCTTCACCTGGAAGGTGCGGCTCTCGCCGGCAATGGTGGCGGTGAGGGTGACGTCCTTGTCTTCGGTGATGCCGAAGAGTACGCCACGAGCACTGATGACATTTTCATTGGAGCTGGTCCATGTGACGTCGAGGCCTTGACAGGTGGCGGGCAGTACGAGGTCCGTGCGTGTCTCGGCTGGCAGGTCGAGCATCATGAGGGCGGTCTTGGCCTTCTGCGCCTCCAGGTTCTCTTGGATGGCAGCCACCGTCCTCTGCACCGTGTAGGGAGACTCCACGGAATAATCCTCAAAGAAGTTGAGAATCACATGGCCTTCGGCTGTGTTTCGGTCAAAAATATTATCCACGGTGCCGTTCCACAGCTCATCCTTCTCCAGCTCAATCACCTGATCCACGAATCCGTTGCGATAGCTGATAAGCGTCTTCCCGTCAAAGGTGAGTGAAAGAATCCATGTGGTCAGTTTCGTGGGATGGTTATCGCCGCTGGTGCCTGTGGAGGCTGTTGCCCAGTCATCGCTGGTGAGGAGGCGATTCTGACTCTTGTAGGTTTTTCCATTGACCGTGATGACAGGCCGCTGGTCAGTGCCGTCGATGCTGTAGCTCATGCCGTGACCGCCTTGGCCGTCGTCATCCACGCAGAGCAACTTGCCCTGGTAGTTGGCTGCGTTCATGGAATAGGCCACATGGAAGGACTGCCCCGGGCCGAAACAGATGCAATCGAACTCGCTGGGTGTGTAGGCTGTCGGCTCTTCGTTCCAGACCGCATCGCAGCGAATATCTGTCGGGTAGCCTTTGGGGTAGTTCTTGTTGACCATCCAATAGTAATAGTCGCCGTTCATCCATGCCAACCGCATCTTGGAGTCTTTGGAACCCGGGATGATGAAAGGACGTGCGTTGTTCTTCGTGGAGTTCCTCGTAATCTGTTCGGAGGCGGCGACGTTGCCGGCATCGTCTATCGTGTAGCGCCAAATCTCATAGACGCCGTCCTTGTTATAGGTGCCGTCCTTTGTTGGGATGCTGAGGTACAGGTCGCTGATGCGGTCGGGGTCGAGTGACATGCCGCCGCTGTAGCATCGCTCTGTCTGGTTCCAGTTCTGGTGGAAGGCGTGACCGGCGTTGGCCACCTTTGTCTTGCGCCACGTGCTGCCCGTCCATCGTGCATACCAGTATTCGTGGCCCGTCTTGTCGTTGTCGATGTGGGGATAGGCAATGACGGGGTGCTCGTCGGCATCGAGGGCAATCTGCCACACCCAGTTGCGCACCCCCGATGTATTGTCCACGACCGTTGCGGCATAGCTGCTGGCGTAGCTGCTCTGCTTGTTCACGTTGAACACTCCGTCGGCAATCTTCTTCAGCTGTTTGCCGTTGATGTCCCGCAGGACAGGGCCGTTGCCCCGGTTGATGTCGATGACGTTGAAGTAGAGCCAGTCGGGCATCTCGTTATCGGGGTGGCCTGTGGTGTAGCAGAGGTATATCTTGTCTTTGCCGTTGCTCTGGTATTTGGCATAGGGCCGTGCACCCGTGCTCTGCACAATCTGTTTGGGTCCGAAGTCAAAGCGGCAGTTGTCCCCGGAGTCGGGCATCGTCAGACGAGCGATGGTCGGGTGCCAGTTGATGCCTCGCCAGCAGAGATAGATGTGTTGGGGGTCATCGCTGAGGATGAAGGGCGAAGGATAGGTGGTATTGTTGGCGGTGGCCAGATACTTCTCTTCGCCCAAAGCCGTGATGTCACCAGGCTTCTGCGAGATGCGATACCAAATCTTTGCCTCGTCGGTGTGGCGCGTATAGAAAATCATCACACGCTCGTCGGGCAGCACCACGAAGGTCGGGTTGTTGTGGTCATCGGGCTGGAAGAAGCTGCGTATGAGTACGTCGGTCTTACGCCCTGCCACCCAATCATATTGCGTGGCCTTGACGTTGCCGTGAACGTCGATGTATCCAAGCCAGGTGGCATTGATGGTCCCTGCTTCATTTTCATAATGCAGAGCCCGCGGGTCGGCAAACCAACACCAAGCGCCTTCCTCGGCCACGATGTTTCCAGAATAGGAGGTCACACCCTGTGCCGCAGCAAGAAGGGGCATCAGCAGGGTCCAAAGGGATAAGGCAAAGTTTTTCATTCTCGTTTCTTGTTTGATGTTATCATAAATGGCGCGGCAAAGTTAGCAAAACATTTTGAAGATGAAAAATAAAACACAAAAAATTACTCAGATTAAGCCTAACAATTAACCATGAACAAATCTCAGACCATTTCTGAATAGCTTTTCCTTCCAAATGAAGCAACACGCTTCTCCCATCGAAAGAGATGGCCGTCCCAAGACGAAAAAGTCTGGAATTCATTGTCAAAGAAGGAATAAAAAAACGAGGCAGACGAAGAAATAGGCGTTTTTCCTTGCGGGAATGAACGGAAAGACGTACCTTTGTGCTGAAAATCATAGAAACACACGTTTATGAAGACGAAACTACTCATCTTCTTCCTCTTGCTGGCAGCTTGTGCCCAGCCCTTGAGGTCACAAGGTTTTGTGATTCACCACACAGACGGCACGCTGTCCATCTTCTCTTCACCCACGGTCGATCACATCTCCATGATTCCCGAGTCAGACAGCTATGTC
>JAEEGL011999818.1_pt1 | contig 13619 bp, 12 predicted proteins | sample 9134231 | NCBI WGS metagenome assembly JAEEGL01 (sample SAMN16246548, study PRJNA631951) | gut metagenome | biome: gut microbiome; feature: rumen; material: fiber-attached | host: Bos | place: Iran: Karaj | collected 2018-10
CAATGATTTGAAGCAGGAACTTCAGTTTGGCAACAATATTGTTTACACGAAGCCAAACGGCTCTTTGGACCGCAAACAGAAGAAGGTGAGTGCATCGGTGTCCACCCCAAAGCAGGTCATGATTTATCGCAAGAGCGGGGCGATGTACTTCAAGGTAACTGACGACAGTGGCAACTGGGGTGCAAGGCAGGATCTTGGTAACCAGAATAATATTGGTACTGGTAATACGCTTTACTCGCACGACACGCCGCTTTACTTCGGCGCATCGCGCGAGAAGGTGGGCGATATCTGGGGTGCGACGAAGTTTATGAACGCGAAGCTGTCCAATATTACTGTGCGCTTGGGTACCGATACTGAAGGCTTGATTCCGAATAGTTAATAGATAAAACAAGAATCACCGTAGCTTAAAAGTTTGTAACCGTTTTTGACGGCGTGCTCGTAGGCGGGCTTGAGATGGTCCCAGCCAGCAAAAGCGGCGGTAAGCATCAAGACGGTGGATTTTGGCGCGTGGAAGTTGGTGACGAGGGCGTCGATGGCCTTGAATTCGAAGCCTGGGTAGATAAAGATATTGTCTTCGCCTTCGGTCTTGCCGGTCTTGGCCCAGAATTCAAGCGTGCGCGTAACGGTGGTGCCAACGGCAATGACGCGATGGCCGGCGGCCTTGGTGGCCTTGATTGCTTCAATAGTGTCTGCTGGGATTTGGAACCATTCGGAATGCATTTTGTGCTCTTCGACGTTGTCAGTGCGAATTGGTAAGAAAGTACCGAGGCCGACGTGAAGAGTGAGATATTTAATTTGGACGCCTTTATCCTGGAGCTTTTCGATAAGTTCTTTGGTCATGTTGAGGCTGGCGGTTGGCGCAGCGGCGGAACCGAGATCTTTCGCCCAAACGGTTTGATAACGCTCGATGTCTTCTTTTTCGGCGTCACGGTGCATGTATGGGGGAAGGGGAACGTTGCCGTAATCTTGGGCGATTTCCTCGAGCGGGCGAGCGGCTTTCGCAGTAGCGGTGCCGTTGCCGAGGATAGTTTCGATAGTAATAATGTCGTTGGTTAGTTCGCCAGTCTCGACGTTTTTAACAATCAGTTCTTCGCCCTCGTGGAGTTTACCGCGATACATGACGTGGTCAACTTCGCCGTCGTGGCGCTCGAGAACGACGAGTTCGCGTGGGTGGCCATCAGATTTGCGCTCAGTGAAGACGCGGCTGCGCATGACCTTCGTATCGTTAAGAACAATTAGATCACCGGGCTGCAAAAAATCGGCCAAATCTGCGTAGCGGTTATCGGAATATTCGCCAGTTTTGCGATTAATAGCGAGCAGGCGAGTAGTGCCGCGGACCTTTGGCGGATGTTGAGCGATGACTTCCTCGGGAAGATTGTAATTAAAATCTGAAACTAACACGGGGGATATTATACAATTTTTCCGTCTGTTTTTACAGCGTAAGCGGTAAACTATTGACAAATCATCGTGCTTGTGCTATAATAACAAGATAGACGTCTTCAGAGACGTAGCAAAGCCACTCTGTTAGGAGGTGATTATTGTGGCAAAATTTAAAGATGTTTGGGATCGTGAAGTAAGAGCGCTTGCTGATGCATGTGTTGACGCGCAATTCATCCAAAATTGGACGGCAGCAGATAAACGTGGTTATGCGACCGCGGAAGAAGAAGCGTATGCAAAGAAGCTTGGCCTGAAGGATCCGTACGGAATGTGGTATATAGCCGATATGATCTGGAGAGTAGAGCATGATTTGGCTGACAGAAGAATAGCGGCTTGTGGGATTTCTGTAGCGCAGATTTACAGTACTCTAGACTCCGATTCGTATCTCCAGAATGTTTGGGGAGGTGATACCAGTTCAGAAGAAGCTCAACGTCTGTTCAAATTGCGCGATGGGTTGGCCTCTTAGCTGCTGAAAGATGACTATATGGCCGGCAATTTATGCCGGCCTTTCTGTTGGTTTTGAATAAATTTTTTTGACAAGCATAAGCATTATCTGATATAATTGGCGCAATTAGGCCTTTTAATAATAGAAAGAAAAGAAATGGATGACGATCAATTTCAGGGGGATTTGAGCGTTCAGGGTGGGAATCCTGATCCGAACACGGCTCTAGCGGGTGCACCGGCTGGGGCAAATATGAGCTATGATACCGATGCGGGAAGTGCAGATTTGCCTCCGCTAGATTTTGAGGAGTCGACACCGGCACCGGAAGTGGAGCCGCAGCGCGATATCGATCCAGAAATGTCGCGTCGAATGGATGAGGCGTTGGGTGGTTTTGATACGCCACCAGTTCCGATGGCGACTGAGACGCCAGTTCCGAGCCAAGATTTTGTGCAGCAGCCAACCGATTTTTCGGCACCAGTTGCGGAAGCACCAGCGCCAATGGCTGCACCAGTAACGCCAGTCGAGGCGCCAGTTTCACCAATGGCTACGCCAGTTGAAGCACCTGTCCCACCGGTTGCTGAACCTGTTGCGGCCACACCATTTGATGCGCCAGCAGAGCAGAGCTTCGTAAGCCAAGCTGCACCGATGTCGGCCGCAGGGGCAACGATGGCGGATTTTGCTAGCACGCCACAGAGCGCAGTGAATCCGATTCAGCCAATGGCGACCGCGCCAGAAAAGAAGGGCATCAATAAGATTTTGATTATTGCGCTCGCAGCAGTGCTTGTAATTGGCATTGTCGTTGCCGTAATTATTATGATGAACCCAGGCGGTAAGAAGACGAGCGACAATAAGCCGCAAGAGCAGCCAAACGTCGTCGAGCCGGACGAGCCGGAAGAGCCAGAAACGAAGCAAATCGGTTCGGGTATCCAGGGGTTCGTGAATGTGCCAGAGGATTGGATTAATTACACCGAAGGCGACACGGTTCTTTACAAGAGCAAGGATGGCAAGACTTCGATTCAGTTGGCTTCGGCCGAGACTTCAGTCGTGACGGCGGCAGCTTTTGCGAACGGTCAGTTGACGAAAGCGCAGAATGAAGGGGCTTCTCAGCCACAAATTACGCCTGCGGCTACCGCGAAAGTTGGTTCGTTCAATAGTTACGAAGTGAATTATTACACTGAAGCGACGAAGACTTGGAATTTCAAGTATATCTTCGAGGCGACCGACAACCGTACGCATTATATCTGGATTCAGTCAGATGAGCCGGGCAACGATACGATTACGGCGATTCTCGCGTCGTTCACGCTTGTAGAGGTTCCGAAGACGGATGTCGAAAATTCGAACGAAGAAGATTCGAGCGAGGAAGTCGATGAAGCGACTGGCGACGAAATCCCAGTAGTAGAATAAAAACAAAAGCCGCCCAATTGGGCGGCTTTTTGATGCGAGATTACATGTAGGGAATTATTTCGTATGTAGACGTGTCGGTTTTGACGTAGTAGCTTTTCCATTTACGATAGACGCGTTCGACGGTAGAAGTGTTGCCGCCAATCATGAAACTCGGATCGGTGAGGTTGCCGATGCCAGTTTTCTCTCCGGCAGTCCTAGAGAGATAGATGCCGCGATTAAGCGCGATTGGCAAAGAGCCGTCTTTGTAGTGTTCGGTGAGCCTTCCGCCTAGGAAATTTCCAAGTTTAATATTCGAAAAGTCATTCAGTTCGCGTTTCATTAGCATGATTTTCGAACCATAGTCGAGATGATAACGATCGAGAAACTCTTTCGGATTGACGTCAATTTCGGCCGGTTGTTCGCCGGTAGTTTCAAGACGATAGAATAACGGGTCATTGGTCGGGCCCATTGCGATCATGATGTCATTCTTGATTTTGCCGTCTTTATCTTTGGACGGATAAATGTGGACGCTGTTAACTTCGGGGGATTTAGGATAGCGCTCTTTAGTGTCCGGATCGCTGTTTCTCTGTAGGCAAATGCCTTCGCCAATTTGTATATTACGAGCGAGGAAGCCGGTAAACGTGTGGGGTTTTTTGCTTTGGATTGGAATAAGCTGGCCTTCGGCGGTCCGTCGGTAATCGATTCTCGTCATCTTTACGGCGCGGCCTTCGTTGAGGCGAAGAAGATCGAGGTCTTTGTCGATGCGCATCCATTCGCCGACATGAGTTTTAACTTTTTCGGGTGACGGATTCGCTGCATTGCTATCTTCGAAAAAGTCAGAATAATGTTTCATGATGTAGTCTGTGGCGAAGGAATCCGCATATGATTCGGAAGGCATATCGCGATAGCTTCTTTTTATACTCGAGACGACAGAGTCTTTGTCGTTCGGATCAACGCCGAGTGCGCGAAGGCGCTTGGAAAAAGCGGCGGCAAAATCGCGAAGTCTTGAGTTGCCCGTTAATTCAATGTGTCCCGGTAAAGGTTGAGTCATAAAATCTTTGAGTCGGTCTTCGCGGTCGGATTCGATTGCTTTTGAAAGAGTTTTGGCGTGTTCGCTTGGACTTTTTTCTTGCGCGATGGCAGGGGAGAGGTAGTTTTTGCGGAAATCAAGGGCGTGACCAAATTCGTGGAGCATAATAAACGACGCCACCAAATTTTCGTTGCGCATTATCTCTGAAGGTCGAGCGCCGGTTCTGAGAGCGATTTCTTTCAAGACGTTCTCGAGGCCGAAGGTTTCGCCTTCTTTGAGGTTTTCTGGTTTTAGGTAAGTTTCGGTATGGGAAATGTTGAAGTGGACTTGCGGCGCAACGAAACGGTCATTTTCGATGCCGATACTGGTAAAGTGAGCATTGTTTTGAATATCATCGTCGATTAGAGCGACGTTTCTAAGTAAGGGGTTTTCTATGATCATGTTTTGATAAACGTTCGCGAGGAAAGGCTTACCGAGTTTATGAAGCTGGTCGTAATTATTCTGCGCACGATTATCCATGTAGTGCTGGATAGACTCGGTGGTGAGTTCGATTTTTTTGCGGAATATTTCGCTATTATCTTTAATCAGGCCATCATGGTCTGGGGCTTCGTTGAAGATTTTTCCGAAGCCATAAGGATCAGAATCGACTAGTTGTCCGTCGGTCGATGGGGCTTCGTAATTATTGCTCATGCTTATAGTATAGCGCAAGGCCGGTGGTCTAACCGAATTCGATGCAGGCGAGGCCGATAATGCAGAAAATAATTGTGACGACGCGCTTGATGATGTCTCTTTTTGTGATGCTTTCTTTGCCGATTTTTGGAAATAGTTTGGTGATGAGAATGCCGAGAATCATGACCGCGAATGGTTGTACGCCCTGTGACATAAAGGAAATGAGCGCGACGGGTGCTAAAGTGCCGCCAAGCGTCGACATGACGCCGCCGAATGAGTTGAATAATTCGTTTACGAGATTGAGAGCGACGACCTTTGGACCGTTGCTTTTGAGTAGTTGCTTGAACGATTTGCGGTATTTCTTGAGGAAGATAACGATGATAATGCCGACGATGAGAAGGGTGAAGTTTGACCAAAACATCGTTTGGTTGAAATCGTGATCTTTGGTGACGATTTTTTCGATGATAAACCAGGCAGCGTAGCCGAGGGATACGAAGGCCATCATGGCAAAGGTGATGAGCTTTTCTTTGCTGAATTTTTTCTTTTCTGGCTCGTAGGTAATGATGATAGCGGCGAGTGTCGTAATGATGCTGCCGATGAGCTGGACGAGGCTGATGCCTTGGTCGCTGAGGAAGAGCGGTGAGAGGAAGAGCATGAAGACCGGGACGAGATTGAACATGATAACGACGATAGTCGTGTCGTCGCGGCTGAGTGCTTTGAAATAGTAGTACAGAGTGGCGGCGTAGAGCGCGGAGTTGAAGAAGAGCAGTAAGAAGCTTGGCCAATCGAAGACGAACTGGAAGCCGCAAATGGCAGCATAGATTAGAGACATAATAAGGCCGGCGACCAGGGTAGAGAAAACGATGAGCGCCTGTGGCTCGGCGTTTTTGACGACCTTCGAAATGAGATACTTGTCGATGTGGTTAGTCAGGGCATAAAGCGTAGCCGCGGCAATTGCGAGAAGTAGGGGAATTAACATACCCCTTATTATATAGTATTTGAGTGGTATAATAACAGATATGAGTTTGAAAATTGGAATTGTTGGTTTGGCAAATGTGGGGAAGAGCACACTTTTTAATGCGCTTACGAATGCGGGCGCGCTCGCGGCGAATTACCCATTTGCAACGATTGAGCCGAATACGGGTATCGTCGGCGTGCCGGATGAGCGTCTTGATGTTTTGGCAAAGATGTACGAGTCGGACAAGAAAGTACCGGCGACGGTTGAGTTTGTCGATATTGCTGGTTTGATTGCTGGCGCGTCGAAGGGTGAAGGTCTCGGCAATAAGTTCCTCGCGAATATTCGCGAGTGTGCCGTGATTTGCCATGTTGTACGCGCGTTTGCGGATAGCAACGTGACGCATGTGGCGGGCGGGCCAGATCCGAAACGCGACATCGAGACGGTAGAGACGGAGCTTGCGCTCGCGGATATTGAAACGCTCGAAAAGACTTTGCCAAAGATTCAGAAGGAAGCACGCGGTGGCGATAAAGATGCGGCGAAACGTGCCGAGCAGGCAAGTGCTGCGCTCGAGGCGCTGAAGAGCGGCCAGACACACATTGCGCCTGTGGATGGGCTGGATTTGCTTTCGGGCAAGCCGGTTTTCTTTATGTTCAATATGGACGAAAATGAGCTCACCGACGATGCGAAACGAAAAGAACTCGCAGATTTGGTGGCGCCGCAGAAATGTGTGTTCGTAAATGCAAAGCTTGAGTCCGAGATGGTAGATATGGAGCCGGAAGAGAAGAAGGAATTTCTCGATAGTTACGGTATTACTGAGGATGGTTTGACGCAGCTTGTGCACGTTGCGTATGATACTTTGGGCTTGCAGAGTTATTTGACGGCGGGGAAGAAAGAAACGCGTGCCTGGACGATTCCGAAGGGTGCGACTGCGCCAGAGGCGGCGGGCGTGATTCATACGGATTTTCAGCGCGGTTTTATTGCTGCCTCGATTTGTAGTTATGATGATTTGGTTCGACTCGGCTCGGAGAAAGCCGTGAAGGAAGCGGGTCTCATGCGCACGGAAGGGAAAGATTACGTGATGCGTGATGGCGATGTCGTTGAATTCAAATTTAACGTATAAAATCTCTTAAAATATTTGATATTTTCTTTACGCTTATGCTATAATTTTGGTATGAGTTTAGGTTATGGTGTGGGCGACTTCTTCTCGTTAGATATCGGCACAGACGCACTAAGAATGATTGAACTATCCGGCAATGCGCAGCATGGCTGGACTTTGCAGCGTTTCGCATATGTGCCAATCAGCAGACAGGTCCTACAAGATAGCAGCGACGCAGGTCGCCGTCGTCTCGGTGAGACGATTGTGAGTGCTGCCAACCAGGCAGGCATCAAGACGAAGAATATTGCGCTCGGTCTTCCGGCGAGCAAATCCTTCACGACGATTGTTGAAATTCCTACCCAAGATAAGAAATCAATGGAAAAAGTTATTCGCTACCACGTCGATCAGTATATTCCGATGGCCGTGGAAGATGCGAAGGTTGATTTCGTGATTCTTGGCCCTAGCCCAAACGATCCGGCTATCTCTGAAGTTTTGCTTTCTTGTACCTCGGTGAAGTATGCAGAAGAGCGTATGGAGAGTGTTGAAGCTTTCGGTTTCAACCTCGTCGCTCAAGAGCCAGAACCGATTGCGATGTCGCGTGCTTTGACGCCTCCAGGGCTGACGGATGCGCGCTTGATTATTGATTTCGGCGAAGATTCGACGGACCTTTCGATGGTTTATGGCGCACCGCGCCTCGTTCGTATGCTTCCGGGTGGCCTTTCTGTTCTCGTTCGTACGGTTGCTAACTCTTTGAACGTGAAAGAGAGCCAAGCACGCCAGTTTATTTTGAAATTTGGTTTGGCACAAGATAAGCTCGAAGGCCAGGTCTTTAAGGCGCTTGAAAATACGCTTGAGAACTTTGCGGCTGAGCTTACGAAGTCGGCGAAATTCTTCCAGACAAAGTATCCAAATGTTCCAGTTGGCGGTATCGTTCTCTCCGGTTATGCCGGCGTAATTCCGTTCTTGCCAGAGTATATCGAGGCAAAGACCGGTATTCAGACGATTCAAGGTAATCCATGGCAGATGATTAAGGTTACTCCACAGCAGCAGCAGGCGCTCGCGCAGGTTGCTTCTGAGTTCTCGGTGGCGATTGGTTTAGCGGAAAGGACGAACGTAAGATAGTATGTACGAAATTAGTTTGGTCCCAGATGTAAAAGCCGAATTGCTCCGCAAGTTGCGCATGCGCAATTTGGTCTACTTGATTTGTGTTATCGTTACGGCAGCTTGTGCTGGCATTTTCGTAATTTTGTTCGGCGTGACCGGTGGCCAGGGCATTAAGCTCGCTGCGCAGGATACCGAAATTGAATGCCGCGCGGAAGGGAAGCTCCGCAAGGGTAATTGTGGCTCGCAGTACGGTACGGCCGTGATGAAGTTCAAGAATGCCGAGGAACTTTTGACGATTCAGGATCAGATGAAGAATCTTTCGACTTTGAACCAGAACAAAATTAAGATTTCGCGCGTATTTGGTATTCTTGATGTGATTTTGCCAGTTGGCGAAAACCACGTCTGGATTTCTGAACTCAACATGGATATCGACAACAACTTGATGAGCTTTGACGCGTCGGCGATGGCGTCGAATGGTATCGGCTTCCGTGCGCTTGAGGCGTTCAAGAAGAATGTTGAACGTGCTTACTACGATTACGGTAGCTACATGCGCTACGATAAGGATGCGGAAGAATATGTACCAATCCCAAGCTTCTGCATTACTGAGACGACCGATAAGAACGGTATCGTTTACGGTATCTACCACAAGGGGGCCAAAGGCTGCGAGGCGCCGATGGTTACGAAGAATAGCGCAGAGTCCGATACGGAACCAGCCGAACCGGATGAGGAAGAAGAAGCGAATGGTACTGTTGAGGCGGCTGAACGCGAAGATATCAAGATTCGCCGAACCTATCTCAACGAAAGCGATATGGAACATTACCGCAACGGCAATGATGATCTCACGAAGGGTAATGGCATAAAGGGCTATTACTTCGAGAGTAGTTGTTTGAAATACAATGACGGTAAATTCGACGAAGCAGCAACGCTTGAGGCTTGCCCATTGCTAAGTGATGCACCAAATATTGGTGATTCGAGTTATGGACGCAACGCTGATGGTCAGTTGGCGCTTTCGTTCTCGGCTTCTTTGCCGATGAATCGCCAGGTGTTCTTGTCCTCGAATAAGCACATCCGCGTGATTGGTCCTTCGCGCCAGAACGTGACGGATAGCTACATCCAGATTCGCGATATGTTTGACGAAGCACCAGAAGAAATACAAGGAGAAGTAGATGGCAAATAGAGCAACTCCAAAACAGAAGAAGAATGGTCGCGGCAAAGGCGTCGCATTCGCGAAGTGGGCCAAGATCGATAAGGCTCAGCGCAACATGCTCATCGCGGTCTGCGTTGTATCGGTTTTCTTCGGTATTACTTTGGTTGGCGTGATTTATTTCTCGAAAGTGATTGCCTTTAACGCAAAGGTGATTTCCGAGAAAGACAAGATTATTGCCGACTATAAGTCGATTCAGGGAAGCCTCAAGGTAATTTCCTCGAAAGTCGCAGAAATGTCGCAGAGCGAGCGTCTCGAAGCAGTTGCGCGTTCGCGTTCGACGGATTGTACTGAACAGATTTTGAAGGGTTTGGCTAATGCCGAAGATATTGAGGACGTAGAGCTTGCGCGTACCTGTACGGCGCTACGCGTTATTCCAGATGCATTGCCATCGAAGATGAACGTAGAGGCGACGCTTGCAAGTATGAACCAGTTGCTCAACTGGAGCAACGGCGGTGCCGGTATTGAAAGCATTTCCGGTGCCGATGTGGGCGCTACTGCTCTCAGCGATGATTTGACGGTTAGCTCGGTAGGCGCTTCGATTTCGCTTAGCGATGAGGCAAAAAATGTGCGCAACTCGCTAGATCTTATCGAACGTTCGATCCGTAACTTCGATATCGTTTCGACGAATATTTCTTGGGTTGATACTTACGATGAGCATGGCAACGCCAAGGCGAGCAAAAAGATTGAGCTCGTTGGCCTATACCGCGCGTACTATGCGAACGGTGTAAAGATTGAGAAGAAATCCAAGAAGATTTGCGCTGACGATAAAAGCGAAAAGTGTACGGGTAGGAGGAAGAAGAAATGAAAAATACAGACATAGCATTGGTTGTGTTGATTGCGGCGGTTTCCGTAGCGATTTCTTATTTCCTTGGCAACGCTATTTTGGGCGACCCAAATGATCGTGTTACGACCGTTGAATATATGGATAAAATTAGTGATACGGTCGAAGATCCAGATATCGAAACATACAATGTCACCGCACTTAACCCGACGGTAGAAGTCTACGTCGGTGACTGTGGTGCGATGGAAGTTTGGGATTCTGCTGCCAAGAAGTGTCGTTCGATTTATTCTGACGACAACTCTGAAGAAAACGCGCCAAAGAGTGCCGATTCGGAGGAGTAATAATGCTTCTCACGAAGGAGCAACAAGATAAAGTACTACAACTTCTGATCGAAGATGGGCTTATTGATGTCCAGATGGCGAAGAAGGCGTATGTTGAAGCGCAAAAAAATGGGCAGCCGGTTTTGGCGGTTGTCAAAGCGCACAGCCTTTCGACTGATGACGCAGTGCAGCGCGCAACGGCGGCCGTAATCAAGACGCCTTATCTCGATTTGCGCAATATCAAGTTTGATAAAGAGAAGCTTTTGAAGATTCCGCGCGAGATTGCGGAGCGTCATAAGATTGTGCCGCTTGATGTCGTGAAGGGGCGCTTATATGTTGCGGTGCTTGATCCGACGAATATCCAGCGCATGGATTATATCTCGACGCTCGTGAAGTTGCCGGTTTTCCCGATAATGACATCGGAAGCGGGCATTCAGAACGCGATGGCGCAGTTCGTCTCGGATTTGCGCGACGTCAACAAGGTTGCGAACGAAGAGCAAGAAGAGCAGAACAAGAGCGAAGCACAGACGATTACGCAGGATTCGCCGATTTCGAAGGCATTGACCTCGATTCTTGACTATGCCGCAAAGACGAAGGCGTCGGACGTGCACATCGAGCCACTCGAGAACTCGTTGATTATTCGCTGTCGTATTGATGGCGTGTTGCGCAAGACGATGGAATTGCCGAAATCGATTGAGCCGCCACTAGTGTCGCGTATTAAGATTATGGCGAAACTCAAGATTGATGAGCACCGCGTGCCGCAGGACGGTCAGTTCTCGGTGATTGTGAACGACAAAGAGATTGACCTTCGTATTGCGACGTCGCCGGTGGTTTGGGGCGAGCAGGTGGTGATTCGTCTTTTGGATAAATCCGGTACTTCGATGGAAGTCGAGGATATGGGTTTGACTGGCCGCGCGCTCAAAGATGTGATGATTGGCATTTCGCAACCGAACGGTATGATTCTAACTTCCGGTCCAACTGGTTCTGGTAAGTCCACGACTTTGTATGCTTTGATTAAGAAGATTAAGAACGAAACGATTAATATTGTCACGCTCGAGGATCCGGTCGAGTACAAGATGGACGGTGTGAATCAGATTCAGATTAATAACGACGCGGGTTTGACCTTTGCGAATGGTTTGCGTTCGATTTTGCGTCAGGACCCTGACGTGGTGATGGTCGGTGAGATTCGTGATGCAGAAACGGCGAACCTTGCGGTCCAGGCGGCTTTGACTGGCCACTTGGTGTTCTCGACTTTGCACACCAACTCGGCAGCAGGTATTTTGCCACGTCTTCTTGATATGGGCATCGAGCCGTTCTTGTTGGCTTCGACTTTGAATACAGTTATTGGTCAGCGTCTTGCGCGCCGCGTTTCAGAACGTCGCGAGAGTTATCAGACATCCGAGCTTGAAACGAATGCGATCAAGCAGATTGTAGGGAATATGTTGCCGCAATCCGCCGCGGAAGTGGCTTCGGTTTCGGAGCGTCTCGGTTATGGTACTTTGCCGCTGGCGAATTCGCCAAGCTTTACGATGGTGAAGGGCGTCGAAACGGAAGATGCGCCGGGTGGTTATGTTGGGCGTGTTGGTTTGTTTGAGACGATTACAGTGGACGATGATATTCAGAAGCTGATTGTTGCGCATGCAACGTCTGGCGACATTATGCGCGTCGCGAAGATGAAGGGCACGATTTCGATGCGCCAGGATGGTACGATGAAGGCTTTGACCGGTATCACGACGATGGAAGAAGTGAACCGCGTGTCGTCGGATTTGGCATAGTTTTACAGGGGTAGAGATTGACTATTTGAGCGATTTGTGCTATAATAGATAAATATTTTGCATTTTTACATTTTTCCATGAAAGGGGGAAGTTTTATGGTTTCTGATTTTATAAAAGATTTGCATACGACGGATGACGAAGAGTTTTTAACGGAAGGAGTGATTTGCGAGTTCCGGTTCTTTATGGGCATCGAGCCATTCGAAATATCGGTGGAATCAAATCGATTACTGTCTGCGAGAACGATTAAGAAGCGTCTCGAGCCTCTTGTTCTTGAGCTGTTCGGCATAGAAGAGCATGATAAGCGTCGGAGCGAAGAAAGTCGTAGGGTTAATACGATAGTTCGTGAAAGATATGGCATCGGCACAAGGAGCCTTTCCGTTGCGACGATTGCGAAAAAGTATGAACTCAGCGAGTGTCGTGTAGAGCGTATAATAATGGATAAATTAGAGGAATGGCGGTGTTTCGAAAAGTATCATTCATGGCCATACTTCTTGGCTTTAGGCACCTATCTCAAGAAGGCGGATTTCGATCGTCTTTGCGCAGTGGTTAGAAATAGCAAAGAAGCCCAGAAGCATTATAAAGATCTTCGACTTCTGAGTAAATGTCTTAAAAATGCAGGATTGCCGAGGCGTTAGCCTCGGCTTTTTATGACATGAAATTAAAAAACTGCCAAAAATAACGTACTTATGCTTGGCGGTTTTTTGTTGCCGTATTATTCTCGGTCGTACGGGCGGTGGTGCGCCCGTGAGTGTTTCGTCGCGAGACCGTTAGGACTCGATTCGCAGGAGTCTTTAACGAACGGTGATACTAGGCAGCTAAAGGGACTCCTGAGAAAGGTTCGCCTTATGGCTTTGAGAATTACCGTTCTCGGCATAAGCGTGGAGTTGAGTATTTGGATACCGAAACTCAAAAAAATTACCCATCGCTATTAGGCTAGGGTAATCCACCAAACAGTCAGGTCAGGATCCTAGTTTACTGACCTACTGCGTATATTATAGCATGTTCGGGTTTGAGAGATGGCGCATTTGCTCACGCAAATGCTATACCTCAGGGCGTCGCCTCGGAAAGAGAAGCGCGAAGCGCTTGCTTTCGCTCGGCTCCTACTTCGGACGAACTACGTTCGCCTCTCTCTAACGCCAGGAAAGAAATCTAAAAAAATATCCCGTTGGGATATATTTTTAGATTTGGTGCGGGTTGAGAGAGTCGAACTCTCATGTTGAGTTTGGAAAACTCACATAATAACCGTTATATGAAACCCGCGTGTTTCCAAATTACGTATGGGGTGGGTAAAAGGGTTCGAACCTTCGACCTTCGGTGCCACAAACCGACGCTCTAACCAGCTGAGCTATACCCACCAAGGGATACGTACCGTTAGATTATATCAGATAAAGGCCTATTTGGCAAAGACAATCAGATA
>JAEEGL013439957.1_pt1 | contig 13619 bp, 13 predicted proteins | sample 9134231 | NCBI WGS metagenome assembly JAEEGL01 (sample SAMN16246548, study PRJNA631951) | gut metagenome | biome: gut microbiome; feature: rumen; material: fiber-attached | host: Bos | place: Iran: Karaj | collected 2018-10
CGGCTTGTGTGGTAAGATGGATATGCCTCAAACGGAGGCCGGAAGGAATAGCGATGTATCAGGAATTTGCCAGTGTTTATGACGAGTTTATGGGAGAAGTGTCCTACAGCGAGTGGGCGGATTATATCGAGGCTTTGTGGAAAAAGCATGGGTGCCGGCCGGAGCTGGTGCTGGATCTGGCGTGCGGGACAGGCAGCCTGACGCTGGAGCTTGCCCGCAGAGGCTACGATATGATCGGTGCGGACATCTCCGAGGATATGTTGGAGATCGCGCGGGAAAAGAGCGGAGAAGACGCTTCCCGGGTGTTGTTTTTGCAGCAGGATATGCGCGAATTCGAGCTGTACGGAACGGTCGGTTCGATCGTCTGCACATGTGACAGCCTGAATTACGTCACGGAGAAGGACGAGGTGCTGCAGGTGTTCCGGCTGGCGGACAATTATCTGGATCCGGGCGGGCTGTTCATCTTCGACATCAATACCGAATATAAGTTTAAAACGGTCCTGGCCGACGCCTGCCGGGCGGAAACATATGAAGACGCCGCTTATATCTGGGAAAACTACTATTATGAAGAAGAGAAGATCAACGAGTATCAGGTGACTTTCTTCCGTGAAGATCCGGAAACCGGCCTGTACGAACGAAGCGAAGAAACGCATTATGAAAAAGCGTATTCCGTTGAGGAAATAAAAGAACTTCTGGAACAGGCGGGACTGAAGTGCGAAGGCGCCTACGACGCGTTTACCATGGACGCGCCGAAAGCCGACAGCGAACGGATCTGCTTTGTCGCAAGAGAACAAACCAAGAAGATCGAAGGGAGATAGAACTATGGATTATATGCTGCGGGCAACGGCGGCCGACGGCCAGATACTGGCATTTGCGTGCATCAGCAGGGACACCGTGGAAGAGGCCAGAAAAAGGCATCAGTGCACCCCGGTGGTGACGGCGGCTCTTGGCCGAACACTGACGGCTGCCGCGATGATGGGATGGCAGATGAAAAGCGAGACTGATCAGATGACGATCCGCATCGAGGGCAATGGTCCGATCGGCATGATCAACGTGGACTGCAACAATCATGGTCAGGTCTGGGGATATGCACGCAATTCGCAGGTGGATCTGCCGCCCAAGCCGAACGGAAAGCTGGACGTGTCCGGAGCGATCGGGATCGGTGTGCTCAGCATCATCCAGGACCTCGGAATGAAGGAACCCTATACCGGGCAGACACACCTCATCAGCGGCGAAATCGCGGAAGATTTGGCCTACTATTATACTGCGTCCGAGCAGCTGCCGTCGGCGGTCTCTCTGGGCGTGCTGGTGGATACCGATTATTCCGTCAAAATGGCCGGCGGGTTCATCCTGCATATGATGCCCGGCGCCACCGAAGAAACGGCGGCGCGCCTTGCCGATAAAGTCGTGGCGTTCCCGCCGCTGACCGAGTATTTCCAGTCCGGTCATACGCCGGAGGAGCTTCTGGAAGCCCTGCTGGGCGATATGGACCCTGTGTTCATGGACCGCCGGGAAGTCCGTTTCCAGTGCAACTGCAACCGAGAGAAGGTGACGCGGGCACTTCTGTCCATCGGGGAGGAAGATCTGACGGATCTGGCCGAGGAAGGCGAAGACGTCGAGCTGCGCTGCGATTGCTGCAACGAACTCTACACGTTTACTTCGGACGAGATCAAAGAACTTGCGAGACTGGCCGGAAAAGCCAAGACGAAAAGGCAGGAAGCGGCCGACCGGGAGGAAAAGTGACGAACCGCCCGGGCAAACAGGGCTTAACGATGCCGCACAGGCGGCTGCAGCAGGGCAGGGATTGCCGAAATCTGCAAGAAAACGTTTCATAAATTCACAAACGCCCCGAAAACAGCATTTTTGTGTAACTTTTTTCAAGAATGTGAAAGAAAAGTATTGCAAAGCTGCAAAATCCGAGTATACTATACCTAGTTTTTATTTATTAGAGAGGCGGCGTCATACGCCTGCCGGAAAGGGAGATCACGATGTCATATGTAGATCGTATTTTGGAGCTCGTAGAAAAGAAGAATCCCGGGGAAAAGCTGTTCCAGCAGGCAGCCGGTGAAGTGCTCGATTCGCTGCGTCCGGCCATTGAGGCTAACCCCAAGTATGAGAAGGCAGCGCTCCTGGAGCGCATGATCGAGCCGGAGCGCACGATCATGTTCCGTGTCCCGTGGGTGGATGACAAAGGAAACGTTCAGGTCAACCGCGGCTTCCGCGTACAGTTCAACAGTGCGATCGGCCCCATCAAAGGCGGTCTGCGTCTGCATCCTTCCGTATGTCTCGACGTCATCAAATTCCTGGGCTTCGAGCAGGTGTTCAAGAACTCTCTGACCGGCACGCCCATCGGCGGCGGCAAGGGCGGTTCCGACTTCGATCCCAAGGGAAAGAGCGACCGCGAAGTCATGGCGTTCTGCCAGAGCTTTATGACGGAGCTGTTCCGTCACATCGGTCCCGATGTGGACGTTCCCGCCGGCGACATCGGTGTCGGCGCCCGCGAGATCGGTTTCCTGTTCGGACAGTATAAGCGTCTGACCGGTCATTATGAAGGCGTTCTGACCGGCAAGGGCCTTACCTACGGCGGATCTCTGGCCCGTACCGAAGCGACCGGCTACGGCCTGGTCTATCTGACGGAAGAACTTCTGAAAGAGCATGGCAACAGCCTCGAAGGCAAGACGGTCTGCGTATCCGGTTCCGGAAACGTGGCTACTTATGCCGTTCAGAAGGCGACGCAGCTGGGCGCCAAGGTCGTTACGATGTCCGATTCCAACGGTTCGGTTTATGATCCCGAAGGCATCGATCTGTCTCTGGTGAAGGAGATCAAGGAAGTCCGCCGCGGCCGCATCAAAGAGTATGCCGAAGCAAAGCCCACCGCGGTCTATCGCGAAGGCAAGCGCGTTTGGGACGTTCCCTGCGACGTAGCTCTTCCCTGTGCCACACAGAACGAGCTGGGTCTTGAGGATGCGAAGAATCTGAAAGCCAACGGCTGCTTTGCGGTCTGCGAAGGCGCCAACATGCCTTCCACTCCCGAAGCCATGGAGCTGTTCCAGGCGAACGGCATCCTGTACGTTCCCGGCAAAGCTTCCAATGCGGGCGGCGTAGCCACTTCCGCTCTGGAAATGAGCCAGAACTCTCAGCGCCTCAGCTGGACCTTCGATGAAGTAGACGCCAAGCTGCATCAGATCATGAAGAATCTGTACGCCAACATCAGCGCTACGGCCGTCGAGTACGGTGTGAAGGACAACTTCGTCGCCGGCGCCAACATCGCCGGTTTCCGCAAGGTCGCGGACGCCATGATGGCGCAGGGCATTGTGTAATTCACAGCACGCCGGAACATTGTGGTTTCGCTGTTCGGCAGCAGTCACCTGAATGATAAAGATCCCGGGAGAAAAGATGGTTCGCTTCTTTCACCCGGGGTTTTTTAACAAAACTGTCGATTTGATCCGAATTGAGCCCAAAACGATGTGAGGCATTGCCATCCGGCGTCGTATAAGAAGTAAGCGGCAGGTCCCGGACCGTACGGGAGCCGCAGGAGGTAACAATGAAGAAATGGTTGGCATGGACCCTGGCAATGGTCCTTGCATTGTCTGTACTGGCCGGATGCAGTGCGTCCGGCGGAAATGCGTCCGGTGGAAACAACAGCAGCAGCGGAGCCGCCGCCGACAGTAAAAACACGTCGGAGCCGGCGGAAAGCAAGCCTGCGGACAGCGTGCCGGCTGCGGAATCGAGCAAAGAAGAAGCGGCGGAATCGTCGGAATCATCGGAAGACGCGAGGAGCGTCCCTCCGGAAGAGTCGTTTGAAGAACCGACGGAAGTTTCGTTCGAAGAACCGGAACCGGTGACGGATCCCTCCGAGGTGCTTGCACCCGCAGAGGATCCGATGTGGAACATTCTGCAGGAACTGTTGGATAAGGCGCTGGATCAGCATCCCGAAGGTACCGCCCAGGAGATCGCCGAGGCGATCAAGGCAGAAAAAAGCTGCTTCCTGAAATTCGGCGCGTTCGACGGAGAATACTATCTTCCCGGTCTGAACTGGGATACGGAGATCCCTGCGTTTACCGAAAAAGTGTATCTGATCGATCAGCTGGCTTTTTCCGGCGCGGTCATGTACGTGTCTACTGTTCCGGAAGGAATGGATACCGATAAAGCGATCGCAGACATCCTCTGCGGGCTGGATCCGTACTGGATATTCGATGAAGAGAGCGCAAAGCCCGTAGCCGTGACGGCGAAGAGCGGCGATAAGCTGGCCATCTTCCTGTACGGCCCGTCGTTCGATATCGAGAAAACCTACGAAGGCCCGATGGCCGGCACGCCCCGCGAACTGGTTCAGATTTTTAAGGATTTCCGCACGGAGAATCCGGAAGCTACCGCACTGGAGACCGCGGAATATCTGTTTGATCATCAGATGTTCACGCAGGCCTATACCGAAAAGGTGGAACCGGGAAGACTGATGGGCATCGGCACTTATGACGCGCCCGTGGAAACGGCAGGATTCAGTGACGGCGCGATCATGACGCCCATGATCATGCCTTCGGCATTCCTTTCCTATGTATTTATTCTGCAGGAAGGGATGGCGGTGTCCGATTTCGAAGCATTCCTGCAGGAGCACGCCGACGTCGCGTGGAACGTGTGCATGTCGGTCAATACCATTATCATCGAAGCGCAGGACAACGCTATCCTGTTTATGATGTGCAACGAATAAGCACGCTGACAAACCGAGCAGTCTGAGATCATGGTTTTTTCCAGCCTCACCTTTATCTATTTTTTCCTGGCGGGGACGCTGGCAGTCTACGCTGCAGTGCCCGCCAGGGGAAAAAACGCTGTTCTCCTGATCGCGAGCCTGTTGTTTTATGCTTTCGGCGAGCAGGAGTTCGTGCTGCTTCTTATCGGAGATATGTTCCTTGCCTTCGGCACGGGGCTTCTTTTGGAACGGCTGCGGGGTAAAAGAAGCGCCGGGATCGTGCTGGCGGCGTTCGTTTGCGTCAGTGTGAGCGTGCTCGTTCTGTTCAAACAGTCAGATCGGCTTTTCGGGATTGCGATGCCTCTCGGAATCAGCTTTTTTACGTTCCAGACAGTCAGTTATGCGGTCGACGTCTATCGAAACGATATTGCGGCGGAACACAGCCCCCTGCGGTTTGGCACGTACGTGAGTTTCTTTCCGCAGCTGGTGGCCGGCCCGATCGTGCGGTACAGCGAGGTGTCGGATGCGCTCGTCAACCGGAAGTTTTCCCTCGAGCAGATCGGACAGGGAGCGTTCCGGTTCGTATGCGGACTGGGGAAGAAAGTGCTTCTCGCGGATCAGCTGTATCGGTTTTATTCGATCTATCAAGCGGCCGCCGCACCCTCAACGGTATTCGCCTGGGCTGCCAATGCCGCTTTTTTGCTCTACGTGTATTTCGATTTTTCCGGATACAGCGATATGGCGATCGGGATGGGCACGATGTTCGGCTTCCGGTTCCCCGAGAATTTCCTCCATCCGCTGTGCAGCCGGTCGGTACGGGAGTTCTGGCGGCGCTGGCACGTGACGCTCGGCCGATGGTTTCGCGACTACGTGTACATCCCGATGGGCGGAAGCCGGGTCAGGGTCAGCCGGTGGCTGCTCAATCTTCTTACAGTGTGGCTGTTGACAGGTCTGTGGCACGGCGTTTCCTGGAATTTCCTGCTGTGGGGCCTGTATTTCGGACTGCTGATCGCAGCCGAAGGCCTGATCAGCCGGTTCTTTCATAAAAAGACCGGGAGCGGCAGGGCGGATGCTGATTCCGCCGGACCGGAGACGAAACCTGCCGGAGCGGAGACATCTTCTGCTCAAACGCCTATCCGTTTCTCCTTCAAATGGTTCGCGCATCTTTACCTGCCCATAGCCGCGGTGCTCGGCTTCGTGTTCTTCCAGTACACGGAAGTCGGCGCAGCGCTTTCGGAATTCGGCCGTCTGTTCGGAGAATGGCCGTTCTGGAGCGTATCTACGGGGTATTATCTGCGTTCTTACGGAGTTTTGCTTGCCGTAAGCATCCTCGGATGTTTGCCAATAGGGCAAATTTTGGAACAAAAATGCTCCGGCACACAACACAGTCAGAGAATTCTTGCCGTACTGAAGCCGGTGTTTATGCTGGCGGTACTGATCCTTGCAACAGCCGCGCTTGCCGACAGAACGTTCAGTCCGTTCCTGTATTTCAGATTTTAGGAGGCCGCTATGAAACGTGCAGAAAACATCGGAACGGCCATCCTCTGGATAGGAATGCTCGTGATCGGCGCGGCGCTCTTCTTCGTGCTCCCGCGCGAGACCGTCTCGCTTTCCGAGCGCAGACCGCTCGCGGTCCTGCCGGAAGCGACCGCCGAAAACTGGCTGAACGGACGGTATGAGGAGGCGCTCGAACCATACGTGGAAGATCATTTTCCATTTCGGGAAGAGCTGCGCCGGCTGAAAGCGACCTTCCTGACCGCGGTGTTCGGGCAGAAGGAATCGGATGGCGTAGCGATCCGCAACGGCGAGCTCGCCAAGCTGCAGACGGAAATCCATGAGGAGTCGCTTGCGCACGCCGCAGAGTGCCTTCACGGTATCTATGAGAAATATTTGTCGAAAGCGAAGAAAACAGGGTTGGCCATCGTGCCCGATAAGGGGTATTATTGGAGTAAGGAAGGGTATCCGGTCCTGGAGTATGCCTCTTTGGTCGAAACGATCCGCGCCGGTCTGCCGGAAGTTCCATACATCGATCTGTTCGAATGCCTTGACGCCGGCAGTTACTATCCGACCGACAGCCACTGGAAGCAGGAAGCGCTTGATCCGGTGGTCGATGCGCTCCTGCGGGCTCTGGGCAGCGGATCGGGTTCCGCGGAGACGATATCCTCACTGACGGAAAACATTTTGTACCCGTTTTACGGGGTGTATGCCGGGCAGGCGGCCATAAACGTCCCTCCCGACACACTGCGGTATTATGACGGCGGGCCTTTGGCGAACGTGCGGGTATTCGATTACGAAACGCATGTGCTCATCCCGCTGTACGATGCGGAGAACTATGATGAGCGCGATCCGTACACCCTCTTTCTGGGCGGAGCGAAAGGACTTTTGCGGATCGATAATCCGGCGGCTTCTTCCGGTGAGGAGCTGGTGATCTTCCGGGATTCCTATGCGTCTTCGCTGGCGCCGCTTCTGGCTCCGTATTACCGGAGCATCACTTTGGTGGATACCCGCTATATCCATCCCGACCTGCTGAGACAGTACGTCGATTTTTCGGGGAAGACCGTGCTGTTTCTGTACAGTACCATCCTGCTGAACGAAAGCAGCGCGCTGCGCTGAACAGTGCAGAACGAAGCGGTCTCGCTGTATTATAATGTATGAAAACAGCAGATGCTGCCGAATATCTGAGAAAGACCTGCGGAGTTTTCTGAAATCCGTCGGAAAGGGCCGAAAATGTCTATTAAGCAACAGATTCTGAGCATTTTGTCGGAAAAACCCGGAGAGTACGTTTCGGGCGAAGAGATCGCGGCCAGGCTGGGCGTTTCCCGCGCGGCTGTGTGGAAAGCCGTGGCTTCCCTTGAAAAAGAGGAGAGCGGTGTGGAATCCGCACACCGGAAAGGGTATCGGCTCAGGCTCGACCGCCGGGCGCTGGATGCCCACGTGATACGGGCTTTTCTGCCCGCACAGTACCGCGATGTTCCGCTCGAAGTGCTGCAGACGGTGGATTCCACCAACCGCCTGGCCAAAGTACTGGCGGTGGAAGGCGCGGCCCATGGTACGACCGTGTTTGCCGAAGAGCAGACCGCAGGCCGTGGCCGGCTGGGACGGCAGTTCTCTTCTCCGCGCGGCAGCGGGCTGTATATGTCGGCGATCCTGCAGAAGAGCCTGGACCCCGACGCGGCGGTTGAAGTGACCACGATGGCGGCCGTAGCGGTGGCAAAGGCAGTTGAGAAGCTGGGCGGGCCGCGTCTGTCCATCAAATGGGTGAACGATCTGTTTCTGGACGGCAAAAAAACCGTCGGCATCCTCACAGAAGCGGTTGCCGACGTGGAATCAAGACATATCGAAAGAATCGTGGTGGGTATCGGGATCAACGTGACCACGCGCCCGGAGGAATTCCCGCCCGAGGTGAGACAGGTGGCCGGATCGCTCTTTGAAGAGCGCGAAGCGCCGTTCACGCGGTCGCAGCTGGCGGCAGCGGTCCTGGAAGAACTCCTTGCCGGCGCGGAGCAGCTGGGGACGCATTCCCATATGGCCGAATACCGGGAGAGATGCCTGACGCTCGGAAAGCGTGTGGAGATCCTGCGGAAAGGGACGGATACGGCTGCAGCGGGCAGCACTGCCGCCCGGACAGGTAACGGCAGTTCGGTGGAATTGCCGAAGAATCCGCGCGGAAAGGCGATCGCCGTCGAAGATGACGGCACCCTTCTCGTGCAGCTCGATTCCGGCGAAACGGTTCCGGTCTCCTACGGAGAGGTCTCCGTGCTTCCGGTGGAGTAAAACCGGTTATTGCGCCGCGTTGACCGAGAATTCAGCAAATTGCACCGGTCCCGGTCATTCGGAGCCGGTTCACAGACAGATTCTGCAAGCCTCCGGTCTTCAGGAGCCGGATCACAAACAGATCCTTCGCACCTCCGGTCTTCCGGAGACAAATCACAGATATTTTCTGCATCTGCCGGCGAGAGAACCGTCCTGCAGCCAGCCGCGAAGGACCTCGAGTCCTTCTTCGTTCCGGCGGCAGGGCATCCACAGATGCAGATATCCGTTTTCCCCGTACTTTTCCGCGATGTGGCTTGTGGCTCTTTCCACCAGCCCCTCATCGTCCAGTTCGGGATAATGCGCCCGGCCGTATTCCATACTGCGCCGGACGATGCGCTCCGGGTCGACGTCCCGGTCCGCCTCACTGATCAGACAGCCATAGAGGCTGCGGGGCCGCTCGCTGCGGGAGGCCCGGTGGTCTTCTATGGCTTCTTTCATGAGCCGCCGTTCGCCGGCGGAGAAGAACTGCTCCAGAGCAGCATCCTCCCAGAGCCATTTTGCGCCGGTGATCTCGTGCGTTTCGCGTCCGAAGCGGATACCGACGTCGTGGTAGCAGGCGATCGTATATACAAGGTTCGGATCGAGCGATTCCCGGATGCCGGGGCCGGCTCCGGAGATATCTGTGTCCGGCAGATCAAAGCCGTCCCGGGAAAGCTCTTCCTTCTGCCGGCCTGAAATTTTATCCGGCTCATCAAAACGGGTTTTTTCCGTCCATTCCGCAAGCAGATCGAAGCTGTTTCGAAGGACGGTCTGCACATGCTCCGGCCCATGGGCCGCGTCGTGCGCCTCATAGAGCGGCAGAATGTTTTTCTCCACGTACTCCGCGAGGGCAGGAAGCACCGACGCGGGACGGTAATAATCTGCCGGACTCATTGTATGCCGTAACCGGGGAAGAACGGATGCCGGCGGTCTTCTTCGATCACTGCCTGCAGGGCTTTCACAACGGCGTCGATGCCGTGGGAGGTCTCCAGACGATCTGGCTCCTCCAGACCGAACGCCTTGCGTTCCTGATTCCACAGGATGCACAGGATCGAGGCGCACCGGACGCCCAGCGCGGCAGCGACGGTGTACAGAGTAGCCGTTTCCATTTCACTTGCGAGAACGCCCAGACGCTTCCAGGAGTCCCATTTCTGCAGAAGTTCGTAGCTGACGGGACTCTTCTCGGGGGAATGCTGGCCGTAAAAACTGTCCTTGCTCTGCACCACGCCGTAGTGATACCGGAAACCGAGCGAATCGGCGCCCATGCAGAGGGCCTGCACCAGACCGAAATCGGCGACGGCCGGGAACTCGAGGGGCGCGTATTCGCGGCTCGTCCCATCCATGCGGACGGCGGCGGAGGCCACCACCAGATCGCCCGCGAGCACATCCTGACGGATACCGCCCGCAGTCCCTATCCGGATGAACGTATCGACGCCTATCCGGGACAGTTCTTCCATCGCGATGGCTGCCGACGGCCCTCCGATGCCGGTACTGGTCACGAGAATCTTTTCACCGGACAGAGTGCCCGTCCAGGTGGTAAATTCGCGGTTCTGGGCGACGAAGCGGGCATCCTCCAGACAGGCCGCGATGGCCTTTACACGCCCGGGATCGCCGGGCATCAGGCAGTACCGGGCCCCGTCCGCCGCGGAAAGAGCGATATGATACATCTTTTCCTGGGAAATAGAATTCACTGACATAGTATCACCTGCTTTGGACCGGCAGCTTGGCAACATCCAGCCGCGCATAGTAGATCGAGAGGAACACGGCGGTGAGTCCCCACGTGATGGGGTACACCCAGTACGTCACCTCGATCGTGTGCATTCCCACGAGGTTGGAAAGCCACAGGAGCGAGATGCGCCCCACACACCAGAAGAACAGTGTGGAGAACATGGGCACCATCGGCTTTCCGAGGCCGCGAAGAGCGGCGGCCGTCGTATGGGTGAGCGCACAAAGGACAAAGAAGGGCATCACTGTTCGGGCTCTGGCCGCTCCGTACACGATGGCGGCGGGGTTGGGATCGAAGAGAGCGACGAGCGACGGCGCGAACACGCTGCACGCGATGCCGATGAGCTCCGACAGAAGCGGCGCACAGATCATGCTGAAGACGATGGCTTTTTTCACACGTCCGTACTCGCGGGCTCCCATATTCTGGCCGACAAACGTCGTGACAGCCATCGCGAAGCTCTGCACCGGCAGGCCGCCGAAGCCTTCCAGCTTGGAGAACGCGCCGACGCCGGCCATCGCGACCGATCCGAACGAGTTGACGTACGACTGGATCACCACGTTCGACAGGGCCATCACGGAGTTCTGCACGCCCGACGGGATGCCGAAACGGAGGATCTTCTTCAGCATATCCATATGGATGCGGATCTTGGAGAAAATGACCCTGTAATTGGTCTTGATCCGCACCAGACGGATCAGACAGAGCGTGGCGGAGAGGACCTGGCTGATCGAGGTCGCGAGCGCCGCTCCCCATACGCCCCAGCCGAATACGCCGATGAACAGAAGATCGAGCCCGACGTTCACGAGCGACGAAACGATCAGGTATACCAGCGGATGGCGGCTGTCGCCCGCCGACTGCAGGATACCGACCAGCGTATTGTACATGACCAGGCCGACCGAGCCGGCGAAATAGAAGCGGAAATAGGAGATGGACTCCGGCAGGACATCGGAGGGGGTATCCATCCACTGCAGCATCAACGGCGTGAACAGGATGCCGAACACGGTCAGGAACGCCGCGGAAAGCAGGCCGAGCGCCACTTTGGTGTGCACCGCCTGCTCGGTGCCGAGATCGTCCTCCGCGCCGATATACTGGCTGACTACGACGCCCGCGCCCATCGAGAGGCCGTTGAAGAAGCCGACGATCAGAAAGATCAGGCTGCCGGCGCTGGAAACGGCCGCGAGCGAAGTGCTTCCTAAGAAATTGCCGACGATCAGGGAATCGACGGCATTATACATTTGTTGAAAAAGGGCCCCGAAGAAAACCGGAACGGCGAACCGCACCAGTTTACTGTAAATGGGGCCGGAAATCATTAAATCTTTATTCGTCTGCGGACTCATCCAAATCCTCCCGGAAGGCATTCTCAGGGACGGCTCCTGCGGCCTGCAGCATGATCGCGCATTCGATGCGCTTGCGGTGCAGTTCACAACCGAGCTCATAGGTTCCCGTCAGGCTGCCGGTGGAGTGGAACGCGTTCGCCGTACAGCCTCCGCTGCAGAACATCTTGGCAAAACAGTCGTGACATTCTTTTCGGGCATAAACGTTGCAGAGCTTGAATTCATCCTGCAGTTCGGTGTTCTTCACACCGGTGAAGACGTCGCCCAGTTTGAAGCGCTCGTCGCCCACGAACTGGTGGCAGGGATAGAGGTCGCCCCACGGGGTGACCGCCATATATTCGGTACCTACGCCGCAGCCGCTCACGCGCTTGTAGATGCAGGGACCGCCGGTGAGATCGATCATATAATGGAAGAAGGTGAAGCCTCTGCCTTCGCGGCTCCGTTTCAGCATCTCCTGAGCGAGCACATCGTACTGTTCCAGCAGGACGGGCAGATCTTCCTCTTTCAGGGCGTAGGGCTCGTCGGGGGAGGCCACGACCGGCTCCATCGCGATCTGCTTGAAGCCGAGATCGGCCATATGCAGGATATCGGAGGCAAAGTCGGTGTTGTAGTGCGTGTAGGTGCCGCGGATGTAGTAGCCCTGCTGGTTACGGCTCTCCGCCATTTTCTGAAACTTGGGCAGGATGAGATCGTAGGTGCCTTTGCCGTTTCGGGTGACGCGCAGGCGGTCGTTGGTCTCTTTGCGGCCGTCCAGCGAGAGCACCACGTTGTAGCACTCCCTGTTGGCGAATTCCATCACTTCGTCGTCGAGAAGGATGCCATTGGTGGTGAGGGTGAAGCGGAAGTTCTTGTTGTGGATCTTTTCCTGCTCGCGGGCGTAGGCGACGAGCTGCTTGACCACGTCGAACGCAAGCAGCGGTTCGCCGCCGAAGAAGTCCACCTCGAGGTTGCGGCGGTGTCCGGAGTGCGCGATCAGGAAGTCGAGGGCGGCTTTGCCCACTTCGAAGGTCATCAGAGCGCGTTCGCCGGAGTACTCGCCTTTGCCTGCGAAGCAATATTTGCAGGCCATATTGCAGTCATGCGCAATATGCAGGCAGAGAGCCTTGATCTCGGTCTTGCGTTTTTTGTAATCGATGGACAGATTCTCGTATTTATCTTCAAAGAACAGCTTGCCCTGCTCCTTCAGTGCCTCCACATCGCCTGCGAGCGTGCGGAGCTCTTCTTCGGTCACGTCGGGATTATCGGCGTATTTTTCGAGCGTCCAGCGGATGAGCTCATCGAGAGGCATGTCGGCGTAGCGCGAAATAAAATCGAAGGCAACCTCATCTACGACATGAACGCTGCCGCTGCCGGCGTCCAGAATGATATTGTAACCGTTGTTTTTAAAAGCGTGGATCATAAAAGCTCCTTCAGATGATATACGGCCCGCCGCCGGCGAGCCGTAATGATAGCCGATCGCATCCATGCGGTATCATGGAAAGAACAAAAGTGACCGCAGGAGCATCCGTGCAAAAAAATGCTGCACAAACACAGTGCAGCGATCTTGACAATTTAACTTACTTGTTTTCCTTCTTCTGCTCGCACTGCTGATTGGCGATGCCGCAGGAAGTTTTGCAAGCGGACTGGCAGGAAGTCTGGCATTCACCGCAGCCGCCCTCTTTGACGGATTCCTGCAGATTACGGGTATCCAGCGTGATAATTCTCTTCATAACTATACACCTCTTTATTTTTGATGGACTTTCCGTGAGCACGGATAATGGGGCAGCCCCTAAGGGCACCCATACGGAACTTCCGTACTTAATTATTATATAGGATGAAAACAGGCCTGTCAACTGTTTTTTCCGTCAGCCGGGGTTTTTAGCGGCCGGTCTTCCTCGGAAGGGGCCAAAGCCTGGTTGTCTTTCTCCGGACATTCGGTTTTCGGCTTTTTCCTGCGGGCCATTCGCTCCTTCTTCTGAAGCTGCTGGAGGATCGCTTTTTGTTGGTTCAGCATCCAAAGATTGCGTACATAGGCACGGATATACACGGTTTTCCGGCTGGGATCAAGGCCCGGGTAATATCTGAGCAGAAAGATAAAATTGCTATC
>JAEEGL013443227.1_pt1 | contig 13619 bp, 12 predicted proteins | sample 9134231 | NCBI WGS metagenome assembly JAEEGL01 (sample SAMN16246548, study PRJNA631951) | gut metagenome | biome: gut microbiome; feature: rumen; material: fiber-attached | host: Bos | place: Iran: Karaj | collected 2018-10
AAAAGCCATAGAATCCCTTGAGCATGACACAAGGTCCATGATCGATGGTCAGATTCATGATATCGGACGCGTTTCTTCAACCATCTCCGTTATTAAGGAAAAGCTTGAAAAGAAATGCAAGATGACTCTTAAAGATGTATGTATCGCGGCTGCGGGACGTGTTCTTAAAACAGAGAACGTACATGCTGAGATCGTTTTTAATGATGATACCATCATCAAAGATGAGCATATTTTTGATCTTCAGTCTAAAGGTGTTGAAGAAGCATATAAGAAATTCCAGACCGATAACGAGTTCGGAGAGAAGTATTACTGTGTAGGTAAAAGCGTTGTCAAATATTTCATGAACGATGTATTCATGACTAATCTTTTGGACCACAGAGCCAGAAAGATTTCCGTAGACATGATCTGCACCTTCCTTCCTTACGATGTTGTCGAAGGTCTTTATACCGCAGTTGAGATGGCAGGGTTATCGGTTATAAATCTTACTCTGGAGCCTATTGCCGCTATAGAAGTTGCGATACCCGAAAAATTCAGAATGCTAAATATCGCTCTGGTTGATGTCGGTGCCGGAACAAGCGATATCTGCATCACTAAAGACGGCTCGGTAACAGCTTACGGAATGATACCGACAGCAGGTGATTCACTCACTGAAACCATTGCAAATCACTGCCTGGTTGAATTTAACGAAGCCGAAAAGATCAAAAAAGCCATCGAGGAAGAAGACGAAGTCGAATATGAAGATATTCTCGGACTTAAGGCTACAATTACCAAAGACGAAGTTCTGGATCTTTTAAAAGACCATATTTATGAAATGGCTAAACAGGTATCCGATGAGATCTTAAGATTAAACGGCGGTGAAAAAGTCGGAGCCATTTTTGTAGTCGGAGGCGGCGGAAGAATAGAAGGATATACCGAATGCCTTGCAAAGACTCATGACATCATGGTTAACCGTGTTGCACTCCGTGGCGAAGAAGTGATGGGCAAGATCGAGTTTAAGGATAACTCGGTCAATAAGGATTCGCTTATTGTTACGCCGCTCGGTATCTGCATGCATTTCTATGAAGATAATAACTCGTTTATTAACGTATCATTAAATGACGATCATCTTAAACTTTACGATAACGGAAACGTTACAGTTGTTGATGCAGTTATGCAGATCGGTCTTGATAATAACGCTTTATTCCCGAGACGCGGTGATGCTTTGACATTTACATTAAACGGTGAAGAAAAAGTCATAAAAGGCGAACTCGGTGAAGCCTGCGTTGTTTACCTTAATTCTGAGATTACGGATCTGCATGCACTTTTACATGCGAACGATTATATCAAGCTCGTACCTTCCACAAAGGGTGCAGCAGCTTCAATGACTTTGGGAAAGCTGAAATCCGGAAACGGTAAGCTCACCATAACCGTTAATAACATGAATGTTACGCTTCCGAACCTTTGTACGGTAAACGGTGAAATAGCTGTAGATTCATACAGCATTAAAGAAGGCGACGATGTAGAAGTTCTCGATTACTTAACGGTTTCTCAGGTTCTCGAACTCCTTGATATTAACTTAAATGACAATCAGTATGTTGTCGTAAATAATGCAGAAGCAGAACCTGACACCAAGGTATATTCGAGATTCAATCTTGAGATCCTTGAAAAGAAGGAACTTACATATGCGGATCTTCCCGAGGATGACACCATAAAAGAGACTGTGGAAAAAAATACCGAAGGAGAAGCGGCCGAAGAACCATCCGGTGATAATAAAACCATCACTGTTTCCGTTAACGGAGAGAGCATTGTTTTAAACAATAAAGAGAGTTACGTCTTTGTTGATGTTTTCGATCATTATGCATTTGACTTAAGCAAACCTCAGGGTTCGGGTATAGTAACAAATCTTAACGGCAAAGCAGCTGATTTTCTTGAAGAACTTAATGATGGGGATACAATTGATATTTACTGGAAGGACAAAGAAGAATGAGATTGGCCTCATTGTCGAGCGGTTCAAACGGTAACTGCTTTTATGTAGGAGATGACAATACACATGTTCTGATAGATGCGGGAATATCATTAAAGGGTGTTGAAGAGGGCTTAAATGCCCTGGATCTGACTTTAAATGATATTGACGCAATTCTTATAACCCACGAGCATTCCGATCATATAAAGGGCTTAGGCGTGCTTGAAAGGAAATGTGAGATACCCGTTTTTGCTTCAGAGGGTACCGCAAAAGGTATTTTATCAACAAAATCTCTCGGAAATTTCAATTTTGATTGCATTAATTTGTTAAATAATCTACAATCTTTTAGGATAAAAAATCTCAATTTCCATCCGCACAGAATTTATCATGATGCAAACGAGCCTTTATGCTTTTCTTTTGATGATGAAATAAAAAGAGCTGCAGTTGTAACTGACCTGGGGCATTTTGATGATTCTTTGGTTGATGAACTCGGTAAACTTGATTTTATTCTGGCAGAAGCAAATCATGATGTCAGAATGCTTCAGCTGGGACCTTATTCTTATCAGCTTAAAAGAAGAATTTTATCGGACGTCGGGCATTTATCGAATGAAAACTGCGGTAAATTTGTTTCAAGGCTTTTAAATGATGATATTAAAGGAATTATGCTCGGGCATTTAAGCGATAAGAACAATCTGCCCGAACTGGCTTATGAAGCCGTAAAGGTTGAAATAACTTTTTCGGATAATAAGTACGAAGGAAATGATTTCCCTATTTACGTTGCAAAAAGAAATGAGATTTCGAATATAATAACTATTTAATTCAAGGAGATACATATGAAGAAGACAATTATTACCGTTGTAGGTAAAGACGGAGTTGGAATCATTGCCAAGATATGTACTTATCTGGCTAATAACAATATCAATATCGAAGATATTTCCCAGACTATCACGGGCGGATTTTTTAACATGATGATGATAACCGATATGAATTCATCATCGAAAGCGATCGGTGATATTTCGGATGAACTTGCACAGATCGGTGAAGAGATCGGTGTTGTTATCAAATGTCAGAGAGAGGAAATTTTTGATTCCATGCACAGAATTTAATGCATGAAGAATAAAAGAGGCTTAATATGATAAATATAAATGAAGTAGCCGAAACCAATGAAATGATCGAAAAGGAAAACCTTGACGTAAGAACGATTACCATGGGTATTTCACTTTTAGACTGCATTGATTCGGATCTTGAAAAAGTTAAAAAGAATGTAAGTGATAAGATTTACAATTACGCTAAAGATCTTGTTAAGACAGGTAAGGACATTGAAAAAGAATTCGGTATTCCCATTGTCAACAAGAGAATCTCCGTTACTCCGATCTCACTGATCGGTGCTGCATGCTGCAAGACACCTTCTGATTTCTCGGAACTTGCCGTTGTTCTTGATGATGTTGCAAAAAAAGTCGGAGTTAACTTTATCGGCGGTTATTCGGCACTTGTGTCTAAAGGAATGACTCCTGCCGAAGAAATGCTTATTAAATCAATTCCCGAAGCTTTATCCAAGACTGACAGAGTCTGCTCCTCCATTAATCTCGGTTCCACAAAGACCGGTATCAACATGGATGCTGTCAAGCTTATGGGTGAGATCATTAAAGAAACAGCAGAATACACTAAAGAAAAAGACTCGTTGGGATGTGCAAAGCTTGTTGTTTTCTGCAATGCTCCCGATGACAATCCTTTTATGGCCGGCGCTTTTCACGGCGTTACCGAAGCTGACTGTATTATTAATGTCGGCGTTTCGGGTCCAGGCGTTGTAAAGACTGCTTTGGAAAAGGTTAGAGGAGAGAACTTTGAAGTTCTTTGCGAAACGATCAAAAAGACTGCATTTAAGGTAACAAGAGTAGGTCAGCTCGTAGCAAAAGAAGCATCGGAAAGACTTAATGTTCCTTTCGGTATCGTGGATCTTTCACTTGCTCCCACACCTGCGATCGGTGATTCCGTTGCGGATATACTTTGCGAGATCGGTCTTGAACATGCAGGTGCACCCGGAACTACAGCTGCTTTGGCTCTTTTGAACGATCAGGTTAAAAAGGGCGGTGTAATGGCTTCTTCTTATGTCGGAGGTTTAAGCGGTGCATTCATTCCCGTTTCCGAAGACCAGGGTATGATAAATGCTGTTGAAGCCGGTGCTTTAACATTGGAGAAACTTGAAGCAATGACCTGTGTCTGCTCGGTAGGTCTTGATATGATAGCGATTCCCGGTAAAACAAAGGCTACTACGATTTCCGGTATCATTGCAGACGAGCTTGCCATTGGTATGGTAAATCAGAAGACAACGGCTGTAAGAATCATTCCTGTTATAGGAAAAGACGTGGGAGACAATGTTGAATTCGGCGGTCTTTTGGGACATGCGCCCGTTATGGCCGTTAATGAATTCTCATGCGATGCATTTATTAACAGAGGCGGAAGAATTCCCGCACCCATTCATTCGTTTAAGAACTAAGTATCTTATGACAGATAAGAAAAAAGAAACCTTTGCAGGTTTCTTTTTTTATGCTGTATTCATACATTTAAATGATTACGATTTCTCTTGAGAATTCAGATACGGTGGGCACATTATACTTTTCGGAAACTATCGTATCGTAAATATGTGCTGCCTGAATATCCGTCTCGAGCATTTCCATGCCTATGGGAGTTAACTGATGTCTTGCATCAGCCAATTTGGAAATGATTGGAATACTTGAATTTGCTTTTAAAGCAGAAAGCACTTCATCGGAAGATTTTTTGAAACCAAGTATTCTTGCGTAGAAGATATATCCGTTTTCTTTGTAATTCTTCATTGATTCTTTCCTGATATTAAGAAGGATATGAAGAAGATTTCTTGCAACTCGCACATATGTGATATCTTTACTCTTTAAGAGTTCACAGAACTGCGAGTATGATTCGTATTTATTAAGATTCTTGATGATCTTATCCGAGAAGCTCGGAGAAATATCAAGATATTCTTCATAGCCTTTTCCTTCGTCCAAGAGAAGCTTGTATTTAAGTATCGAAGATATATCGGAATTAAGCACCGGGAAAGACTTATCGTATTTTTCTTCAAGTATCTTGTATACGTGGAAAGGAACCTGCGAACGTATTCTTTCAAGTTTGCCTGTCTCTTCCAAAGAAGAACGGATGGCAAGAGAGGAGCAGATGGGATTATCCATCATTCTGTCATGATATCCGGCTCCGATTCTTAAATTCGTAATGGGAATGATATTAGACTCGAACTGTTTTAAAGCTCTTATATATTCAAATCCTAAAATATTATTGGGATAATTCATGGCTTCTACATGCTCGTACGAGTTGGGAATCGCTTCTTCAACGGCTCTTACTCTGGCCATGGGATATGACATTCCCTCTTTTACGAGTGTATGAATAACATCCGAAAGCTCGGATTTTCTTTTATTTAATACATCAGCGATATCTGTAAGTATTTTAATGTCGCCGCATTCGGAACCGAATACGAGATAATCGACGATACCGATCTTGTTTATAAGATTAATTGCACCTGAAGCAAAGTATTCGGCAGAAGAGCATGAATAATAAAGCGGGAGTTCAAATACCAGATCTGCGCCCGCATTTAAAGCCATTCTTGTTCTTTCATATTTGTCGATTACTGCCGGAACTCCTCTTTGCGTGAAATCACCGCTCATGATAACGATGACAAAATCGGCACCTGTTAACTGTTTAGCTCTTTTTATCTGAAACTCGTGCCCGTTATGCAAAGGATTATATTCGGCAATGATTGCAGCAACTTTCATTGCAGTTTATTCCTCAATTATCTCATCAAATTCCTGTGTATCAAGCCATTCGTCAAAAGCATCCGCAACGGCTTCGTAAACATCATCTTCTTTGATATATATCAATTCGGGTTCTTCGTTTACATCTTTAGGATTCTCTTTGTATCCGTAGAACCATACTTCGCCGAAAAGATCATCATCTTCGTCAACCATGGGAAGCAGTGCGATATAATCTTTTCCGGCAACCTCTAAGATCGTAACTATTTCACATGTTACGTTTCTTCCGTCATCAAGTTCGAGATCGACGGTCATTTCTTCTTCGGGTATTTCATTTAATTTATTTTTGATTTCCATATAATCCTCCGTAAAAAAACAAATATATTTTAACATACTTTAAAAAATTTACAAATATGTTTATAATATTATAGTAATTTTATTAAAATGGCTGATTATGTGAATTGGGAGATTATATATGTCCGAGTTTGAAATAAGTCAATTTATGAAAAAACTAAGCGGCTTTATGGTTGTCAGTTTTGTGCTCTGGATAGTCATAGTTGTTATGCAGTTTTTTATCGGAATATTTACAGTTGTATTTTTCGGCTACGGCGTAGGTACACTGATCCTTATGGTTTATAACCTGATCGGCTGCATAAAGTACTATAAGAACATAAACATTATCAAGAATTTTTCGACAAAAAGTGAAGCTGCCAACTGTGTGGCGTATTTTGAAAAGTCCATTCCAATGTGCTGGATCTTCATGTTTTTGAATCTTTTCCTTGGCGGTTTTATCGGTTTTATAGGAAATCTCTACGATTTGATTCTTGCATATTATGTTAAAAGCAAAAAGGGCGAACTTTTGATGCCCGTTTCGGATCCGATAATACATGACGTATATTAAGAGGAATTTTATGATTGGATACAAGGTAGAAAAAGGAAGACCGTACCCTATGGGTGCTTCGCTTGTAAAAGACGGAGTTGCTTTCAGCATGTTTTCCGATTCTGACAATTGCGGCCTGATACTTAAAAACAAAACAACTAAAGAAATCATCAGAATTCCCTTTAGTAAAGAATACAGATACGGAAACGTTTATTCGGTTGATGTAAAATACATCGATCCTAAAAAGTTTGTTTATCGTTATTATAAAGACGGCAAGGAATTTGCCGATCCTTTTTCATATCTTTTATCAGGTAATGAGAAATTCGGTGTTAAGAAGGATTATGAGCTTTATTCGGCTATTCCCGAGAATAAAGAATTTGACTGGAAAGATGATTCTTATCCTCTGATCCCTTTTGAGGAAAGTGTTATTTATCTTCTTCATGTAAGAGGTTTCAGTGCTCACTCATCAAGCAAAGTCACCTCCAAAGGAACGATCCAGGGTATAATTCAGAAGATCGATTATCTTAAAGAACTCGGCGTAACTTCACTTGAGTTAATGCCTTCATATGAATTTGAAGAGTATACAAAGCCTGAGAGCGTTACGATCAATTCGCCCGAAGATTTCAACAGGGATTTTTCCAAAGTTAATTACTGGGGCTTTAAAGAGGGATTTTACTTTGCACCCAAGTCTTCATACTGTGCAACTAAAGATCCCGTAAACGAATATAAGGAATTTGTAAGAACGCTTCATAAAAACAATCTTGAGATCATTATGCAGTTTTATTTCCCGGATTGGATCGAAGAGTATAAGATCTACGAAATCCTTCGTTTCTGGAAGATTAATTATCATATTGACGGTTTCCACCTTAAGGGAAATAAAATACCGTTTTCTTTTATAGCAAAGGATCCTATCTTCGGAGATACAAAACTATTTTATGATTATATTCCCGAAAATGAAATTTATGACGCTTCTTTTGTTCCAAAAGCCAAGAACCTCTGCAATTATTCGGATGCATTTATGTATCAAATGAGAAAAGTCTTAAAAGGCGATGAAGATACGCTTAAGGATCTTATCTATTTTACGAGATTTTCTCCCGAAAAGAGTGCGGTTGTAAATTTCATTACCAACTACTACGGATTTACGCTTAACGACCTTGTATCTTATGACAGAAAACATAACGATGAGAACGGCGAAAAGAATGCAGACGGCTGTGATTATAATTTCTCATGGAACTGCGGAATTGAAGGAAAGACTAAAAAGGCTTCAATCGTCAAACTCAGAAAGAGAATGATGAAGAATGCACTTTTCCTTGTATTTTCATCCAAGGGAGTCCCTTTGATCTTTGCGGGCGATGAGATCTGCAATTCTCAGAACGGAAACAATAATCCGTACTGTCAGGATAATTCGACATCATACATCAACTGGAATTTAAATGAAGATTCCGCCCAGATGCTTGAATATACAAAGAGACTTATAGAATTCAGAAAGAAGAATTTAAGCTCGATCTTAAATCGGGAATTCTCAATGCTCGACAGATCCGGAACCGGTTTTCCCGATCTTTCGTATCATTCGGATGAAGCATGGAAAGCAGACCTTGCAACATATAACAGACATCTTGGCATCATGTATTCCGATGCATCCAAAGACAATGGCAAGATCACGCTTTATTATCTGGCTTATAATTTCTACTGGAAAGATATCACGTTTTCGCTTCCGTATCTTCCCAAAGAAGCCAAATGGGATCTTATCTTTAATACCGGAAAAACCGAAAAGACAGCTGTTAAAAAAGAAGAAGCTTCCAACGGCGAGAAATTTGAGATCGAATCAAGATCCTGTTCCGTATTTAAAGTTGAATTCGATAAAAACATATTAAAAACAAAAAATAAATAACATAAAGGATTGGATTTGAAAAATGATTGACAACAAAAAAGTATTGTTTTCCGGAATGCAGGCAACCGGAAATCTGACACTCGGTAATTACCTCGGAGCATTAAAGAACTGGGTAAAACTCTCTGACGAATATGAATGTTTTTATTCTGTAGTTGATCTGCATTCCATTACCGTCAGACAGGACCCCGCTGATTTCAGACAGAAAGCAAAGAATCTTCTTGCTTTATATATCGCTGCAGGACTCGATCCTCAGAAGAACTGTATTTATTATCAGTCCCATGTTTCGGGACATGCCGAACTTGCATGGATCTTAAACTGCTTTACATATATGGGCGAACTTAACAGAATGACACAGTTTAAAGACAAGTCAGCGAAGCATGCAGACAACATTAACGCAGGTCTTTTTACATATCCCGTACTTATGGCTGCTGACATTCTTTTATATCAGACTGACGTTGTACCTGTAGGTATCGATCAGTTACAGCACCTTGAACTTACAAGAGATATCGCTCAGAGATTTAATTCTGTCTACGGTGATGTATTTACGATTCCCGAACCGTTCATCGGAAAGACCGGTGCAAAGATCATGTCTTTACAGGATCCTTTAAAGAAAATGTCCAAATCCGATGAGAATCCCAACGCATCGATTTATTTAACCGATGACAGAGATACTATCATCAGAAAATTCAAAAGAGCCGTAACGGATTCCGAAGCTGTTATTAAGCACAGAGAAGAGCAGCCCGGTGTTTCTAACCTTATCGAGATATATTCGGCCTGTACCGGTAAAACATTCGAAGAAGTTGAAAAAGAATTCGACGGCAAAGGATACGGTGATTTCAAACTTGCAGTCGGTGAGACCGTAGCTGATATTCTTTCACCTTTACAGGCAAGACATTCCGATATTCTTAAAGACAAGGCTTATCTTGACGGTATCGTTAAGGAGAATGCCGAAAAAGCTCAGTACTTCTCAAACAAGACTTTAAGAAAAGTACAGAAAAAGGTCGGATTTAACGAGAAAATCAGATAATTCGCATATTTTTAAAATAATTGTTGATATTAGAAATTTTTATGATATATTAGATTTTGATGTTTTTTCATCAGAATCTAATATTTTTTTTTACAGGAGGAAAAGAAAAAGAATTGAAAAAAGTGTTTTTGTTTGGTTTACTTGCAACTTTAACAATGTTACCTTTGTTTGGTTGTGGCAAGGCTTATGAAAACGGTGAAGTCTATGTCTATAACTGGGGAGAGTATATCGATCCTGATGTCATAGAGATGTTTGAAAAAGACTGTAAGATCAAGGTCATTTATGATGAATTCGAAACAAACGAAATGATGTATCCCAAGGTTGAAGCAGGCGCCGTTAAGTACGATGTCGTATGTCCTTCGGACTACATGATCAAGAAAATGATCGATAACGATATGCTCGCAGAGCTTAATTGGGACAATATCCCCAATTCAAAGAATATCGGTGCACAGTACTTTGAAACAAGTAAAGAATTCGATCCCGAGAACAAATACTCAGTACCTTACTGCTGGGGAACCGTAGGTATCCTTTATAACGAGACTATGGTTGATGAGCCCATTACAAAATGGGAACAGCTCTGGGATCCTAAATATAAAAATCAGATCCTTATGCAGAATTCCGTAAGAGATGCTTTCATGGTTGCTCTTAAGTTAAACGGATATTCAATGAACACTACAAATATTGATGAGCTTCAGGTTGCAAAGCAGTCACTTCTTGATCAGAAGCCCCTTGTTCAGGCTTACGTAGTTGATCAGGTAAGAGATAAGATGATCGGTAATGAAGCTGCGATCGGTGTTATTTATTCCGGTGAAGCGATCTACACACAGAGAGAGAATCCCAACCTCGTTTATGTTATTCCTGAGGAAGGAACAAACGTATGGATCGACTCATGGGTAGTTCTTAAGGATGCAAAGAACAAAGAGAATGCAGAGAAATTTATTGATTATATGTGCAAACCCGAGATCGCTTTAAAGAACTTTGATTTCATCACATATTCAACACCCAATGATGCTGCAAGAGCTTTGATCGAGGATGAGGATATCAGAAATTCAGAGATAGCATTCCCCGACCTTACTCAGTATGATAATCTTGAAACTTACTTCTATCTTGGAGAAGACGGAGATGAACTTTACAATGATCTCTGGAAGGAAGTTAAGTCTGAGTAATCAGATATAATCAAAATTCAAAAAAGATAACAGAAAACCGACCTGAGTCTTCAGGCCGGTTTTTTTATGATCAGACAGCTGATTATTTTTTATATTTGATCGTTTTTATTTCTTAACGGTCTTTGTTTTCTTGCCTGCATTCGGCAGGAGATTAACAAGTATCAGTAATACGAGAACGGATACAAATATGATCGATGATAACGCATACATTTTAGGATCGATACCTTTTCTGACCTGTGAATAGATCTTTGTTGAAAGTGTATCAACACCGGCACCCTTGGTAAAGTGAGTGATTATGAAATCATCGATACTCATCGTAAATGCCATCAGTAAACCCGAGAAAACACCCGGAAGAATATCGGGAAATACAACTTTCATAAATGCTTTAAAAGGTGATGCTCCAAGGTCCATTGCTGCTTCATACGATGAAGGATTAAGCTGTTTTATTCTCGGCATTACACTCAGTATTACGTAAGGAATGTTAAATGTTATATGTGCCAGAAGGATCGTAGTAAAGCCGAATTTCACTTTAAAGAAGATAAATAGAAGCATTAATGAAATACCTGTTACGATCTCCGCATTTAGCATCGGGATATTAGTGATTCCGAGTACTAAGGTTCTCATTCCCTTTTTGAAACTCATAATTGCAATGGCAGCGATCGTTCCGATAAATGTGGCTATCAATGATGAGAGGAGAGCGAGCATTAATGTTGTGAACAATGCCTCCATGATATCCGAATCGGATAAAAGTTTCGCATACCATTTAAAAGTAAATCCGCCCCATTTGGATCTTGATTTTGATTCGTTAAATGAAAGAACGATCAAAACGGCCATAGGCGCATAAAGGAATAAGAATATTAAAACTATGTAGATTTTCTTTAAGATATTGCTCATTACAATGCGCTCCCTTCTCCGTCTTTATCGAAAACGGCGGATGCTATCATTGAAATGATAATGAATAACATCAGTACTATTGATAAACCTGAACCTAAATGCCAGTTTGAATTAAGAGTAAATTCCTGCTCGATAACATTACCGATAAGAAGGATCTTACTTCCGCCCAACAGGTCTGAAATAACGAATGTTGTAAGTGCGGGTACAAATACCATCGTGATACCGGATATGATTCCGGGAACCGAAAGCGGAAGAGTGACTTTTAAGAAAGTCTGTACTTCGTTGGCACCCAAGTCTCTCGCTGCGTTTAAAAGGTTTCCGTCTATCTTGCAAAGTACGTTGTAGATCGGCAGAACCATAAAAGGCAAGAAGTTATAGATCATACCAAATACGATAGCATAGGGTGTGTTGATGATCTTTAATGTCGGCATATGCAGTAACTGTAAGATCGTATTTATAACGCCTTCGTTTTCAAGCAATGTCTGCCATGCAAGTGTTCTGAGTAAGAAGTTCATCCACATGGGAAGAACGAAAATAAGGATCATGAGTTTATTGTTTCCCTTATTCATGCTTGCAAGGATCATTGCAAGAGGGTAAGAGAGCAATAAACATATAACGGTACTTATCAAAGATAATAAAAGTGCAATGATAAGTGATTTAAAATGAACCGGTAATGTAATGCTTGCTACATTCGCAAATGTAAGTCTGCCTGATTTATCCGTTAATCCGTAATAAAATACCATTATCAAAGGAATGATGATAAATCCGGCTGACCAGATAAGATACGGAAGAGAAAGCAGTTTGACAAATTTATTCTTCAATTTGAACAGCCTCCTCATCTTCACTTTCGGGTTTATTCATTATCTGAATGTTAAAAGGATCAACCTTGATTCCGACTTTCTCACCTACGGGGAACATCTTAGTTGAATGTACGAGCCATTCAAAACCGTTAGCCATAACTTCCATCTCGTAATGTACGCCCTTGAAGATAAGATGTGTAACTTCACCGGTGATGGTACCTTCTTCGGGTTTGACCAGTTCTATGTCTTCAGGTCTTATAACAACGTCCACGTGCTTGTTTTCGCCGAATCCTTTATCTACACATGCAAATTTGGCTCCGAGTATCTCGACAAGTTCGTCTCTTATGAAAATAGAGTCAATAATATTCGAATCGCCGATAAAGTCTGCAACGAATGCGTTTTCGGGTTCATTGTAGATCATTTCGGGTGTACCGATCTGCTGGATATAACCCTGGTTCATGACAACGATCGTATCAGACATGGTAAGAGCTTCTTCCTGATCATGTGTTACATATATGAAAGTTATGCCAAGTTCATTTTTAAGTCTGATAAGTTCATACTGCATGTCCTGACGCAGTTTAAGATCGAGAGCACCGAGAGGCTCGTCGAGAAGAAGAACCTTAGGTTCGTTAACGATAGCTCTTGCGATCGCGATACGCTGCTGCTGACCGCCCGAGAGTGAATCGGGCATTCTGTTCTCGTAACCTTCAAGGTTAACAAGTTTGAGAGCGTATTTGATCTTATCGTCGATATATGACTTTGATTTATTCTTGATCTTAAGTCCGAATGCAATATTTTCCGCAATATTCATATGAGTAAAAAGAGCGTATTTCTGGAATACGGTATTAAGCTGTCTTTTATATGCGGGGAGTTTGGTGATATCGTTTCCGTCAAAAATAACACGTCCTGTATCGGGAGTTTCAAAACCTCCGATAATTCTCAAAGTTGTGGTTTTACCACATCCGGAAGGGCCAAGGAGAGTAACGAATTCGTTTTCTCTGATGTACAAATTCATTTCATCCAAAACGAGATGGTTATCGTATGATTTGGAAATGTTTTCAAGTGTGATCAATTTGTTGCTCATTTTTACTCCGTTCTCAATTTCTTCTTGTGCACAAAGTGTGGACAAGACTCTATATGTTGTGCTTATTTGTTTTCGCTTGTATTTTAAAGAAAAATAATGCGAAAAACATTTTATATTTTATATTATTTATGCTATTATGTAAATCAAATTCATGTTTGT
>JAEEGL013808030.1_pt1 | contig 13619 bp, 13 predicted proteins | sample 9134231 | NCBI WGS metagenome assembly JAEEGL01 (sample SAMN16246548, study PRJNA631951) | gut metagenome | biome: gut microbiome; feature: rumen; material: fiber-attached | host: Bos | place: Iran: Karaj | collected 2018-10
ACCGCACGCGAACAAACACGCTTACGGCCTTGGTAGCTTCATGATTCATGGTACGGGCAAAGCTTACCGCACGCACGGTCACCACTCAAATCACACCCGAGCCCGGCTCGTGGTCCTTCCGGGGCGGATGGGCCGCTAATTAAGCAGCAGCCAGAAGAGTCTGATTGTTGTCAGTTAATTTAAAAAGGTTGCCCTGTTTAAGGAGGTCAGGCACCTCCGCCCGCTATTCCAGCCTCACTGTCCCCGTCGAAACCGGTACAGCCCCGTATGGCGCCGCTGAGCGGCGCAGGGATTTTGGTCGTTAATATTGTATCGATGCGGTCATTCCGCCGCCGGATCAGAATCTGCCGAAGGGATCCTTGAGCTTCTTGGGCTCGGGATAGGTCTCGCCCAGCGTGTCGACACGGATGGAGGCGATCTTCTGCTCCTCCAGGGGGCGGTCGTTGCCGTCGACTTTGACCGAGGCAATGACATCCACCGCTTCGATGCCTTCCGTCACCTTGCCAAAGGCGGCATACTGCTTATCCAGATGCGGGGAATCCTGGTGCATCAGAAAGAACTGGCTGCCGGCAGAGTTGGGATGTCCGGCGCGGGCCATGGACAGCACGCCGCGCTTGTGCTTGAGTTTGTTGTCCACACCGTTGAACAGGAACTCGCCCTTGATGCAGTAGCCGGGACCGCCCATGCCGGTGCCGGTGGGATCCCCGCCCTGGATCATAAAGCCGCGGATGACCCGATGGAAGATCAGGCCGTCATAAAACCCTTTATTCGCCAGGTCGATGAAGTTATAAACGCTCTGCGGCGCGGATTCGGGATAGAGCTCCCCTTTGATCACACTGCCGTTTGCCATGGTGATGGTAAAAATGGGGTTGGACATGGATCTGATTCCTTTCAGTGATTTCTTTCTTTCATGGCGCGGTCGATCTGCCGTTTGGCGTCCCGTACCGCGGCGTCGTCGCGTTTGTCAAAGAGCTTTTTGCCTTTGCACAGTGCGATCTCCACTTTGACGCGGGAATTTTTGAGGTAAACCGAAAGCGGAATGATGGAGTATCCGTCCTGCTTGACCTTGCCGTAGAGCCGGAGGATCTCCCGCTTGTGCATCAGAAGCCTTCTGGGTCTGAGCGGATCTTTGTTGAAGATGTTGCCCTTTTCATAGGGGGAGACATGCATCTGCTTGATCAGCAGCTCGCCGTCCTTGACCTGACACCAGGCGTCCTTGAGGGAAAGGGTCCCTGCGCGGATGGACTTGACCTCGGTCCCGACGAGCTCGATGCCGGCCTCGAAGCGCTCTTCGATGAAGTATTCATGATGGGCCTTTTGATTCCGGGCCAGGATCTTGACGCCGGTCGCCGCCATTGGGTCACCCCGTTTCCGATTCCGTAGTTTGGAACGCTATTATACCACATACATCGCCGAACACGCAAGTGTTTTCGGCCGAAAAAAAATATTTTACATTTCTGGGAAATCATACTTTACTTTCATAGACTTTCTATTATAATATAGAGGCACTTTACGCGGCCCTGAAGGGAGATAGATAGAATATGGCTCGTAAGTCCAAACGTCAAGTCAGCATCTATAAAAAAGCAGTGATCTGCCTGATCTTCTTCATTGCTTTCTTCTGCATTTTTGCCGTCCCGATGGGACTCGGCAACGCGCTGAACACGCTGATGAACACTGCCTACAATCTTTTGACGGGCACCGTGTTCTACATCATGGCCATCGCCGTCATTGCTGGAGCTTTGTCAGAGCTGCTGACTGAGTTCGGCGTGGTCGCCCTGCTCAACAAGCTGCTTTCTCCTCTGATGAAGCCGCTGTTCGGCATGCCCGGCGCTTCCGCTCTGGGCATGGTCTCCACCTACCTCTCCGATAACCCCGCCATCCTCACGCTGGCGGACGACAAGAATTTCCGCCGCTTTTTCAAGGCCTACCAGATCCCCGCGCTGACCAACCTCGGCACCGCCTTCGGCATGGGCCTGATCGTCACCAGCTTCACCCTCGGCATGGGCAGCACGATGCCCGGCAAGGTCGGCCTTGCCGCCATCTGCGGCAACCTCGGCGCCATCATCGGCGCCATCATCTCCACCCGGATCATGCTCCATTTCATGAAGAAGGCCTACGGCCCCGACAGGCCCGCTCTGGAAGAGCATATCCAGGAGGAATCCGAGGAAAAGACCTTTCACCACAAGGGCTTCCTGCATGTGCTGGACTCTCTGATGGAAGGCGGCAAAAAGGGCGTACAGATGGGCCTGGCCATCATTCCGGGCGTGCTGATCATCTGCTCTCTGGTGATGATGCTCACGAACGGCCGTCCCATGGCCCACTACAAATACGCGGTGGTCCAGCGTATGTCCGCAGACGGCAAACAGGTCATCGACTCCACCGGCCTCATCGAGATCCCCGATACCGGCAACTACATTTTCGGCTTCCAGTCCGAAAGTACCTCCGCCAACTGGGTCGATTACCACAAGGAAGAGGAGTCCTATGACTACTCCTACAACAAAGGCCGCCAGTTTTTGGAAGACTCCGTGATCTACGTAAAGCTTTCCCCCGCGGAATGGGACACCGAAGAATCGACCTATCGGCTGGTGCTCTACAAGGCCGATGAGAGCACGAAGACAGAGATCGTCCTGACCCCGGAGCCGGACAGCGACGTCTCCCGCGTCTACGCAGGCATCATCCCCAAGGAGCCCTACAGAGGCCAGACCGGCGAAGGCGTCGCGGTCCTTCCCTGGATCGCGAACCAGCTCAGCTTCATCCTGAAGCCCATGTTCGGCTTCGAGAGCGCCCAGGCCATTTCCGTTCCCGTTACGGCCCTCGGTTCCGCTGGCGCCGCCCTCGGTATGATCCCGGACCTTGCGAAAAACGACCTGATCTCCGTCAACGACCTGGCGGTCTTTACCGCGATCTGCATGTGCTGGAGCGGTTATCTGAGCACCCACGTCTCCATGATGGAAGTGCTGGGCTGCCGCGAACATACCGGAAAGGCCATCGTAAGCCACACCATCGGCGGTCTTTGCGCGGGCATTTCGGCGCACTGGCTGTTCGTGCTGTTTTCATTGATATGACCTGACCGCTTGTTTGATCTGAACCTTATATATATTATATACCCGTCGTTCGGTTGGAGCCGGACGGCGGGTCTTTGTATGCCCTCTCCCCTGCCCGCATAAGATAGAGCAGGAAAGGAGCGGTCAGAATGCAGACGGCGGCAGTTTATCTTCGCGTATCCACAGAGGACCAGACAGAATACTCTCCCGACGCACAGCTGCGCGAGATGCGGCAGTATGCCGACGAACACGGGATCCGGATCGATGAGCGGTACATTTTTTCCGATGAGGGGATCTCGGGCAGGAGCGCGCAGAAGCGTCAGGGCTTCCAGGAAATGATCCGCACGGCACGACGGCCGGATCACCCGTTTTCCCTGATCCTGGTCCACAAATTCGACCGTTTTGCCCGCTCCAGGGAGGACAGCGTCGTCTACAAGGCCCTCCTGCGCCGCTGCGGGGTCACGGTGGTTTCCGTCAAAGAACCCATCTCCGACGGCAGCTACGCGGGCGTCATGGAGGCGATCTACGAGAGCTTTGCAGAGGCATACAGCATCAACCTCAGCCAGGAGGTAAAGAAGGGCATGACCGAAAAGGCCCTGCGGGGCCAGCTCCAGACCGCTCCGCCCTACGGATACCGGGCGAAGGATCACTGCCTGGTCCCTGATCCGGAGGAGGCGCCGTGGATCCGGTACCTGTTTACTGGCTTTGCAGAGGGAAAAAGCTGCTTCACTCTGGCCGGGGAACTCAACGCCGTAGGGCAGCACACTCACCGGGGAAATCCATTTGAGGGGCGGACGGTGGAGTATATTCTTCGGAACCCGGTCTACATCGGTTATCTGCGCTGGAATCCCTCCGGGAAACTGGGCCGCGGAAAAGAAAGCGAAAATCGGATCGTCGTTCAGGGCTCCCATACGCCTCTGGTGGATCCCGCTCTGTGGAAAAAGGTCCGCGCAATGCTGCTTGAGAAAAAGGATCGGTCGGCGCCCCATGCAAGGCCATCGTCCGGCAGAAAACATTGGCTCAGCGGCATCCTGCGCTGCGCGGATTGCGGCGCGGCTCTGATCTGGACAAAGCCTGGTTATTTCCGCTGCGGCAGATATCTGCGGGGTGGCTGCGGCGCAAGCCAGCACATCCCGGCAAAGGCAGTCCAGGAAGCCGTTCTCAGCGTTCTTGCCCAACGATTCTCCGGCCTCCCACCGCCGGATTATCACCTCTGCGGCAAGCCAAACGGCTCGTCTCAGCTGATCAGGCAGCGGCTCGACCGGCTCAATATGCGGCAGAATCGGATCCGGGAGGGGTATCTCTCGGGACTGTTTGACGAAAATCAGGCTAAGGCCCTGCTGCAGCAAGTGAAAGCGGAGCAGGAAGCACTTTGCGCAGCATCGGAAAGAGACGGATCCGGCCGCGCTCCGGGACCGGAGCCGGACATTGCGGCAGAGATCCGCACGGTCTGCAGCGGCGAGCTTCCGAAGGGTCTGTCGATCGAGCGGCTGCACAACGCCGTGAGCGCGTCGGTCTCCGAGATCCTGGTCTCACGAAAGGACGGCAAACTGACGATATACTACCGGGATCTGCTTCGCGGAATACGGTAACAGCCCTCCCGAAGGAGGGCTGCTTTTTTCGGTATCACAGGTCGAACGAGGGATTCATAAAATACACGTTTTTCTGATCCAGCCGCTGCCGGAGGTTTTGGATGGCCTCGCCGAAGCGCTGGAAGTGGACGATCTCCCGCTGGCGGAGGAATTTGATGACGTCGTTGACGTCCGGATCGTCCGACAGGCGAAGGATGTTGTCGTAGGTCACTCTGGCTTTCTGCTCCGCCGCCAGGTCCTCCGTCAGATCCGCGATCGGATCGCCTTTCACGGCCATGGACGCGGCGCTCCAGGGAAAACCGGAGGCTGCCGTCGGATAGACGCCCACTGTGTGGTCCACGAAGTACGGAGCAAAGCCCTGCTCCTTCACCTGTTCCTCCGACAGCTTTCTGGTCAGCTGGTGCACAACGGTGCCGACCATCTCCAGGTGCCCGAGCTCCTCGGTGCCGATGTCCGTCAGCAGTCCCTTCAGCTCAGGATAGGGCATGGAATAGCGCTGGCTCAGATAACGCAGTGAGGCGCCCAGCTCTCCATCCGGTCCGCCGGATGGCAGGAAACTGCAAGCGTCCGCCGGCATGGAAGCACCGGCGGACGCTTGCGGCTATGTATGGATCATTTGACGGAGACGGGATGATGCTTGGGATGATAGGTCTTTACGACGTCGGAAACCAGATCGAAGATCTCGTCGCTGTTGTTCTGCGCAGCCTGGGCAAGGATCTTCAGATGCTCGCGGAACTTTTCTTCGTCGATTTCCAGGGGCTTGCCGATGTGGATCAGCTCGTTCTGGGTGGTCCGCAGCCCTTCCTCCTTCATGAGCATTTCCTCGTAAAGCTTTTCGCCGGGACGGAGGCCCGTGTACTTGATCTCGATGTCCACGTCCGGCTCAAAGCCCGACAGACGGATCATATTCCGTGCCAGATCGTCGATCCGGACGGGCTCGCCCATATCCAGCACAAAGATCTCGCCGAGTCTCGCCAGAGCGCCGGCCTGCAGGACCAGGGAGACGGCCTCCGGGATCGTCATGAAGTAGCGGATGATATCCTTGTGTGTGACCGTGACCGGGCCGCCCTCGGCGATCTGCTTCTTGAACAGCGGGATCACGCTGCCGTTGCTGCCCAGCACGTTGCCGAAGCGCACGGCACTGTAGATGGTCTCGGAGCGGGTGGACATGATCTGCACGATCATCTCGCAAAGCCGCTTGGAAGCGCCCATGATATTCGTGGGATTCACGGCCTTGTCGGTGGAAATCAGGACAAAGCGCTCGGCATGGAAGCGATCGGAGGCCGTGGCAACGTTCCAGGTACCGAAGACGTTGTTCTTGATGGCCTCGTTGGGGCTGTCCTCCATCAGGGGGACGTGCTTGTGGGCAGCGGCGTGAAAAACGATGTCGGGATGATAGGTGTTGAACACGTCGTCGACGCGCGTCTTGTCGCGGACAGAGCCGATGATCACCTTGAGGTCGAGATCCGGGATCTTTCGCAGGAGCTCCTGCTGAATGTCGTAGGCGTTGTTTTCGTATATCTCAAAGATGATCAGCCGCGCCGGTTGGTACTTGGCGATCTGACGGCAGAGCTCGCTGCCGATGGAGCCGCCGCCGCCTGTGACCAGGACGGTTTTCCCGCTGAGATAGCCGGAGATCTCCGACAGATCCACCTTGACGCTGTCGCGGCCCAGAAGGTCCAGAACGTCCACGTCGCGCATCTTCTGCAGCACGACGTCTCCGTTGGCCAGCTGGAAGATGGCAGGCAGGGTTTTCAGACGGCACTTGGTCTGCTGGCAGATCTGAAGGATGTCCCGGCGGTCCTTGCCGGAGGCCGTGGGAATGGCCAGAACGATCTCATCGATCTTGTATTTGTCCACAAGGGCTTTGATATCGCCCCGGTTGCCCATAATCTTGACGCCGCGCAGATAGTTGCCGCGCTTGGAGTAATCGTCATCGACAATGCACAGGACCTGGTTGACGGATTTTTCGCTGGTCTGAAATTCCCGCAGCGCCATGGCGCCGGCACGGCCGCCGCCCACCAGCAGCGTGCGCACCTTGGTGGGATTCACCACCGGATTGAGCACGGAGCGCAGCATCCGGTATCCCAGCCTGGATACGCCGACGAAGGCGATCATCAGGATCCCGCTGAGCAACGGATAGCTGACCGGGAAAAGATGCGTCGCTTCGATCTGGTTGAAGATGAACTTAATAAGGCTCACCAGCGCGCACGCCACGACCACGTGCATCAGCTCGTCGATGCTCGCAAACTCCCACAGGCTGTTGTACAGCTTGAACGGAATGAAGACCAGGATCGTGCCTACGGTGCTGATGATGCTGTATCGGATCAGATAGCCCATGTAGACACGGCCCATCATCCGATTCCACTCATAGTTTTCCAGCGTCAGCAGCGCAAGGACCGAGGCGGCGTTGATCAGCACGATGTCCAGGGCGATCAAAAACGCGATCCGGACGACCTTCTGACTGTATATTTCTGATTTTCTTTTGATCATAAAGCCACATCCTATGTATCCGACGGGACAGCAAAAGCCTGCGGCCCCGGACGGACATCATTTTTTCTTGTGTAACTTTTGAAATTTGCTGTAGAGGGCGACCAGCGGTCTGCGGATCGGCATCAGGGCATGCCAAAACCGGGACCACCTGCGAAAACCGGCAGACTGCAGATCGATCTGTTTTCCTTTGCGGATAAAGAACGCAGCGGCCCCGACGATCTGATCGGGCCGAATGCCGGGCTCTTTGACCCATTGGTGATCTCCGCAGCAGGTATAGGTTCCGTCCGGCTCCACAGAGACGACCCGATGAAGGACAAACTGACCGTTGTCCCGGCGGTAGAGCGGGATGTCGTACTTTTTGAGCGGGAACTCCGCTTTGCCGATCAGGACCTCGTCCCGGTCGCCCTGGATCGTCGGGATCATGCTTGTCCCGGTGACGGGGATGCGGAAAAGCCGCCCCTGACCGATCACTTCGCAAAGGGTCGGGTACAGCTCTGCCATGGAGACCCGGATCCGGGGCTTTTCGCGATCCGGTTCCTTCTGACGGTCAGTCTTCAATGCAGCCGGCCTCACGGAGCTTTGTGATCACATGCCGAACGCATTTGCGTGCGCCGGGCTCGTCCACGTCCACGTAAACGTCCAGGATCGCCTTGACGATCCCGTCCTCTCCCAAGCCTTCTTCCAGCTTTTTCCAGATGAAAGCAGCGGTATCGTTGAGGGTGATCATGCCGTTGAACTCACGGCAGCGGCTGCCGGTGGGGACGACAATCTGCGTGCCGGCAATGGAGCGAAGCAAAAATCCGGATTTGATCTTCATAATAGGTACCTGCTTTCCGAGCTTTGTCTCAATTTCGATATATTATATCATGAGGCGCGGGAAAATGCAATTCCAACTTTTCGGATATACGGAAGAATCCAAATTCCGTCCTCCACCGACGGAGGTTCAGGACAGCTCGGCGATGGTGACGCCGTCTTCTCCCTCGCCGTAAACGCCCAGACGGTATTTTTTCACATGTTTGTTGCGTTTCAGTTCCTCGTGGACGGTCTTGCGCAGTACGCCTGTACCCTTTCCGTGGATGATACGGACCGAAGAGAGGTTGGCCATGAACGCGTTGTCGATAAAGATCGAAAGTACCGCGGAAGCCTCCAGCGCGTCCATGCCGCGCAGATCCAGCTCCGGCGACTGGGCGGTATTTTTGAACTCCCGACGCGTCTTGTCGATGAATTTTTTGACTTCAGCCTGCTCGTTCTCCAGGAGATAGACCTCCTCCGGCTTGACGTTGACCTTCATGATCCCGGCATGCAGCTGATAAGTGCCGTCCTTGTTGATCGCCAGCACCGTGGCCTTGGTGCCGAGCTTCAGGAGCTCCACCGTGTCGCCCACGCGGATCTCCCTGGAGGGCTTCGGGCGTTGAACCTCTTCTTTCCTGGGGGCCAGCTTCTTTTCCGCTTCGTTCAGCTGACGCCGCAGCTCCGCCTGCTTGATATTGACGCCCTGGGCATCGGCGGCGTCGCGCATCTGCTTGCGCAGGGCGCGCAGCTCCTCGGAAACCTCGTTTGCCGTGCGTCTTGCCTCATCCAGGATCGCCTGGGCTTCCCTTCTGGCCTGGGCCTCCGCTCTCTCCTTTTGCTTTTTGATCTCCGCGTAATAGGCGTCGGATTGCTCCTTGACCTTCAAGGTCTCCCGCTGGAGCCGTTCCGCCTCTTCCCTCGCCTGCTCCATCTGCTGGCGCTGCTGCTCCAGCTGGTCAAGGACCTCTTCAAAGTCCAGATCGTTCTGGCTGACGGTATTGCGGGCCGCGGTGATGATCTCCTCCGGCAGGCCCAGACGGCGGGAAATGGCGAAGGCGTTGGATTTCCCGGGAACGCCGATCAGCAGCTTGTAGGTGGGCTTGAGGGTGTCGACGTCGAACTCACAGGCGGCGTTCGTAACGCCTTTGCTGCGCATGGCGTAGACCTTCAGCTCCGCGTAATGGGTGGTGGCGGCCACACGGCTGCCCTGCTGCCGGCAGAACTCGATCAGAGAGATGGCCAGCGCGGCGCCTTCCGCGGGATCGGTGCCCGCGCCCAGCTCGTCGAACAGGACCAGGGACCGGTCGTCGCACTGCTCCACCACCTGTACGATGTTCCGCATGTGCGCGGAGAAGGTGGACAGGCTCTGCTCGATGCTCTGCTCGTCGCCGATGTCGGCAAGGACGTTGTCGAAGACCGAGATATGGCTGCCGTCCCTGGTGGGAAGATGCAGACCGCATTCGGCCATCAGCGTCAGCAGGCCGATGGTTTTGAGCGTCACGGTTTTGCCGCCGGTGTTGGGCCCGGTGATGATCAGGGTGTCATAGTCCACACCCAGGTGGACCGTGATGGGCACGACGGCCTTTTTATCGATGAGGGGATGCCTCGCCTGTCTGAGATACAGGCTGCCGTCGTCGCGGATCTCGGGGGGCGCGGCGTCCATGCGAAGGGAGAGCTTGGCCCGGGCAAAGATCACGTCCAGATCCACCAGCAGGCTGTAGTCCTGGCTGATGGTCTCTTTGTGCCCTGCAGCTTCCGCGGAGAGCTCCGCCAGGATCCGTTCGATCTCCTTTTTTTCTTTCAGAAGCAGCTCCCGCAGGGCGTTGTTGGCGTTTACGGAGGACATGGGCTCCACAAAGAAGGTGGAGCCGGTGGCGCTCACGTCGTGGATCAGACCGGGGATCTCGTTTTTGTACTCCGCCTTGACCGGCACCACATAGCGGTCCTGCCGCAGCGTGATGATGGGGTCCCGGAGATACTTGGAATAGGCCGGCGACGTGATCAGCTTCTGCAGACTTTCTTTGATCTTCGCGCTCTGGACTCGCATATGGCGACGGATATCCGCCAGCTCCGGGCTGGCGGCGTCGGCGATCTCGTCCTCAGACAGGATCGAGCCGCTGATCCGATCCTCCAGATACCGGTTTGGCGTCAGCGCGGCAAACATCCAATCCAGAGAGGTGTTCGCGCAGGCGCCGTCGTAGTATTCCTTCGCCGTGCGGGCACAGCGAAGCACGCTGGCGATCGCCAGCAGCTCTGTGGGATTCAGACAGCCGCCGCGGTCGGCTCTGTCGAGACTGGCGCGGACGTCGCGCACATCCTGGAACGCGGGGCTGGAGCGCAGGGAGATCAGCCGGCAGGCGTCTGTGGTCTGCTCCTGCAGTGCTTTGACCTCGTCCACATCCGTCTGCGGAAGCAGGTGCAGACAGCGATCCTTCGCCTCCGCGCTGACCGCGCACTCCGTGAGCCGTTCCAGAACCCGGTCCAGCTCCAATTTATGTAGGGATTTTTCGTATAGTTCAGTCATGATTCAGGCTCCAGATTATCGTATTGCAGCAGAGATTTATAGAAGTCGAGGGTATAGAAGCTGTGCTCGAGCTGCGTCATCAGATAGGCCTCGGTGAGGCTGCTGAGCGAGCGCAGGGCCTCCTCCCCCAGCTGGAAGGAGAACAGCTTCTTGGGATCGCACCAGCAGATATACTGCATGGCATAACGCATGGCGTCCGAAACCGGGTAGCGGATCCCGCTGTCCGGTCCGTTCCTGCAACCGGCGCAGGTCATGGTCCCCTGGGACAGGTCGAACCGATCCGGCGCTTCCGCGCCGCATTCGGCGCAGGCGGAGACCTCCGGCGCGAAGCCGGCGATGCAGGCAAGCCGCAGCTCAAAAGCGGCCTTGACCAGAAGCTGCGGCTTTCGGAGCATGCCGAGCGCGTAGAGCGCGTTCAAAAGCAGCGAAAGAAGCTCCGGGTTGGGCGCGTCCGCCTGCGAGATCATCGCGCTTGCCTGGGCGAAATAGGACCCCAGCGCCAGAAGCTCGATGTCGTCCCGGAGCGGCCGGAACTGCTCGATGGGCTCGGCCTCCTGCACGGTGTGCTTTCCGCGGTATTCAAACAGCGTGAACTCGGAATAGGTCAGAAGCTGACACGCGCTCTTGAGGGGGGATTTTGCGCGGCGGACACCCTTTGCGCGGGCGGTCAGCACGCCCTGCTCCCTGGTCAGGATGTCGATGAGCTTGTCAGCCTCGCCCAGCTCGACCTCCCGCAGGACGATCCCTTCGGTCTTTGTATACATGGATCCTTTGCTCCGTTTCAAGTGGTTCTCGTGCTGCTTGCGCAGCTTGCCGGTAGCGGAGAAAGTCCGCCGGATCGCCGGAGGACAAAAACCGGTCCCAGAGCATGGATGTTTGTTCGTTCATTGCGGCACCCTCCTGTTGTTTCTGCTCATAGGATAAGCGGTTACCCCGGCAGCTATGCAGGAAAAAATGCCCATCGGCGGCTCAGCCGTCGCTGCTGTAGCCGAAATTGCGGATCATGAAGTCGCTGTCCCGCCAGTTTTCCTTGACCTTGATCCAGGTCTGAAGATAGACCTTCGTGCCCATAAAGCGCTCGCAGTCCGCACGGGCCTGGGAGCTGATCTTTTTCAGCATCTGACCGCCCTTGCCGATGATAATGCCCTTGTGGCTGGCCTTCTCGCAGTAGATGGTGGCCTCCACGTCCACAATGCCGTTGTCGCGTTCGGAGAACCTCGTGATCTCCACGGCAGTGCCGTGGGGGATCTCTCTTTCGAGATTCCAGAGCATCTTTTCGCGGATGATCTCGGCGATGACCTGCCGCTCCGGCTGGTCGCTGGTCATACCCTCCGGGAAGAACCAGGGCGATTCCACCGCGTATTTCTCGCAGAACGAAAGCAGCTCGTCCACACCCTCCCCGGTCTTGGCGGAAACGGGGATGATGGCGTCGAAGTCGTAGGCGTCCTTGTAGGCAGCGATCACCGCCAGAAGATTGTCCTTCTCTTCCACCTCGTCGATCTTGTTGACGACCAGGATCGCCGGAACCCCCAGCTGTTCGAACCGGGCGATCAAAGCTTCCTCCTGGGGACCGATGTTGGCGATGGGTTCCACCATCAGAAGGGCAACGTCCACGTCTGAGACAGACTCCTCCACCACGTTGACCATATAGTCTCCCAGCTTTGTGCGGGGCTTGTGGAAACCCGGCGTGTCCATAAAGACCAGCTGGGTGCTGCCCCGTTCCAGGATGCCGCAAATGCGGTTGCGGGTGGTCTGGGGCTTATTGGAAACAATGGCCACTTTTTCGCCCACGATGGTATTGGTCAGGGTGGACTTTCCCACGTTGGGACGGCCGCAGATGGCGATCATGCAGGATTTGGTGTTCATTTTGCTTCTCCTTGGTTGAGATAGAATTCATAACAGACCTGGTCCTCGGCCTTGTTTTCGTGTCCGGTGCTTTGATATCCGAGAACGCCGCCCATGTGCTCGTAAAAGCCCATGGCATTTCGGTTGTGCGGGCTGCAGCTGCAAAAGAATTTGTCGAAACCGCGGCGACGGCACTCCTCTGCAGTCAGCTTGAAGGCTTTTCTGCCCAGCCCCATGTTCTGATACGGCGGCAAAAGATACAGACTGTTGAGACAAAACGCAAAATCTGAATATCTGCCGAAGCCGCAGGGGCCAACGACAAGGTAACCAACGCAGTCCGCTCCGTTCCTGACAAGCCAGACCTTGTTTTCCGGATCGGAAATACGCGTTCGATCTTTGGCTGTAAAAAGGGCCATATCGTATTGGTCAATCATCTCGTCCGGGTAGATCCCCCGATAAGTCGCGTCCCAGACCTTCTGCCGAGTCGAGGCGAGAATCGGCGCGTCGGAGACCTGCGCAAGTTGAAATTCAACCATTTATCACCAGTCACCTATCACATGTAACTTGTCACTTGTCGTTTATCGTTCCAGTTCGATCATTTCGCAGATCGCATCTTCTCTCGCGCGCATCTGCTTCTTCATCGGCCCCTCATCCACGTGATCGTAGCCCAGCAGATGGAGGATGGAGTGGATCGTCAGATAGCCCAGCTCCCTTTTGACGCTGTGGCCGAACTCCTTGGCCTGTTCTTCGGCCTTTTCATAGGAGATCGCCATATCGCCCAGGGGCAGCAGTCCGGTCTCGGGATCGATATAGGGCTCAAGATCCGCAGGCAGCTTGCCCGGCTCAAATTGGAACATGGGGAAGGACAGCACGTCGGTCTCCTTGTCGATGCCGCGGTAAGCCTTGTTGATGGCGCGGACCGTCTGGTTGTCCGTCACCAGCACGTTGATCTCACAGGGCACCGGGACCTTCTCCTCCTTCAGCGTCGCTTCGATGCACTTCTTCAGATGTGCCCAGAGCGGGATCCGCCGAATGCCCTTCTCGACTTGGAACGTGATGACAATGTTGTTTTTCATGTCGCTCATCTCTTTCGATAGTTTTTGACGGGAGCCTTCTTTTCTTTCTCCGGCGCCGACTTCGCCTGCTCATATTTGTCGTAGGCGGCCACGATGGACTGGACCAGGGCATGCCGCACAACGTCAGAGGCGGTCAACTTACAGATCGCGATATCCGGGATGTTCTCCAGCACCTTGAGCGCCTCCTTCAGGCCGGAGGTCTTGTCAGTGGGAAGGTCGATCTGCGTGATGTCGCCGGTGATGACGATCTTGG
>JAEEGL010734107.1_pt1 | contig 13618 bp, 8 predicted proteins | sample 9134231 | NCBI WGS metagenome assembly JAEEGL01 (sample SAMN16246548, study PRJNA631951) | gut metagenome | biome: gut microbiome; feature: rumen; material: fiber-attached | host: Bos | place: Iran: Karaj | collected 2018-10
GCGAGCCAGTGCCCGGGACCGTGGACTAGCTGTTCCTCGGAAATTCCTACTATGCTTTTGACATCGATCCGGAAGTGAAGCAGTTTGTCGCTTCTCTCGACAAAGCGAAGATCGGAAAGATCGTCAACTTCGGCTCCGCAGCCATGCTCAACTCCACCTACAAGAAGGTGAAGGCGGCCGCAGACAAGGTGGGGATCGCCATGGACGACCAGGAATTCCACTGCAAGGGCGAGTTCAAGGGGATCCACAAGGGCAGACCCAATGCGGACGACGTCCGGGCAGCGGCGGAATTTGCAAAGAAATACCTGGCATAACGGCCCATCAAAGCACATAAAAGCTTCCAGACAGGAGATCCTCCCCCGAGGGTCTCCTTTTTTGTCCGTCAAAAAGTTGTCAGGGGTTGGCTGTCAGAAAAAGTCGCCCTGACAGCTTGTCCCCCTGACACAAAACGAAAAAAAGATGCAACGATTCGGACCAAAATGGTGTATTCTGATAGAGAGCCCGAAGAGGGAATGTAAGATCAGCACGGAGGAAAAACCATGCCGAAAACAAAAAGAGAGCAGCAGATCGAGGAGATCTTCGGAGATGCCCGGAGAGTTTATAACGAGGCCAATGTTTATACGGATGAAAACAGCCCGTTTTACGGGGACAAATATCAGAATCGCAGTCGCATTCCAAGTACGGGTCTGTATACACTCTCGCGTGCCGCAGGAGTCTCCGTGGCCATCTTTGCCATGGCGAACCAGGGGAAATATACCCTGGAAGATCTGATGGATAAGAATAAATTCCGCGAAGAAAAGGCGCAGATGTACGATGAGGTGGTTCGGCGCATGCAGAAGACCACACCCGAGAACCAGAAGTGGATCGCGGAGCAGATCTATAAGGGACGCAACGCTACGGAAAAGCTGTTGGACGATGCTGCCAAGGGGATGGATTTCAGTGACCCGGGTCTGATGCAGGATCCGAAGTTCTGCCAGATGCTGCAGTTCGCGTTTCATCAGTTCGACGCCTGGCAGGAGATGGCACACTGTGCGGATGAGATCGTGGAGCTGGCACACGCGGATATGCCTGAGATCACGACATATGAGCAGTACAAGGTCTGGTGGACCTCAAAGGAGTCGCCGCTGACACTGATCAACGGCTCTATGAGTCTGCAGGAACGGGAGGCGAATTATGCGATGGAATCGGACGAGCCTGCGTCGCATGTCGGAAATGTCCTGCTTCATCAGTCACAGATCCAGAATATCATCAGGGAGCTGGCACAGACCCAGAAAAGCGACCCGGATAAGCCGCTTTCGCAGTATTTCAATGAAGAAAAGAACATGTCGTTTACGGCAAACCTGATGTTTGCACCGCCCTTCGTGAAGGATAAGCTGCTGCTTCTCGACGCGGAACCGGATCTGACGGCCGCCGTCGTCAAGGGAATCGTGGACAGAACCCTCACACCGGATGTGAGCGTGACCTTTGACACCGTAAAAGGAACGGTGGAAGTGACCGGAGTCCCGGAGCCGGAGGAGATCCGTAAGGCGGCGATGAAGGAAGAGGAAAAAGCTTTCGCATCCACCGCGGTAGATCCCCCGAAAAAACACGAGCCCGGAAGTCTGCACGAGAAGTATGGCGTGCAGGATGTGGCGATGGCGCAGGAGCTTGGGGCCAGCTTTCTCTATGGAATGCTGGGCGATATCCTGAAGCCGGAAGAGCAGCTGGAGATCCTGAAAAAGATCACCATTCTGGATACCCTTGGAAGTGAAAGCAATGAGGTCATCGAAAAAATTTACGGAGAGGAGTTTTGCCACCTGAACACCAGGATTGCCAATGCGGAAGACGGACTCTACAGTGTGGAGGAGAACATCCGTACAAGGATCCAGAAGGGTTTTCACACGTCGTATCAGGATCCCGAGTTCGATAAGCCGTTAAAGGTTTTTTCGGAGGGACTGGATGAGCTGTTGCAGGCTGCCGAGAAAAAGGCCCGTGTGGGTGGTTTTCAGACGGATGCGGAGAGAAACTATTTCTTTATGGTCAAGGGCATGCTGGAGGATGCGCAGGCGGGCCGGTTCGCGGAGAAATACAAGGGGGATCCCGCTTATGAGTATATGTACAGTGTCTTTGCGAAGATCCGCAATTCTTCGGTGGTTCCGAAGATCAATCCCGAGACAGGCGAGTTTGGCGTGAATCTGAAAAATCTACTGGATGACCGGAAAAACATCGGCGGGCTGCAGGAACTCGGGCTGGTGGAAACCATGGCACAGGCCAAGCTGGCAGCGGATCTGCAGGACGCCTATCTGAAGGGGGGGAATGTCTCCCGGGAGGAACTGATCGAGGCAAACAAAAGGCTGGTTGAAAGATCCAGGCACAGCACGGAGGTCACGGTCGAAAACTTTGACCGCCTGAAGAAGGAAGGCCTTTTTGACAATGATTACGACGAATTTTCCGCAACCGGTGCCCGGGGATTCGGATACAACACGACGGTGGCCGCAGCCAAGGTAAAGCTTCTGGAGGCGGGATATCCGGCAGGGGACCTGCAGGCGGCAGGTTATTATGTACGCACCCTGCGGGCGGTGGTTTCGGATCGCACGAAACTGGATTCGCAGATCGAGACCGAGCAGAAGAAGCTCGAGAGAGCGCAGGGCCTGAATCCCGAGCAGATTGCCGCGAAGCAGGAGGAGATCCGGAAGCTGACCGAGCAGCGCGATGAGCTGAAGACCGCCGAAGAACGGATGGAAGCGGAATGGGCCGACGCGACGAAGGATCATTCCATGACGGAGATCGCAAGACGCCGGAATCTTCAGAATCTGGCGGATGCGGTCCGCGCGCTCCCGGACAGCATCAGGAAGACGGAAGAAATGGCGGGATTTGCAGAGCGCCTGCTGGAGCAGCGGAAAAACACCAAGCTTCCGGTGTCCGAACGGGCCCTGATGGCGCGCGGCACCGCCGGACTCCTGAGCTGTCTGGAGGAGGTGGACCCGAAGCTGATGCGCTCTTCCGAGCAGTTTCGGAGGATGAAGGAGGAACTGAAAGCCCTTGCGGAGATGGAAAACACGCTGAATCTGTCGGATCCGGAATCCGTAAAGGCGTATCGGGTGCAGGCGCAGGTCACGGCCGAGGCCACCAGAGATTATCTGCGATTCAAGATGAGACAGATGGACGGCCCCGTCAGAGGACACAAGCGCTCCGACCTTGAGGCCAGACGTGTCGCAGTGGCGGATGCGATCCTGAGCTCTCTGAACGAGCAGACGGTCACCATGAACAACGGAAAGCTTCCGCTCCTCAGAAACAAAGTCCGCATGGGGATCGTCCCGGAGAATTCCAACCGGATCCTGAGCGACTATAACAGAGACAACCTTCCGAACAACTACAGCAGCTATATCCTGCTCCATACCGGAAAGGGCGCGATCTGCGGCACCAAGGAGGAGCTTCTTGACGACCTGTCCAAGGTGCTCAGCGCACAGCTTCTGGGAAAGAACAAGCCCGAGGCGGAGGTGGACTTAAACACCATCCACGCCTGCGCGGCGCAGGTATCCCAGAGCTTTCACCTGGAGCTGGCAGAAGAAAACGAGCTTCGAAAGGCCCTTCAGGATCCCGACCATGTCCGGGAATTCGTCGATGCACAGGTCGAGAAGGTGTACGGCATCGACCGGAAGGATCTGACCCATTCTCTGAGCGATTATGTCAAGGGCATGCGCACCCTGTACGAGACGATGCCGGAGCCGCAGCCGGGGGATCCTGCCTATCAGAAGCTGTTCGATACGGTGAAAAAATCGGCGCATCTGCCGGTCTCCGCGGACGGACTGGACCATGCAAAGCTCCTGCACGAGATCGCGCAGAACAATTTCGAGATCATGGAGATCGGAAAAACCTGTCTCCGGGGCAAAGAACACACCCTTGGGACCGGCGGACCCGGTGATGCGGTGCTGGACTGCGTCGCCACCCTCACCGCCGGACCGACGGCCATTCCGGGGGAGGATATGGGCCGGATCCTGGAAAGCGTCAACCGCGCCCGGGCGAAAAACCACGAGAACCTGGTGGCTTCTTCCAATTATGGTCCCTTCCGCTCCGCGGCCGAGGCCGAGCCCGCAAAGCTCCGCCAGGTGAACAATGTCATCGTCAATGACGAGGTGAAGCGCCTGCGGCCGACAGTGGCCTCCGTCCAGGCGGCGATGGGCCGCACCGGCAAGGAGGTGGCCTACGAGCTGGGGCAGCAGCAAAAGCCCAAGGAAGCTCCCGCCCCTGCCGCCAGGCCTCACCTGTAAGGTGACAGGGGGTTGACAGGGGGTTGGCTGTCAGGAAAAGTCGCCCTGACAGCTTGTCCCCCTGTCAACTTTTGAGAGGAGAAAGGAATGAAATCAGTCAGTCTGGATGAAAACTGGACCTTTCGGAGAGGATATCTGGACTCGGTGTCCATGCTGGAGGCGGACCCCGGGATTCCGGTGAACCTGCCCCATGACGGCATGATCGGGACGCAGGTGCGACCGGACGCGCCGGCGGGAGCGGACTCGGGCTACTTTACCGGAGGGCTGTCGAACTATACGAAATATGTCTTCATCCCCAGGGAGTGGGAGGAGGATTGTGTGGGTCTGTCCTTCGACGGGGTGATGATGAACGCGGAGGTGGACGTGAACGGCAGCCGGGTCTGTCAGTGCCACTACGGCTACGCCCCCTTCTATGCGGACCTGACGGACTATGTGACCTTCGGGGAGGAGAACCGCATCACGGTGAACGTGAACACCTCCATGCAGCCAAACTCCCGCTGGTATACGGGATCGGGACTCTACCGGAGCGTGGAGCTCCTGCACGGGCCCAGGGTCCACATCCCGACGGACGGGATCTATGTCTGGACAAAGGAAGTGGCGGAGGGGTATGCCTTCCTGGAGGCCCTGGTGGAAGTGGAAAATGCCGGCCTGGGGAACCGCGTGGCGGAGGTGACTCTGACCCTGACTCCCGAAGGAGGGAGCGCTCCCGCGGCGCAGACAAAGCGGGTGATCCAGGCGGATCGCGGCCGGACGCGGAAGGCCAGGATGACACTCATCGTAAAGGATCCCCTGCTCTGGGATGCGGAAAATCCGAATCTCTACACCGTCACCGCCCAGGTCCGGGATCTGGGAGCATACCGCACCCATTTCGTCCCGGATACGGCGACCCCGGCAGCGCCGACTTCCACCCAGACTGCTCCCCAAACCACCCCGGCAGCGCCATCCAACTCCCAACCCACCGACGAATCCTCGGTGCTCTTCGGTATCCGCACCGTCACGGCGGATCCGGTCCGGGGGCTTCTCATCAACGGAAAGAGCGTGAAGCTAAAGGGCGGGTGCCTGCACCACGACAACGGACTTCTGGGGGCTGTCTCCCTCCCCGAAACGGAGAAGCGAAAGATCGCGAAGCTTAAGGAGGTGGGCTTTAACGCCATCCGCACGGCGCACAATCCGCCCTCCGCGGCCCTCATCGAGGCCTGCGACAGGCTGGGGATGTACGTCTTTGACGAGGCCTTTGATGCCTGGGTCATCGGAAAGCGGGGCGGAGACTATCATCAGTTCTTTGCCTCGGACTGGGAAAAGGATCTGACGGCCTTTGTGAAAAGGGACCGGTCTCACCCCAGCGTGATCCTCTGGTCCACGGGAAACGAGATCCCCGAGCGGGGCGGTCTGGCGGACGGATACACCCGGGCTGCGCTTCTGGCGGAGACCATCCGCTCTCTGGATGCCACCCGGCCGGTGAGCAACGGGATCTGCTCCTTCTGGAGCGGCCTGGACGATGCGCTGGCAAAGGGACAGAACCAGACCCAGAACGCGGAGGATGACTTACGAAAGCTCCTGTGGGAGCACTGCTCCGAGCCCTTTACCAACGGAATGGACGTGGTGGGTTACAACTACATGGAGGACCTGTATGAGCGCGACCATGAGCTCTATCCGGAGCGGGTGATGCTGGGGTCCGAGAACTTCCCAAAGGAGATTGGGTTCCGCTGGCCCATGGTGGAGCGCCTTCCCTATGTCATCGGGGACTTTACCTGGACGGCCTGGGACTACCTGGGAGAAGCGGGGCTGGGAAAAGCGGTCCATGTGGATCCGGCGGATGAGACGGCGCCGAAGTATCCCTGGGATCTGATGCCGGACCGGACCTCCCCCTATCCCTGGCGCCTGGCCAATGACGCGGACATCGACATCACCGGATGCCTGCAGCCCCAGGGTGCGTACCGGAGCATCGTCTGGGGGAGTGAAAAGACCTGCCTCTTTGCCATGGATCCGGACACCTTCGGAAAGCGGGAGGTGGTGAGCATGTGGGGCTTCCCGGATGTGCAGCGGTGCTGGAACTATGCAGGCTCTGAGGGAAAACCCGCAGAGCTGGTGGTGTTTTCCGGCGCGGAGGAGGCGGAGGTCCTGGTAAACGGAAAGAGCCTGGGGAGAAAACCCGTCTCCAAGGAGCGTCCCCTGCCGAATTCGGTGCGGTTTGAGACCGTCTACGAACCCGGAGAGGTGGTGGCGGTCAGCTACCGCGGGGGAAAAGAGGTCAGCAGGGACCTGCTGGTCACCACGGGAAAAGCCGCAAAGATCCGCCTGATCCCGGAAAAAGATGGGCTGCGCGCGGACGGACATGACCTTCTGTATGTGGGCATCGAGGTGACGGACGAAGCGGGACGGGTGGTTCCAAACGCCTGCATTCGCCTGCATGCATCGGTGACAGGCGCAGCGTCCCTTGCGGGCTTTGGAAGCGCGGCGCCCATAACGGAGGAAGACTATACGGATGAAGAGGCCTGCACCTGCCGCGGCCGCGCCCTGGCCATCCTGCGCGGCGGGTATGAAGCGGGGGACTGCGTCCTGACCGTCTCCGGGGAAGGGGTTCCCCCCGTTACGGAGACCTTTTCCTGCATCCGCTGACAGCCGGAGCAACGACAGGCAAAACCGACAGGCAAAACCGACAAGCAAAACCGACAAACAAAACCGAAGGTAGAAACAGATGACATTCTCGGATGATTTTTCCATCGGCTCCATGCAGGACCTGATGGACCTGATCGATGAAGCGGGGTTTGTGCCCTTTTTTGCAAACGAGATCAAAGGCTTTTCCATCGAGGAGCACATCGGTGCCGGCTGCTGGTACCACGACGGGGACAACGGCTTCTGGCCGGCCTGGGAGTGGAAGGGGCCCGTCATCCGGGACATGCACTGCGCCTACGGGAAGTTCCTGCGAAACAAGGCCATGTATGTCAGCGCCGACTGGTTCCCGGACTTTGCCAACTTCCGAAGGGACGGGTATGACTTTGATGCCAGATACGAGGACGGGCTGGCCTCCTTTTACGACAAGGAGCTCTACGACCTTTTGGATGCCCATGCCCCCGTTATGTCGAAGGCGCTGAAAAAGACCGGCGGATACGGAAAAGGCGGCCGGAAGGGGTTTGATACCTCCATCACCAGGCTCCAGAAGCAGTGCTATGTTCTGACCAGCGACTTTCGCTACGAGACGGACCGCTATGGAAACACCTACGGGTGGGGCGTTGCGGAGTATTCCACCCCGGAAAGGTTTCTGGGGGATGCGTTCTGTGAGGCGGTCTACAGACGCACGCCGGAGGAGTCCCGGGAGCGGGTGGAAAAGCATCTGCTAAAGCTTTTGCCGGATGCGGAGCCTGCGCAGATCGCAAAGATCCTGAAGTAGCTTTCGGGCAAAGGCCGGGCCACAAAAAATCGAAAAAAATCGAAAAAAATACAGGCAAAGGTGCTGTACAGGCGCCCCCTGTGTGATACAATGCTTTACGTATTTTTTTTCTCAGCAGGCAGACGATGCTTTCGGGGGATACAAACACGGATCAAAGCGGGTATCATATGATCGAAGAGAATAAAAACGGATTATCACTGCGTTCCATCCATATCTGGCTCATCGCCACCATGGTCATCCTGTCCGGGACCCTGCTCATCGCCACGCTCCGGCTGACCGGCACCTTCCAGCGGCTGGCGGAGGCGGGGGACATTCACATGGAGCTGGAAAAAGCCGCCCATGAGCTGATGGATGCCTCGGACTATCTGACCGAGCAGGTACAGCGCTTTACCCTGGACGGGGACCGGACCTTTATGGACCGGTATTTTACCGAGGCCTTTGAATCCAACAGACGGGAAGAGGCCATCGCCCGGATGGATGTGGACGAAAACACCTCCGCTTCCCTGACGAACCTGCAGCAGGCCCTGGCCCATTCCGTGAAGCTGATGGACCGGGAATACTACGCCATGCGGCTGGTGATCGAGGCCAAAGGGATCACGGACTATCCCGAGGTCCTGAGCAGCGTGGAGCTGACAGCGGAGGACGCAGCGCTTTCCCCGGAGGAAAAGATGCACCGGGCCACCGAGATGGTGCTGGATGATGACTATTACGCCCAGAAGGACGAGATCCGCAAGGAGATGCGGGAGAGTCTGGCGGAGGTGGACCGGCTCATGGAGCTTTCCTCCGAGAAGCAGATGGAGGTACTTCACCGGGAGCTGAACTTCGTCCGGGTGGTCATCGTGGTGATGGTGATCTCCACCCTGTTCATGCTGCGGCTGACCTCCGTGCTGGGAATCCGCCCGGTGCTGACGGCGGTGGACCGGATCAAGGCCGACAGCCCCATCCCCGAAGAGGGGGCCAACGAGTTCCGGTATCTGGCCCAGGCCTACAACAAGATGTACGACAGGTACCGAAACAGTCTGGAAAATCTGAACTTCAAGGCTTCCCACGACGAGCTGACGGGGGCATACAACCGGGCGGGATATGAGCTCCTTTTGTCCGGCATCGATCTGCCCAGCACCTACATGATGCTCATCGATGTGGACAATTTCAAGACCATCAACGACACCTACGGACACGAGACGGGAGACCGGGTGCTGGTGAAGCTGGTGCAGGTCCTGGATCACATCTTCCGGGATGATGACTGCATCTGCCGCATCGGAGGCGACGAATTCGTGGTCTTCATGGTGCACTCCTCCGGAACCCCCATGCGGCTCATCGAGTCCAAGATCGATCAGATCAATCAGGAGCTGTCCGATACGGAGGACGGCCTGCCTCCCATCACCATCAGCGTGGGGATCGTAAACGGCAAGACCGTGGCGGACACCGACCACCTTTTTGAAAAGGTGGACGCGGCCCTGTATGAATCCAAGAAAAAGGGAAAGCACACCTACACCTTCTATGAGGGCGGATCCGTTCCCAAATAAGACGGGCTCCCGGCCCGGCAGCAAATTTTCTGAAAAAGAGGACCCCGGGTCCTCTTTTTTGTGCAATTTTACCAAAAATCAACCTTAAATTCTTTACATATTTGCCATTTTGTAGAAGAAAGAGATGTGATTTAATGTGCTTGTAGACTTGTAAACAAGTATACAAGCAATTTGTGAGAACCGTAAACAAGAAATGAGGGTTGCAGGAACGTACCGGAATGATCATTGATGAGAGGCTCCCGGGCGAAAATGCCAGAGATTTCGCTTTCCGAATTCTAAAAGACAATATCATCTCCCTGGAGCTAAAGCCCGGAACACTGCTCTCCGAGAACGAGACGGCCGTAAAGCTGGGGCTTTCCAGAACTCCTCTGCGGGAGGCCATCAGCGATCTGTCCAGGGTATCCATCATCGAGACCTTTCCCCAGAGAGGATCCTACATCTCCCTGATCGATCCCCAGATGGTGGAGGAAGCCAGATTCCTGCGGCGGGTGCTGGACGAAGCCGTGATCCGGCTGGCCTGCCGGGAGACGGATCCGGAGACCATGAAAAAGCTGGAGGACAACATCGACCTTCAGGAGTTCTACCTGGCAAAGGCCAATGCGGAAAAGATCTACGAGCTGGACAATGCCTTCCACAGACTGATCTACGTGGCAGCCAGGAAGGAGATCATCTACGAGATGCGCTCCACCGTCATGATCCACTTCGACCGGGTGCGTACCCTTTCGGTGGAGGCGGTGAAGGACATGAAGATCGTGGCCGACCACAGCGGGATGCTGGATGCCATCAAGGCCCATGACGAGGAAAAGGCAGTGGCCCTGGTGGAAAAGCATCTTTCCAGATACAGCTTCGACGCGGAACAGATCCGGGAGCAGTTCCCGGAGTATTTCAAGAAATAAAGCGCAAGGAGAAGGGTATGGCAAAGCAGGCAGCCGAAAAACAGAAAAACCCACCGGTTCCCAGGAGAAAGCTGGACAAAAACTACATCAAGAGATACTGGCAGCTCTACGCGCTGCTCCTTCTGCCCATTGCGTATCTTTTGATCTTCAAGTATCTGCCCATGCGCTACATCATCCTGGCGTTTAAGGAGTACAAGCTCAACACGCCGCTTTCGAAGATGCCCTGGGCCAATGTGAAGGGACAGACGGATGTCTTCAAGTATTTCAAGACCGCCTTCGGAAATGCCGATTTCAGACGGGCCCTCTGGAATACCGTGAAGCTGAATCTCCTGGACCTGGTGGCGGGCTTCCCGGCTCCCATCATCTTCGCCCTGATCCTGAACGAGCTTCCCTTCAAGAAGTTCAAGAAGACCGTTCAGACCATCGCCTACATGCCCCACTTCCTGTCCTGGGTCATCATCGCGAACCTGTGCACCCAGCTCTTTGCACCCACCGACGGCATGATCAACTCCCTGCTCACCAAGATGGGCGCGGAGACCATCCCCTTCCTGGACGATCCGGCTCACTGGGTGGGCACCTATGTGGGAGCAGGGGTGTGGCAGAACTTCGGCTGGGGCTCCATCATCTATCTGGCAGCCATCGCCGGCATCAACACCGAGCTCTACGAAGCGGCTTCGGTGGACGGTGCGGGGCGCTTTAAGAAGATGTGGCACATCACCCTGCCCGGCATCAAGCCCACCATCGTGGTGCTCCTCATCATGAACCTGGGCTACATCATGGGCGGCGGCTTCGAGAGACCCTTCGCCATGAAGAACAACCTGGTGATGAACGTAGCGGAAGTCATCTCCACTTTCGTCTATAAAGTCGGTATCCAGCAGCTTAAGATCTCCCTGACCACGGCCGTGGGTCTGTTCCAGTCGGTGGTAGGCCTCTTCTTCCTGCTGACGGCGAATACCATCTCGCGCAAGCTCGGTGAAAGGGGGATCTGGTGATGAAGATTAAATCCGTAAAATCCCGCATCGGCGACTGGGTGTTCGTATTCTTCTGCGTGATCATCGCCGTGATCTGTGTCCTGCCCATGTTAAACCTGCTGGCCAAGTCCCTGTCCGCCACGGATTTCCTCATCCGTCACGAGGTGTACATCTGGCCCAAGGGCTTTAACCTGGAGGCATACCAGACGGTGCTCAGCGATCCGAAGTACCAGAGAGCCTTTGTCTGGACCGCATTCCTCACCCTGGTGTGCACGCTGCTGTCCCTGACCATGACGACGCTGTGTGCATACCCCCTGATCTTCCCGCAGCTAAAGGGACGTGGTGCCATCAATATCTTCATCACCATCACCATGTTCTTTAACGCAGGAACCATCCCGAACTACCTGCTGATGAGCGATCTGGGACTTTTGGAAAATCCCCTGGTCCTGATCATTCCCAGCTGTCTGAGCGTGTACAACATGATCATCATGCGGAGCTTCTTCTACGGGATCCCGGATTCCCTGCGGGAGTCCGCGGAGATCGACGGAGCCAGCTTCGTCCAGATCCTGACAAAGATCTACCTCCCGCTGTCAAAGCCCGTGCTGGCCACCCTGGCACTCTTTTATGCAGTGGGCAGATGGAACGGCTACGGCGACGCGCTGATGTACATCAAGACCAACAAACAGTACTTCCCGCTGCAGCTCCTTCTGTACAATATCTTAAACAACACCAACGCCGTGGAAGTGGCAGCTCAGGAAGGCTTCATGCAGCCCGGTCTGAAGGATTCCCTGAAATCCGCCACCGTCATGTTCGCCACGGTGCCCATCCTGCTGATCTACCCCTGGCTGCAGAGGTACTTCATCGCCGGCGTGACCATCGGCGCGGTGAAGGAGTAAGGCAAAAACCCGAAAACGGAATAGACGCCGGAGGAAGCCGGCGATATTCATACAAACAATTTCAAAGGAGGAATGAGATGAAAAAGAAGATTTTATCGGTAGTGCTTGCATCTGCGATGATCTTTTCCCTCGCAGCATGCGGAAACTCTACGCCTGCACCGGCTCCTGAGACTCAGGCACCGGCTCAGACCGAGACCGCTGCACCCGCAGCAAGCAGCTCCACGGACACCGTGGCAGAGCCCGCAGCGGCAGAGCCCGCAGGACCGGATGCCCGGGGCATGATCGACGGCAAGTTCGCAGAGACCAGACACATCAGTGTCGAGCTCTACGACCGGAACGTGGACGGCGGTACCGAGGCAGGCAACAATGCATGGACCCAGTGGATCCAGCAGCAGATGCTCGACCGTTACAACGTGGAAGTGGAATTCGTCACGGTCTCCCGTTGGGCAGAGTCCGACGATATCAACAACCTGCTGGCATCCCAGACCGCACCTGACATCTGCTACACCTACAACTACGGCGCCATCCAGACCTATGCAAACATGGGCGGTGTCATCGACCTGGCTCCCCTTCTTGCGGAGAACAAGGATCTGGTTCCCAGCATGTTCGACTGGCTGGGAGATGAGCTGATCTATCAGGATCTCGATCCCAGCGCAGGCACCCTGTGGGCCATCGAAGGAAAGAGAAACGAGATCTGCCGCATCAACACCTTCGTCCGAAAGGACTGGCTGGACACCCTCGGACTGAAGGAGCCCACCAACAAGGCTGAGTTTGAAGAGATGCTGATCGCGTTCCGTGACAATGCGGACACCCTTCTGGGCGCAGACGCTTCCAAGATGGTGCCCTACTCCATCTCCTACGATGTAGGCTGGAGAGCAGCAACCCTGATCGAGTCCTTCATGGATCCTGACATCTCCGACAAAGAGTACTACGTGAACGGCTACGATGACAGAAAGTTCACCGAGAACGGCACCAAGGAAGCCGTGAGACTCCTGAACAAGTGGTACAACATGGGTCTCATCTGGAAGGATTTCGCAGTGCACACCGGTGACGACACCTCCGAGGACGACATGATCAAGGCCGGATTCGTGGGTGCTTTCACGCACAACTATGACTACCCGTTCAGAAACGGCAAGGATTCCATCAACGCCACCCTGGCAGCTCAGTACGGCGACAATGCGAAGTTCGTGGCAGTCAACTGCTTCGAAGACAAGAACGGCGGCTACAACAAGTACAGCTATTCCAACAGCGGCGACCGCAAGGTCTTCTTCCCCGCTACCAACGACGAGCCCATCGCTTCCCTGTGCTACCTGGAGTTCATGTCTCAGGCTTCCACCGTGGAATATCTCCAGATCGGTGACGAGGGTGTCCTGCACACCATCGATGCCGCTACCGGCGCAGTGGTCCTTCAGGCTCCCGACGATGCACATCATGACTGGTTCCAGAACTCCGGCAAGAACATCGACATGACCATCAACTGCAACGGTCTGAGACTGTCCACTCCGGAACTGACCACTCTGTCCCTGGCATTCTCTTACTCCGATGTGGATCCCGCTGACGTGCAGCACGCCATCGAGGTCGCTACTCTGGATGCACAGGTTCCTCCGACTCCTTCTGTGGGCGACATCGCAGCAGAGACCGAAGGCACCGACCTGGCAGGCAAGAGAGGCCAGACCTACGACAAGGCA
>JAEEGL011326320.1_pt1 | contig 13618 bp, 10 predicted proteins | sample 9134231 | NCBI WGS metagenome assembly JAEEGL01 (sample SAMN16246548, study PRJNA631951) | gut metagenome | biome: gut microbiome; feature: rumen; material: fiber-attached | host: Bos | place: Iran: Karaj | collected 2018-10
AAGTATGAGGATTTTTTTACGTTTGAATCTATTCCTTGCTTTTCTGATGAAGTACCATTGGTGACAATTTATTGTTTGACGTATAATCATGGTCAATTTATAGAAGATGCACTAAGAGGATTTGTAGAGCAACGTACAAATTATACATTTGAAGTAATTTTGCTTGACGATGCTTCTACAGATGGAACGTCAGATATTGTGCGAAGATACTCAAAAAAGTATCCGAAAATAATTAAAGCATTTATAGCAAAAGAAAACACATATAAGAATTCTCTTCGGAAGGAAGCTATGAAAGATTTTTTTAATAAAAATATCCGTGGAAAATATTTGGCTTTTTGTGAGGGCGATGATTGTTGGATTGATAGTAATAAGTTGCAAATACAGGTGAATTATTTAGAGAATAATCCGGATTACGCATTAACAGTACATAATGATTTGCTAATAGACTACTCCAATAAGAATAGAATACAGGTGTTTAATGAAACATCAGGAGATCGTGATTTGACAATTTCTGATGTTATTCAGCATAAATTAAGATTGGCAACTGCATCAATAGTTCTACGACGAGAAGGTTTGTTCATGGATGAAATATTTAATAATATTGGTGCAAGTGATTGGGCGATTCTTTTATATAACGCTACAAAGGGTAAAATATTTTTTTTTGATAGAGTCATGTCTATTTATAGATATCGGACTACTAACTCATGGTCGTATAGAAAGAGCAAAGATGATGAATTTGATATACAGTATCATATCAGAATGTTGCATTTTTTAGGGGATTATAATGAGTACACAAATTATGAGTTTGAAAAAGATTTAATAGAAAAAGCGGAAAGTTTTATTAGTATTTCTCCTGAAAGAATAGAAGGGGGAATTAAAAAAATAATAGAAACTGCAGAAGCCATAAAAAAGCAGCAACCAGAAACATTATTTACTATTAATGAGTTATTTAGATATTTAGATTTTTCACTTATTATGAAGGGTAATAATCCATGCTTCTTTGCAATGGATAGAAAAATATGGGGGTTAAGAAGGATTATTATTTGGGGAACGGGTAAAGGGGGGGCTAGTACAGCTTCATATCTAGATAGAATCGGAGTAGAGTATTGCGGGTTTTGCCTAACAGAAAAAAAACAAAACGAGTTCATGGGAAAACCAGTGTTTAAACTTGCTGAGTTAAAAAATAGGGATGATATTATCGTTATGGTAAGCATTTTTTCAATTTGCTGGGAAGAATTAAGAAATCAGCTTGTTGAAACTGGCATTTCTCATTATTTTTTTCCGTTTCTATTCAACTACCGTATTGAAATGTCTTACATTTATAGATGATAAGGGAATGATGAGCATAGAGGAGTAGATAGATGAAACCAGAATATGTAATGGATAATTTGTTTCATGATTTAGTAATTCAAAATGACTATATGCTATATTTCTCTGCAAGATATGGTTTTATTATGAAATGTGGGTTAAATGGAGGGGTTCCTGAAATTGAATGTATTCCAAGTGGATCGTATATCATTGATAGAGTTGTCGATTCCGGAGGAGCCTTATTTGCATTTGAGAACAATGCAAAAAAAATGATTGAGTATAATCCTATAACAAAAGAATTATCAGTTCATGATATTGATTGTGGTGATGCAGCGTGGGAGAATTATGTGGATGTCTTCGCCTATAAGAGTTACATTTTTATTATTTCACGAAATAGAAATAGAATATACAGATATGATGTAAAAAAACAAGTGATGGATGAACTCGAGTTTAGTAGCTCGTCATATGCTTCTACAAAGAGTGGAACGAAGATTGATGATTGCTATTGGCTGTTTGTCAACGATGGGAGAGATCTGATTAAAGTCGATCTTGAAAGCTTTCAATATCAATTATTTAGTGGACTAATAGAACCAAGTGCTTTACGTCATAGCCACCACTTTGGTGATTCCATATTTGTTTTGGGTAATGCAGGCAAAATATGGGAATTTAATAGATCACGGATGGAGTGCTTTGAATACATGGATTTAATGAGTGATGATTATTTCAGGATAGTAGCATTGGAAAATCATATTTTTCTTTTTCCGGCATGCGAATCTGGCAGTATTTTAATCATTGATAGAAAAACAAGGACAAAAAAAATATATAAAGATTATCCTGAAGATTTTTTGGTGTTAAAAAAAGACTGGACTATGTATACCGGTTTTTGTGAAACCTATGATAAAGTGTATTTTTCTAGAAGGTCGACCAATTATATTCCAGTACTGGATAAAAAAAAGGAGGTAATAACATGGGTATATTTGAATATGCTTTCTGAAAAAGAAATAAAAAAAATGTGCATGAAAAGGCAGATGGTCAGAGGTAGTAGCTCCTCCATAATAGAAAAAGAAGATGGTGGGTTAATAGACTTTATCAATGCTTTACAGATTTAGAAACACTTTGCGAGGAATAATATGATTAAGAAGTACAACTATATTGATACTAGTAAGAATGTCGTTGATTTAAATGGAAAGCATGTTTATATATGGGGGAGATGTAGCAGTGCCCTGTGGTTATATTTAGAACTATCCGAACAAGGTGCAATCATAGATGGGTTTATTGATTCATTTAAATGCTCTGAAGAAACTGAATATGCTGGGAAGGGGGTATTCTCTCCGGAAGAGTTGGAGAACAGAAAGGGGCTAATCATTTATGTGGCACCGCTGAAAAGAACAAACAGAATAGAAATACTAGAGAGATTGGAGCTTTTTAACACGCCTTCAGTATTGATGAAAGGGTATGTGTATGGGCCAGGCTGTTATGATACAGAGCAGTTAAAAGAAAAAATAGAAAATGATAAAGCCGAAATAGAGTATGTCAAAAATAACCTTTATGATCAGTATTCTATAGATACGTTCAATAATCTGATCAAATATAGATTGTCTAATGATGTTCAGTTGATAAAGGATATCTATGAGTTTACACATCCACAGTATTTTGCACCGGGAATAATAAAGTGTTCAGACAATGAAATATTCATTGATGCCGGTGGCTATTCCGGTGAGACGAGCCGTGAGTTTGCAAAATACACTAAAAACAAATATGAAAAGATATATATCTTTGAACCAGATGAAATCTTGTATAACATAACAAAAGAGAATATAAAAAGCTGGAAGCTGTCCAATGTTGAGATGGTGAAAAAGGGTGTATATAGTTCGGATTCCATAAATCAATTCTTTAAACAATCTTCTAGTGGTTCATCCAAAATCAGTGAAAATGGTAAAGACACAGTCTATACGACTTCGATAGATTCATTTTTAGGGGAGAAACCTACGACGTTTATAAAGATGGATATAGAAGGTGCTGAGATGGAGGCTTTGAAAGGTGCTGACAAAACTATTTCTCAGTGCATGCCCAAGCTTGCGATATCTATATATCATAAAGATGATGATTTATGGAAGATTCCATTTTATTTAATGAAGAAATATCCTGACTACAGATTTTTTATGAGACACTATACGGATCTTACTATTGAAACTGTTCTATACTGTGTGAAATAGTCTATTGGAATTTAGCGAGGCTGAGAATGAGGGATTGTGAGCGTAGATATTATTTGGATATGATGAACCAATGGCTGATTCTTAAGCACGAAGGTAAAAACATAGATGACTGGCTAATAAAGCGCAAATATTTGAATATTTCAATATATGGCATGGGTGTGTATGGAAGACATTTGGTACGTGAACTGAGCAAAAGTAAGGTGGTAATATTGTATGGTATAGACCAAAAGCAAATGGAACCATATAACGGAATCGATGTATATCGGCCTGAAAATGATCTTCCGAAGGTGGATCTAATAGTGAATACAGTTATATGTTGCAAAGAAACTGTTGCTGATACGCTTAGGGATATATCAGATGCACCAATCATTGGACTTGATGATTTAGTATTTGAGGCATATGAAGGATGATGGATCAGAAAGAAAAGGATAAGGAACAGTTTTTTTTAGATGACTTCATACATCCAGATTTTATAAAGGATGAACTTCAGTATTCACGCACCTATCGATATCTGGATCGCTATGTTAATGATGGCGTGTTTATTGATGGTGGTAGACCAGTCAATCATTCAATTAGACTTAATAAAACAATATGGTCTTTGTGGTGGCAGGGTAATAATACTATGCCGATGCTGGTACAAAGGTGCTTGGAATCAGTTAGAGATAATAAACCCACTGATTATGACTTTGTAATAATATCAAGTGAAAATATAGGTGAGTACGTATCATTACCGGATTATGTTTGGGACAAATACCATGAGGGGATGATATCAACAACCCACTTATCAGATATCATCCGTATGGAGCTGCTTAGTGTTTATGGAGGTTGTTGGGTAGATGCTACTATTTTTTGTAGCGAGTCAGTTCCAGAGTACATCCTTGATAACGATCTATTCTTTTTTAAGAGTTCAAAAATGGATAAGCCAGTGCATAAGGGATCTAGCTGGTGGATAAGTGCTAAAGCAGAAAACAAATTGGTTATAGGAACTAGAAATGTTTTGCGAGCTTATTGGGTAAATGAGGAAAAGCTGATAGATTACTATCTTTTGCATGCAATAATAGCAAAATTGATTGATACAGATAAGGAATGTGGGGCATTGTTCGGAAGCATGCCATATTTTAATAATAGCAATACGCACTCTTTGTGGGGGAAGTTGGACAAGGATTTTCATGAGAAAGAGTGGGAGTGGATAAAGAAAAGCTCCATGGTACATAAACTATCATACAAACAAAAACACATTTTGGGTGATCGGAATACGTTTTATAGCGCATTGATAAACAGAGAGCTGAAATGAAAAAAAAGAGAAACTTGATAATTATCCACCTTGAAAGCTTAAATATGCTCAATTATCGCATGAACAGCCATTTGTTTCCGACGATTTCGGGTATTGAGGAAAAGAGCCTGTTCTTCAATAAATATTATGCTACTGCCACATCGACAATCATGATTATGTCTGACCTTGCCTATGGTGGACTGCTTCATGATGAGTCTTGTGGAGGAATATCATGGGCGTTAAACAAACAGGTGTATAAGAGTTCATGCTTTGATGATTTTCAAGAAGAAGGATACAGAACGTATGCATTACAGTACCCGAAAGACAGTACACCGGATACTGATTGGACCAACAAGAACCATAGAGTCGGTATTAATATTGATGTTGAAGAGATTGAGCATTATAGGGATTATCTTGATAGACTAAATCGCATTTTGAATGGTAGTGGTGAGTTTGTATTATGGACATGCTGCTATACCAGTAATATTTCTTTTAACAAAATAGAAGTTGAAGACTTAAGTGACTGTGGAATGACGAGGTGGGAAGACAGCTATCGTAGATTGGATGAACAAGTTTATGATTTGATGAAAGCTCTCGAGAAAAGTGGTCACTTAAGTGATACTAGTTTAATTCTATATGGAGATCATGGAGATGATCTCTTTCAGCATGGTTGGTACGGGGGCCTTACTCATGCTATTGAACCTTTTGAGACATTGGTGCACACACCACTTCTTATAATGGATGATAGGCTTAAGGCAGGAGAATCGGATGTGCTGTTGAGAACTTTGGATATTGGAACAATAGGGAAGGCATTACTAGATCTTCCTGAACGTCCAATTGAACTTAGTGAGATTATACCATTTAAAAATGAATATGTTATTTCAAGAAGTCTTTATGCCGCACAGATGATCAGACTTGGAAATTTTGAAAAATCTTATTCCATTACAGATGGCAGATATCATATGATGGCAGGAAATCGAGGTATGGGATTCTACTACACGCCAATGGACTCATCCTGCCATAACAATTTGTTGCAATTATTTGAATTACAAGAAGATTCATTTGTTTTAAGACGGGAGTTGTGCAGGAGGATGGCGTTTCATTTTCAGAGTATCTATGATCTGAAGACATTGGAGAGAATAGGAATAATAGCAACAAATATGCGCCTTTGTTTAAAAGAAGAAGTTACGAAGTTATATGAGAGTGGTGAGTGTCTGGAACGAATTGATGAGATAGATTTTTTCAATATAAGAAATGAACATTATGTAACTGACCTTTATGATGGACCAATCGGGGGGGATCGTGCGTATTATGGAGCCGGATTACCAGATGCCTATTATAAAGGGAAAAATGTCGTCCTTTATGGCGCAGGTGGATATGGAAAATATTGCCATGACAAGATTGTGAATGATTGCAATATAGTTGCTTGGATTGATGGGAATTGGGGCGAATGCAGCACCAAAATAGGTTTCAAAATAGAATCTCCTGATATAATTAGAAATTTGACCTTTGATGTTGTAATTGTTGTTGTTCTCGACAGCCTAATACGTCAGGAAATTCAAAAATATCTGATTGAGATGGGGATAGATAAGTATAGGATAATATGCTGAAAATCTTTAGGGAGTAGCATAAGTATGGATACTAATAACACGGTTTTGGATAAAACTGCATTCATAGATTATCTTGAGTCTTGTTTTGATGACAATAGTAGTTTTGTTGCTTTATCAAATATAGATTTTAAACTGTGCGAGAATGATCCCAAGATAATAGCGTGGTATCTGCCGCAGTTCTACAGAATAAAAACAAATGATGAAGCTTACGGGGCAGGTTTTACCGAATGGAGTAATTCATCAAGGGCATTTCCGATGTATACAGGGCATTATCAACCACATATTCCATATGATGTAGGTTATTATACACTAAATTCACCTGACGTAATAAGGAGACAAGCAGAACTTGCCAGAATGTATGGCATATATGGCTTCTGCATCCATTATTATTGGTTTTCTGGAGAGAGAACCATGGAAAGGCCATTAGACATTCTTATAGAAAACAAGGATATAGATATTAAATACTGCCTAAATTGGGCTACGGAAACTTGGACAGCAAAATGGGCAGGAGGAGACAGTAGAGTAATATACGAGCAAAAAGTGTGCGATGATGATCCAATAAAATATGTAGAGGACATATTACTTTATCTTGAGGATGATAGGTATATCAGAGTTGATAATAAGCCGCTTCTTATGATCTATAATGTGCGTTTTGACAGGGAAGACAGAATAAAGTATATGATAGATGGCATAAGGCGAGGTTTTAGGGAAAAAGGCCTTGGAGAAGTATATTTATTGGTGACAAACAGATACGGAGAACCCCAAAATGCTGATGAGATCGGTATAGATGGCGTAGTAGATTATCCCATAAATAACCATTTGTTCAATAACTGTAAATTGGTGGAATACAAAGGTTATCTTAATAGTCGCTTTAAAGGGAAAATATATGATTATTATGACTACGTAACGGAAAGAAAGTACTGCCAGAATTACAAACACAATAATATTTATTATTCAGCTGCTGTAGGGTTTGATGATTCGTCACGATATAAGTACGGAGCTCATATTTTTCACGGGGCTTCGCCAGAAATATATGAGGGCTGGCTCATAGATTCTATAAAAAAAAACAGAGAAATTCATGGAGCAGGTAGTGATTTTACATTCGTTGGTTCGTGGAATGAGTGGGCTGAGGGTTCACATCTGGAACCTGACTATAAATATGGATATGCTTATTTAAAGGCTACAAGAAATGCTATTCTCAAGGTGAGAGAACAGGAAAGGTAAACTGGTGAGAACAAACAGCATTTTTCCGGAATATGAAGGTAGGACTATAAATAACTGTGTTATGCATCTGGGTGAGAGAATAAATCTTGATCCAACCAAGATTGGCTTTTGCCATGAACTGGCTATAAAGAATAAACCTATTGAGGTGATAAAGATAAGTGACACAGATAAATTTGATGTTGCCCAATATTATAGAAAAATGGGGAAACTGATTGAATTGTTTCAGAATGAGGATTTCCCTTGCGTACACTGCCCTTTATGCATTAACGAGGAGTTTCATCTGGGCAAGATAAAATGGGTCACGATAAATACATCAGAATATTGCAACAGTAGCTGTATATATTGTAGAACACATTTTGGAGAGAAGGGCAAAGGGTACAATCCGCTCCCTATAATAAAGGCTTTTGACGCTGAAGATTTGTTTGACGAAAAATGCCTTTTTGATTGGGGAGGAGGAGAGCCTACACAGAATCCATATTTTGCTGATACTGTGGAGTTTTTGATCAAAAGAAAGCACTTTCAGAGAATCAATACAAATGCAATAGAGTTCTCGAAGGCCGCATATGAAGCTCTTAAGAATGGGAACGCAAATCTGCGAATAAGCATAGATTCTGGGAGCAGGGAATGCTTTGAGAGAGTAAAAGGCCATCCTTTTTATGACGAAGTGTGGTACAACCTTGGTAAGTATTGCTCGGTTTCCAGTGATATTGATGTTAAATATAATATTTTTAATCTTAATTCAGATAAAAATGAGTTAGATATATTCTTGGAAAAATGTAATAAAGCAAATGTGAAGAATATCCACATTGATGCGGAAATAAGATCGTATCAGCCGATAAAGAATGCCGGACCGTTCTACTTCACAGAGAAAGAATTTAAGGCAGTGCATTATCTATATGAATCAGGACAAGATGCTGGTTTTAATGTGGTCATTTCACCATATGCCTTCTCTTCCAGACCTGAGTATGAGGATGGAAAGCTTGTATTGCCGCGAAAGTACTTTGATAACATTGATCATGAAGTACTCTCGAATAATATTTGTATAACACCATATGCAAACATGGAAGGTTTTGAAAAAGAAATAATGAATGATTTGTTTTATGGGATTGTTGGAAAAGGCATATACACTGAGTTGGTCGGCTGGAGGCTGAGTAAACATGGAGTGGAGTACAAAATACTTGATAATGTGGATGAGATTCCCAACATGGGCGTGGATTGTGGGAAAAAGCTTGCATTTGTTCTGTTTAATGATGGTTGGGAAGAAACGCTGAAGAAGATTAATGGTATGAGTGCAGATGTGCAAAAGGTTGCGTGGTTACTGAGCAGATCTGTTATGAATCAATATGGCGATATGGTAATTGAGCATCCACTTCCAGATGTTAAAGAAAATAGCAGAGTCGCATTGTATGCTTTTGGAAATGTTGGAAAATCATACTATCAGCAGATTAGGAATAATAAGAAATATACTCTCATGTACATAGTCGATAAGAACTATGTTAGAGAGGCTGATGATGACTTTGGGGTAAAGCGTATTGAAGATATCAGTATGAATGATTTTGACTTCATTATTGTAGCTGTTGCTAGAAAGTCAATGTATGAAGAGATAAAAAAAGAGCTGTTATTTAGAGGGATACCCGAAGACAAGATTGTATATAACTATAAGAGCTATGGCATAAAACTAAAATGAGTGAAAATGAACAAAAACAAACAAAAATAATAGCTATGTATCTACCTCAGTATCACAGAACGCCTGAGAATGATGAGTGGTGGGGAGAAGGGTATACTGACTGGGAAGCAGTGAAAAAATCTACTCCGTTGTTTGATGGGCATAAGCAACCAAAACTTCCTCTTAATAATAACTTTTATGATTTGTCAAAAAAGTCAACTATGGAATGGCAGGCTTCATTGATGAAGCAATATGGCATTGATGGCATATGTATGTACCATTATTGGTTTAATGGTGGGAGAAGGGTGCTGGATAAGCCGGCAGAAAACTTGCTTAGATGGCAGGATGTTGATATGCCATATTGTTTTTGTTGGGCCAATCAGACATGGGCAAGGACCTGGTCAAATATCAAGGGTGCCAATCCTTGGGCCGATAATTTTGAAAAAAGAATTGACGAGGAGAATCAAAACGCTGTCCTTTTGGAACAGCAGTATGGATTGGAAGAAGACTGGAAAAAACACTTCGATTATCTTGCTAGGTTCTTTTCAGACGACAGGTACATTAAAGTTGATAATAAACCTGTAATAATGCTATATCGTCCCATGAGTATTCCATGCCTGCTTCCAATGTTGGATTACTGGAGAAAATTAGCAAAAGAAGTAGGGCTTGATGGACTTTATATAATCGGGAATCTCACGGAACATCCGACAAAAAATCATTTGGATGCAGGAGTTACACATGAACCGATGCATTCCAAGATGATAGCTTGTTCAGAGAATAAAGAGAAGCAATGGAAGTGTTCATATGATGCTTTATGGGAAAATATTCTTCAATATGATTCAGATGAAAAAATGTACCGTGGGGCATTCGTAAATTTCGATGATTCACCGAGAAGAGCCAACAAAGGCTTTATCGCAGATGGCTATTCTGTGCAGAAATTTCATAGCTATTTTGAAAGATTATTGAAAAAAGTAAATGCTAAAGGAGATGAGTTGCTATTTATCAATGCTTGGAATGAATGGGGGGAAGGAATGTATCTTGAACCCGATAACTATGATGGGTATAAAACATTAGAGGCTGTTAAAACGGCTAAAGAAGGAATTGTGTCAGAGGACAATACTTCTAAACTGCAAGAATCAGGTCACCTCAAAGGTATATTACCAGAAAAACGGTTTAAAGTGCTTTACTATAAAAATATTGAGGCTAAGTGGGATGAGCTTAATAAAAAGAAAACATTCGTTGGAAATCTGTTATTAAATCATGGAATTCTAAAAATAGGTATATATGGATACGGAGTACTTGGCAAGCGGCTATATGAGGAAATCAATGGTTCAGAGATAAATGTTGTTTTTTTTGCTGATCAAAATCCTAAGGTTTCGGAATGTGGAATTCCATGTGTAACCCCTGAAATGATACCTGAAGATGTGGATGCAGTAGTGGTGACAGCATCGTTTTATTTTGATGAAATATATGAACAGTTAAGTGCGCATAAGTCATTTAGAATTATCTCATTAAAACAACTGGTGGAGGAAGCGGAGTAGATGAGTTTACTTGAATGCTCAGCGATGCAGTTAAAGCGGCTTTCTAAAAGAAATAAGACTATATTTTTTGGGGCGGGGCGTCATTTGGTCATTCTTTCGGAGATATACAGTGACCTTCATGTGGAGAAAAATGTTGCTTACATCATAGATAATAATGCTGCTTTGGCTGGGAAGAGCATCACTTTGAATGGAGTAGACATAGAGGTAAAAAAAGTGGATGCGTTAATAGGCGAAGATTTATCAAAGACGATAGTAGTAATAACATCCACATATTATGAAGAAATGTATGCGCAATTGGCTAAGTTATATGATGAAAAAGAGCTTCGGTGTTATGTATATCCTATGAGGAGATATGCGGGAACAAAATATATACATCAGTTTTTTACACTGCTCAGTAAAAAGGCATACATCGTGCTCATAGGTGAGGGAACAACCTGTGAAAATGCAGTTGCGATGGGAGACTATATTCGAAAAAAAGCCTTTTGGGGTAAATATAAGCTAGTGTGGCTATGTGCGCATCCTGATAAGTTTAAAGATAGTAAAAACGAGATTTATCTTAATATAAATAGTAATAAGGCGAAATCACTCTTTGAGACAATTCGTCACTATAATTACGTTGGTAGAGCCAAGTTTCTTTTGTTTGAAAACAGCACTTTGAACAAGTATCGCAAGGATCAGATAAGTGTTTATATGAATCATGGATCTCCTCCTATTAAAGCTACAAAAGGTATCATTGTTTTGCCGGAGGATGTGACCTATGCTGTAAGCCCGTCTGATTTTAGTTCGAAGATTATTTCTGAGCAGTACAGTGTTGATCCCAGAAAAATTATAGTGTGTGGATCGCCACGAACTGATTCATTATTTGAGCAAACGATTCATCAAAAGATGGCAGAGTATCTGAAGCTAAAAGAATACGACAAGATACTGCTTTGGGCCCCTACTTTTAGGCAGTTAAAGAAGTCTACCAGAAATGATATCGAAAACATAAGTGAAACGGGGTTGCCAGTTTTGTCTTCAATACACGATTTTGATGAGTTACAGGAGTATCTGAAAGAAAAGAATGTTCTATTGTTAATCAAGTTGCATCTTTTGCAGGATGATAAGTTTGTTGCGATACGCTCTGGCTCCAATATCCGAATCCTTACCAATGATGATATGGATGGTATAGGTTTTTCTGTGTTTGACCTGATGAAAGGGGCGGATGCGCTTATTTCAGATTATTCAACCATTGCATTTGACTATATGTTATTGGATAGACCTATAGGATATGCGATAGACAATAATGAAGGATATAAATTGGGATTTTCTGTAGGGAGCCCCATGGAATTAATGCCAGGTGAGATTATTCATACTCCAAAAGAATTCATACATTTTGTGGAAAGTGTTACATTGGACAAAGATGATTTCGCCGATAAAAGACATGCTGTAAATCAATTGGTACATAAGTATCCGGATGGCAATAATTGTATGCGACTGTCCAAGATGATAGGAATCGAGACATAGTTGTTTAATCAAGAAAGGGTAGTGTTTTATGCTTGTATGCAATTCAAGTATGAATGATTTTATCCAAGAGACAGAAGGCAAAAAGGTTGCTTGTTTTGGAAATGGATATATGATCAATAGTTTGTTTAACATGTATCCACATGCAATCTGGGAAAAAAGGATAGCGTATATTGTGGACAATGATTCACGCTTATGGGGAAAGAGTGCAAACTATTATGGCCATGATATCCCTATAAAGTCACCTGAGACACTTAGAACTGAAGCTGATGGTGATACCTATGTTTTGATAACAAGTATGAGATATTTTGAAATCATTGATCAGCTTGATGGAATGGAAGAGCTGATCAATACAAAATGCTACTTGTTTTCATTAGCTCACGCATTTACGACGTTTGCAGATGGTGTACCACAGCCAAGATTAGGTGTTGAACAAATACCAAGAGTAATTCACTATTGTTGGTTTGGGGATAATGAACCGGGAGAACAATCTAAAGAATGTATTGAAAGCTGGAAAAGATTTTGTCCCGATTTTGAGATTAAGTGCTGGAATGAAAAGAACTATGACGTCGGGAAGCACAAGTATATGGAAGAGGCATATAAGAATAAGGCCTATGCTTTTGTTTCTGACTACGCAAGGTTGGATATTCTATATAATTATGGTGGATTATACATGGACACTGATGTAGAAGTGATCAAAGATTTAAGTCCACTTCTTTCTCATGAGGCATTCTGTGGATTTTGCTTGCATGCACCAAGGATAGCTTCGGGGCTTAATATGGGATCAGTTAAAGAGCAGCCTGTAATTAAGGATATGTTGGATGTTTACAAGTATGAAAGATATGTTACTGATGGTGGCTACAATAAAACAATGTGTCAGGTATATAACACAAAGGCACTTGTTTATCATGGCCTTAAGACAAACGGAAGATATCAGGTATTGGACGGCATGACAGTCTATCCTAAAGATTATTTTGATCCAAAGAGCTCTCATTTTGGGATAATGACAAGCCTTAAACACGCATATTCTATTCATCACAGTACAAACACGTGGGTATCGGCGGGGAATTATAAAAGTGTTAAGGATGAGTCAAAAGGCAAAATAGCTGATTTGCTGGAAAGAATAGATCGAGGTGGTCGCGCCTGAGAAGGGAGATTGGTTTAAATGCTCTTTTACGAAGAGATTAAAAGTGATTTTTTTCATGATTATGATGAATTATATATATACGGTGCGGGAAACTGGGGAAGTATCTGCAAGAAGATACTTGAACGAAAAGGAG
>JAEEGL013341748.1_pt1 | contig 13618 bp, 4 predicted proteins | sample 9134231 | NCBI WGS metagenome assembly JAEEGL01 (sample SAMN16246548, study PRJNA631951) | gut metagenome | biome: gut microbiome; feature: rumen; material: fiber-attached | host: Bos | place: Iran: Karaj | collected 2018-10
AAGACAGTAAGGGCAGAAGCAGAAATTAAAGGCGAGACTTATAAAGAAATAACTGTTGAACCTGGAAAAACTGTTCCGGTTTATTTTGAAGTCAATGCAAAAAAGGAAGGCTGGATCGAACTTGTCTATGAAGTAAGATGTGATGTTTTAAACGAATGTCTTGTCTCGCCGATCTTAATTGAAAAATCTTTTGTATATGAAACTGTTGCGCTTTACGGTCAGACTGGAAATGATCCTGATAAAAAAGAAAACATTTCGTCTAAAGAAAAAATTGTTCTTCCATCAGGCGATGGTCTTATCGAAATTACACTTGATCCAAGCCAGCTAGGACTTCTGGGAGAATCTGTAAATTATGTTTTCGATTACCCTTACGGATGTCTTGAACAGCAGTCTGCAAGAATTCTTCCGCTTGTAATTTTTGGAGATTACATCGACACGTTTGGTCTTGAAAACAAAGTTACTGATGTACGCAAGTTTGTTAAGACATGGTTTTCAGAAGTAAAGAATGAACAGCATACGTCAGGCGGTTTCCCGTACTGGCCTGGAAGAACTTATGACAGTCCGTATGTTTCGTTAAGGTTTGCCCATCTTTATGCGCTTGCAAAACAGCATGGTTATACAGATGAAGAAATCGGCTATGATCTTAAAAAATTAATTTCGTATATTACGCCGTATATTAAAAAAGATGACGGATGCAATGCGTTTACTGCTTATGCATGTTATGTATACAGTGCAATAAATAATAATGCTCTCGATAAAAAACTTGATGAGCTTTATAAATACTGTGCTGATGATTTAAATTATGAATACAAGTCTCTTACAATGCTCTGTTATACGGCCCTTGCTTATCAGAACAAAGGTGATAAAGCTTCGATTCAGAAAGCAGATAAGTTGTGTTCAATTTTAAAACGATACATAATAGAAAGTGGTCGCTCGGTTTCTCTCGGTAATGTTCCGTGTGGAAATTTCTATATAAGCGGAATGTACGACAACAACACAGAAGGTCTTGCAGTAATGCTTGAACTTTTTGTTAAACGTGAACCACAGAGTGAATTTACCGGAAAGATTTTAAATACGCTTTTACTTTCTCAAAAGCATGGTTACTGGCAGAGTACTGCAACGACTGCAAAAGTATTTAATGCAATCGATGAACTTATAAAATCAAGAAAACTTGAAAAACTTGATTTTGTTTCGAGTACAGTTATTTCTCAGAACGGCAGCAGACAAACTCTTATTGAATCAAAGTTTAAAGGTGCAGGAGAAAAACCTGTTAAACAGATTTTTGATTTTACCGGTAAAGAACTTTCTGAGCTCGAACGTGACAAGGCAGCTGAGCTTGAGTTTACTAAAAACGGAAGGGGAACTCTTTATTATACGACTGTAATGAAATACGCTGTATCTCCAGAAGTATGTGAAAGTCGCGATGAAGGTCTTGATGTAAGTTATATTATTACTGACGAAGATAAAAATGAAGTTGAACCGAATAATAAAGACGGTAAAATTTATCTTGAATCCGGAAAGACTTATGAAGTTACAGTAAATGTCGTTACATCACAGTCACGCCAGTATGTTGCACTAAAGATTCCGGTTGCATCTGGGGCAGAAATTGTTGACTCGTCTTTAATTACAGGCAGTGGCGCTTCTGATTTTGATGAAAGCCCTGTAGTAAATTACAGCCGTTCAAAGCGCGGCGCAGGTTATACGAGCGAAGTTTTTGTAAATCCGTACAGATTCTTCTACGACCGCTATGAATATTTTTATGACAACGAGGCACAGTATTTTAACGACTACATGCATACAGGAACTTACACTTATAAGATTAAAATACGTGCATCGCGCCGCGGCGAGTATAAAGTCCCGCCAGTCCATGCGGAATGTATGTACGAACCGGAAGTCTTTGGCAGGTCAAATGGTAGTATTTTCGTAATAAAATAGTAGATAAGTCAGATAAAAATTTTATATTACGTGCTCCCGCAGCAATGCGACGTAAAAAAGCTGGCTGAGCGTAAGCGGTATTCGACTCGTCTGCGACTCGCGAACGCTCAGAACCTTTTTTTGTCCCATTGCTACTCGCGCACGTTATGTAAAAGGTTTTATTATTTTTCAGCCTATATTATTTTAAATACTACCATTCCACAGGTCATGACATTTTTTACCGAAATATGTTAAAATCGGCATAGAGGTTTTTTATGAAAATCAAGAAAGTCATACTCTTTTCTTTAATGTTGGTTGTAGTTCTTTTTGGCTGCAAGAAAAAAAATGTAAATAAAAAAATCACAAACAGTGATGACAGTTCGTTCTTTTCGAACGATTACAGCGGAAGCTCTTTTTCAAGTGAAGATGATTTTTATCTTCCAGAAGAAGAACCTGTAATCGATTACGATGACAACGGTGTTGCTTTTTATCCGCTTTCCAATTTTGGGCATACATATGGTTCAACAAAAAATGCGGATAATTCGGATGCTCAGGAGAGAGTGCTGACCGATGATGAAGCAATAAAAAGCCTTGATACTTACGAGATTAAATACAGTACGAAAAAAATCGATCTCGAAAAAAAACTTGCAGAACTGCATTCTGTTCTGGAACCTGATTCTGTTCCTGCAGGAAATGTAAGTGAAAAAAAGGTAAAGGAACTTAAAGTTGTCTCATGGGGACCAGAAAAAGAAATCCCTGGTCTTATGACACAGCCTGTTTTCTATGTAATTTTTTCTGAGCCGGTTCACATGATTTCTGCAGTTGATCTTCCTGCAGAAAAAAGCGATGTAATTTCGATTTTCCCTAAGGTAAAGGGTGTGTTCCGCTGGGCAGGTACAAGACAGATTAATTTCTATCCTTCAGAAAGGCTTGATCCTTTTACAAAATATAAGATTGAAGTTAATTCATCTTTAAAGAGTCTTGAAGGTGCAAAAATAACTGGTAATACAACGTTCAACACTTCAATGGATTATATAAGAATTGTTGATATCAGACCGGGTTCTACTCCAGAACAAAGTTATTATTACAATTCATCTTCGGGACTTCCTCTTGAAAAAACGACAGATTGTTTTGTTCAGGTTAATTTAAATCTTACTGCCGATGAATTTAAAAAGAATGTAGAAGTTGTTCATAACACTTATGACAAAGTTGGTTATACTGCAACTCCTATACGTTATGAAAAAGACAATGGAACTTACAAATACAAAACTGTAAAAGAATCAAATCTTTTCTATCTTAAAATGGAAAAGCAGGCTCCAAAAGAAGCAGAAGTAAAATTTATTGCAAATCCTACAGTTTCTGAATTAAAAAATTCAAAATCATATACATCTTTAAAACGTTTAACTTTATATAGAATGTATTTTGATGTAGATGTAATGCGCCTTTCGATTGAATTTAATCAGCCGATACAGAAAGAAACGGTTGCATCAGGAATTTCTTTTTCTCCTTCAATTAAAATAAGTCCGGATAATATAAAAGTAAACGGAAGATATGTTTATATCGATAATGTTGCTGCACAGTACAGAACAAGTTATTCATGTTATGCAAGTACATCGATTAAAGATATCTATGGTCAGAGTTTAAGTAGAGTACAGGATACTTCGTTTACAGTTCCAGAAGCAGGAGCATTCTTAAAATTCCTTGATGACGGAAATAAAATTCTTGAAGCACAATTCCCTCATAAATTTATTATCGAACATCAGAATCTTGAAGAAGGAAGATACAGCGTAGCTCAAATTAATGACCCGCTTGAAAATTATAATTCTCATCTTGATGATGGATCACGAAGTTTAAATTTAAATCATCCTGATATGCGTGTTCGCGATGTAATTGATCTTGATCCTTATCTAAGAAAAGGTCTTGGGTTCATAAGAATTGCGGCAGAAGGAAAATACAAATATTACAGTCCATGGGATGAAAGATATTATACTTCAGAACCAAGTCGCGCTGTTACGATACAGGTAACAGATCTCGGTGTTAGTGCGAGAATGGGATTTAACAAAGTTGTTGCAATGGTAAGAAAGCTTTCTGATAATTCACCTGTTGCAGGAGCAGATGTTTATCTTTGTCGTAATGACGGCTGGTATGATGACTGGTCAGAAACAAGTTCAAATTATGGACATGGTAAAACAGACAGCAATGGTTTTGTAGAAATTAACATTTCAAACGAAGATTTAAACTCTCTCTTAGACGAACCATATGATATTGCACTTTTTGTTAAGAAAGGTGATGATAAACTTGTATACAATATCTATAATCATTCCGCATCGCGTTTTGATGTTACAACAAGAAATCCTCGTTATGCATACGAGGATTCAAAAATGCTTAACTTTATTTTCACAGACCGTGGTATTTATAAACCGGGTGAAACAATAAGTTATAGAGGAATCGTACGTTCCCTTGATACAGATGGACTTAAAAACGACTATGCAGGAAAAAGGTATTATGCGACATTCGAAAAACATTCATGGTATGAATCAGAGACATACGGAACTTCGGATGGTTACTTCTCACGCGAAGGCGGTTATTACGGAACGTTCGATGTTCCAGAAGATATAAAGCCGGGGACTTATTCAATTTCGATTTCATGTGGTGACGAAGAATGTGACAGAGCATATGTAACCATTGCATATTTTGAACGCCTTAAATTCCAGGCAACTGCAGAAATTCCTGATGTAAATTATACTCTTGGTGAATCTATCAATGCAGAGCTTTCTGCTTCTTATCTTGCCGGTGGTGCTCTTACCGGAGGATCTTATAGAGCTACATGGTATAAACAGGAAACAGATTTTATTCCGCCGGTACCAGAAGCAAATAACTATGTATTTGGCCCGACCCGATCAAGTTATTCTCCTCAGGAAATTGCAGAAGTTTCTGGTGCGATAAATGAAAACGGACCTACAAAGATTAAGTGTGACACAGAAAAAACTTACAACGGACAGGCTTATCTTTATAGAACAGAAATTTCTGTAACTGATATTTCTAATCAGACAATATTTACAGGAGCTGCAAAGATTATTCATCCGGGAACTTTCTATATCGGTGTTGCAAAACGACTCGGTAAAGGATTCCCTTCTGCAAAGACAAAAGTTGATATTCCTTTTGCATTGTTCAAACCAAACGGGGCATATGCAGGAACTGGAAATGTTGACGGAGACATCAAGTACGAAATTTCAAGACAGTACTGGACTACTTCGAGCGAAGATTCTGTTGATGGTGTATACCTTCGCTGGGTAAAAAAAGATGAAGACGTTACATCTGGTTCAATTAAAGCTCAGACAAAAGGTGTTATTTCATTTACTCCGCAGAATGCAGGTGAATATACAATCAGAGTTCTTGCAAATGATAAAAAAGGAAATCTCATAAAAACAGAAAAACGTTTTTATGTAACAGGAAACGATTACTGGTGGTTTGACAGTACAAACGCATCTGCTCTTAACCTGAGCCCAGACAGAAGTTCTTACAAGCCTGGTGAAACTGCTCAGATTCTTCTTGAGAGCCCGCTTGCTGCAGGTGATTATATGATTACAGTTGAACGTAATAATATCTACACTGCAGAAATAAAACATTTTGATACTCCATGTTCTGTAATCGAAATACCTGTCAAGGAAGAATATCTTCCTATCGTATATGTTTCTATATGTTCTTATTCAACTCGAAGCGGACCACCGACACATCAGTACGGTGAACCTGACCTTGATAAACCGAAAGGTTATTATGGTGTAACTGCAATTAAAGTTGACCTTGATACAGTTTCATTTAAAGCTGAACTGTATGCAACAAAGAAAGTATGCAGACCAGGCGACGAAGTTGAACTTGAAGTAAAAGCAGAAAAGGACGGTAAACCTCTTGCAAATGCAGAGTTTACCCTTATGGTTGTAGACCGCGGTGTTCTTGATCTGATTAACTATCACGTTGCAGATCCTATGCAGTACTTCTACAATCCTTATAACTATCCTCTTACTGTAATTGGTGGTGACTCACGATCTTATCTTATGGATCCTGTAACTTATCAGGTTAAGACGCTCGTGGGTGGTGACGAAGACGGTGGAGACGAACTTAAAGAGCAGGAGAGAAAAGACTTTAGACCGACTGCACTCTTTGAACCTGTTATAAAGACAGACTCAAAGGGACGTGCAATCGTTAAGTTTAAGATGCCTGATTCACTTACAACATATCGTGTAACTGCATTTGGTGTACAGGGAAACAGCTTTGCATTAAAAGAAGCAGAGATTCAGGTACAGAATCCGATTAACATTCAGGCAGTACAGCCAAGAAGAATGAGAATCCGTGATACTGCTGAATGTGGTGTAATTGCAACTAACCTTGATACAGTTGATCATGATGTAACAGTTACAATCGAAACCCTTGCTCCTTCTAAGAATTTACCTGAAGACGAAGAGAAGGGATATAAGACTGTTGCCGGAAAAGTTTTTGTTCAGGGAGAAAAGACAATTACTGTAAAAGTTCCTGCAGGAAGAACAAAACCGATTTACTTTAAAGTCGGTGCAGATAAAGTTGGTGCAGTTGAACTTGTTTATCACGTTAAGTCTGATGTTCTTAAAGAAAAACTTGTTTCGCCGATTCTGGTTGAAAAACCGTATGTATATGAAACATTTGCAACTACAGGTGTTGTAGAAAGTGCTTCGTATACTAAGGCAGAAAAAGTAACGGGAAAAGAAAAAGTTCTTATTCCTGCATGGACAGATGATGACAGAGGAGAATTGACGATTACTCTTGATCCGACACAGCTTGGACTTCTTGGTTCATCGGTAAAATATGTATTCGATTATCCTTATGGTTGTCTTGAACAGCAGTCTTCAAAAATCTGGCCGCTTCTTGCATTTACCGATTATATTGATGTATTCGGATTAAAGTCAAAAGTAGAAGATCCTAGAAAGACTATTAAACTCTGGTTTGCAAGCGTTAAAGACAATCAGCTTTCTGGTGGAGGAATTCCTTACTGGCCTAACGGTATATATCCAAGCGCATTTGTTTCGTTAAGATTTGCTCATATGTATAAACTTGCAATCGACAGAGGTTTCTCAAAGAATGAAATCGGTTATGACATCGATAAACTTCTTTCATACCTTAAGTCCGAAGTTAATTACAAGCGCTACAAGAATTTCAACAACTGTTACAGTGCATATGCATGTTATGTATTTACATTGCTTGGAAACAATGGCCTTGATAATGTTCTTAACGATATTTACGATATTGGAGTAACAAGAAGACAGAATATGTCACTTGAAACTCTTGCTTATGCAGGACTTGCATATCAGAACAAAAACGATCCAACGTCAAAAAAACGTGCAGAAGAAATTATGGCTATCATAAGATCATGCATTACTCCTACTGCACGCAGTGTAAACTTTGACAAAAAATATGTTTCGTATAGTTATTACTACGACATGTATGACAATGATGCAGAAATGCTTGCATCAATAATGCAGCTTTTTGCAAGACATAATCCAAACGATGAGATTGTAGGAAAGATTCTCTTTAGACTTTTGCAGTCTCAGAAAGACGGTTACTGGCAGAGTACTGCTACAACAGCCCGTGTATTTGAATCTATTTATGAACTCATTAAGCTTCGTAAACTTGATTCTCTTGATTTTAAGGCATCGGCAGTCGTTAAGTATGGTTCAACTTCTAATACAGTTGCAGAAGGCAAGTTTAAAGGTGCAGGTGCAAAACCAACTGTATCGTCAGTTGACTTTAAGGATTCTGTAATTGCTTCTGTTCCAAAAGGAAAAGCTTTTGATATTGAATATACAAAAGACGGTAAGGGTTCTCTTTATTACACGACAGAAATGCGCTATGCAATTCCAAGTGAATTATATGGAGCACGTAATGAAGGTCTTGAAGTTGTAATGCAGATTGTTGATGAAAACGGAAACGTTGTAACACCTCCATCTGCAGATTCAAAAGTAATCGTTCTCGAAAGCGGAAAGACTTACAAGATCAGAACTTCTGTAAACTCTTCTGCGTGCGTGCATTACATTGCGCTTCGTGTTCCGATTCCGTCTGGATCAGAAATTGTTGATACATCGTTGAGTACAGGTGCAAGTAAAAATACAAGTGGTGATACTGTACAGAATTCTAAGACAAGCATCTGGAGTGACTGGTGGTATGATTTCTGGGATGACTGGTATTGGGACTGGACTCCAGAAACTTACGAATACTTCTATGACAACGAAGCTCAGTACTTTAGCAACTATTATCCTGGTGGAAACTGGAGTAAGACAGTTACGATTCGTGCAGCAAGAAAAGGTGTTTATCCAACGCCTCCTGTAACAGCAGAGCTTATGTACGAACCAGAAGTATTTGGTCGCACAGACGGTTATCTTTATATCATTAAGTAACTTTCTTGAGCGATGAATGTAAAAAAAATAATTGCATCACTGCAAAAACGCAGTGGTGCATTCCGTTTAATAAAAATTGCTGCAGCAGTTGTAATTCTTGCAATTGGCTGCAGCATACTCTTAAAGATTCTTCCATACAAACAGTTGAATTTTTTCTTAACAAGAGAATACAGTACGCGGATTTACGACAGGAAAAAAAATCTTTTACAGGTTACTCCTCTTAAAAACGGTCTCAGGCGCGAATATGTTCCGATAAAAGAAATCCCTCGCGATGTTCAGAAAATTTTTATTAAAGCAGAAGATAAAAGGTTTTATTTTCATGGCGGAATTGACTTAATCGCGGTTGTCCGTTCTGTTTTCCTTAATGCATCTAATAAAAAGAATGTGAGTGGGGCTTCGACGATTACGATGCAGCTTGCAAAAATAATCAATGCAACTTATGAAAACCAGAACAATGAATATCAGTCTAAAGTAAAAAGAAATATTTCTAAAAAGATATACGAAGCATTCTGCGCTTTAAAACTTGAAGCACGTTTTTCTAAAAAAGAAATCCTTGAGCTTTATTTAAATTCGATTCCATTTGGAAATAATGCAGAAGGAGTAATGTCTGCTTCGAGGCTTTATTTTGGAAAAGAAATCTCTTCTCTCGACGAGCAGCAGATTGAACTCCTTTCTAAAATTCCGCGGCGCCCGTCGTTTTACAGTCCTAAAAACAAATATCAGTATCCGTATTTTATGCCGCATTTAGTGCGTTATTTAAAAGACAATGATTATTTTCTTAATCAGAAAAAAATTAAATCGCGCGTCTACAAATCTGATGTTCCGTATGAAATAAATCTTAGTGTAGATTTTGATGTCCAGTCTTATGCACAAACTTGTGCAGACGACGCGATTAAAGAAGCAGAGTTTTCAAGAATTTCAAATATAAGCGTTCTTGTAATGGACGTTCAGACGGGCGCCGTTTTAGCCTGGGTTGGAAGCAATGATTTTAATGACAACGAGAGTAATGGTCAGATTGACGGCGTAAGATTTAAAAATCAGCCGGGCTCAAGCATAAAACCTTTTTTGTATGCACTCGCACTTGATAACGGAGTTGTAAAACCGACTGATGTTATTGCAGATGTTCCAGTTGAATACGGAGAAGAGAAGGCGTATATTCCTTTTAATTTTAACAACCGCTTTAACGGACCTGTACGTCTTCGTGTTGCACTTGCGTCGAGTTTAAATATTCCGGCTGTAAAAATTCTTGACGAAACCGGGATCGATGTTTTTGCAGATAAACTTGAAGAGCTTGGTTTTAAAGATATAAAGGTAAATGCAGAAAAAACAGGTTATGCTCTTGCCTTAGGCGGAGGAGAAGTTTCGCTTTACGAATTTGTTCCAGCGTTCAGTGTGCTTGCGCGTGATGGAAAATATATTCCGCTTAAATTTTTATCCGGAACTGATGAAAAAAAAGAAATTCGCGGCAAGTCAAAGCAGGTTTATTCTGTCGACACTGTAAGAATAATTGATTCGTTCTTATCTGATAAAGGTGCAAGGTCGCTCGGTTTTGGATACTATCAGACATTCGAAACAAAGTATCCGTCAATTTTTAAAACGGGAACTTCGAATCAGTTTCAGAATATTACAGCTCTCGGTGCGACTCCGCGTTATGCAGTCGGTGTCTGGATGGGAAATTTTTCTGGTGAAACTGTAATTGGTAAAACGGGAAGTTCTCTCCCGGCTTATGTTGCTAAAACTATTCTTGATTATCTTGAAAACTTTGACGAGCTTGATAGTATTCCGTTTGAAGAGCCAAAAAAATATCACAAAGAAAAAATCTGCTCTCTCTCTGGCAAGAAGCCCGGAGAAAACTGCCGTACGACTTTAACTGAATATGTAAAAAATGGCGAGGCTCTCGAAAGCTGTACATGGCATGTTAAAAAGGGAAATAAGGTAAAAACAGTTTTTCCTGCCATTTACCAGCAGTGGTATCTTTTAAATCAGAATAAGTATTCAGAAGATGTTGAGCTTAATTATATGGATTCGGAGTTAAAGATTTTAAGTCCAAGAAATAAATCTGTTTATTTTTACGACGAATATTCGCGGTTTAACCAGAGTATCCAGGTAGAAGTAATCGGTGGTTCTGAAGAAGTCATTGAAATTTTTGTTGATGACCAGCCTTATCGTACAAGCGGAAGACCGTGCGCTTTTGATATTCCGATGGAAAAGGGTGTGCATTATATAAGGGCGGTTTGCGGTAATCAGGAAAAAGTTGTATCATATGATGTAAGGTAGGGAAAATTATGGAACACAAGAACTTTTTATTTTTTGACTGCGAATGTGCAAACTGTTTTGACGGAATAGGAAAAATCTGTTCGCTCGGATATGTTCTTACAGACGATGAACTTAACGTTATCGAAAGCGAAGATGTTGTCATGAATCCCGAAACAGAATTTGACTGGTATTTATTCAGTCCGAAAAATAAATGTCAGCTTGCGTATTCAAAAGATTACTTTCGTTCAAAGCCTAATTTTGATGCGTTCTATAAAAAACTAAAGCCTCTTTTTTCAAACGGGAATACTTATGTTGCAGGTTTTGCTGTTGCAAACGATGTTGGTTTTGTAAACAGCGCGTGCGAAAGATATAACAGGGATTACATAAACTTTCGCGCGTTTGATGTTCAGAACCTGCTTGATAAAACATTTAATGCGAAGAAAAAACTTTTTGAATGGGCAGAGTTTTTAGAATGCGATATGAGCGCTCTTGCTTCTCATAAGAGTGTAGATGATGCAATGGCAACGATGCTTGTATTTAAAAAGGTCTGTGAAAAAGAAAATAAATCCGCTGAGCAGCTTATGAAAGATAATAAGGGATTTTTCGTAACTACAGAACAGGTCGCACTTGCAGCAGAAGAGCGCAAGTATAAAAAAGAAATGACTGCAAAAATAAAAGAGTTCTATAACCGGCGTTCACCAAATCCACTTCGTCATCTTTATGACGGGCAGAAATTTGAACTTAATAAAAAAGTTTTTTCTGATCTTGAGCGCGCGCTTAATATTGCAAAAAGAATATATGAAGGCGGCGGTGTAATTTATGAGCGCCTTAAAGGAAAGGGAAATATCGTTTTTCTTGATGAAGAAATTGCTCCAGAGAAAATGGCATCTATAGAAGCTAAGGGCTATAAAATCATTTATGCCTCAGAAATAGAAAAAATTGTAAAATAAGTAATATAAGAAATTTCTTATTATTCTCTTTAAATCTTTTTTTCATGCTATAATTTAGTTAAATGCAGGAGAGGACAATGGAGAAAAAATATTTTAAACCCCCGCTCATACTTTTAATTATATTTTTTTGTTTTGCAGGTAATCTTTTTGCTCAGGAAAATACTGATGCTTCTAAAAACGAAGTTCAGGCTGCACAGGAGCCGCAGGTGAACGAAGAAAAAACACAGAGCAAAAAAGGTTTTAATCTGTGGGAAACTCTCTATCCTTTTCCGATTATATCTGTCGAAACCGGATGGCCTGAACCCTTTTCTCTTGATCTTGGGCTTGAAATTCTTTTTCATGACATCGATAGCGGCGGCGGGGTTACGGTAAGAGACGGAATATATGTTCTTTATAATTATGCAAAAGGATCTGATAATAAATTTTACAGGGCTTCGGCAGGCTATGTCTGGACCTGCATGATTTTTGAATTTCGAGCCGGCGGCGGAGTTGGCTTTATGAAAGAAAACGGAGAGCTTTTAACAACATGCTTTGCAGAAGCAGATGCAAGATTATTTTTGCTTGACGTTAAACTTCTTTATGAAATTCCATTAGGAAACGGATATTTAAAAGATTATTACCGGGATAATTATTTTCCGCTTAAATTCAGGATAGGGATATCGCTTTAGTGACGGCTTAAAAAACCGGCGGGTAAAAAAAAGCGGCTTCGGACTTTGAATTTTATGCTTCTGGCCTTAAGCGTCCTCTATTCCCCTAGAAAAAAATGCTCAAATCAAATATACTGATATATTATGAAACATAGCAGGTTTTTGAGTAAATTCAGCATGTTTTTAGGAGTATAAAAGATGAAGTTTGAGACAAAATGTTTGCATTCAGGATATAAGCCAGAAAACGGCGGACCGGGAACTATCCCTATCGTTCAGAGTACAACGTACAGATTTGACAGCTGTGATCATGTTGCAGCACTTTTTGACAAACCTACAGAGTTCATGTATTCACGTTTTGCAAATCCAACATGTGATGCAGTAGAAAAAAAGATTGCAGAGCTCGAAGGCGGAATCGGTTGTATGCTTACTTCAAGCGGTCAGGCAGCATCTTTGCTTTCTGTTTTAAATCTCTGCTGCTCGGGTGACAGTTTTATTGCTTCATCTTCAATTTATGGTGGAACTATAAATCTTTTTGGTTTTACACTTAAAAAACTCGGCATTGAATGTATCTGGGTTGATGTTGATGCAAGTTACGAAGAAATCTGTAAGGCAATCAAACCAAATACAAAATGTATTTTTGGTGAAACAATTGCAAACCCTGCGCTCACTGTTTTTGATTTTGAAACATGGGCAAAGGCAGCACATGATAATAATCTTCCTCTTATCGTAGACAATACTTTTGCAACTCCTGCATTGTGTCGTCCGTTTGAATGGGGAGCAGATATTGTAGTTCATTCAACTACAAAATATATGGACGGTCATGCAGTTCAGGGTGGCGGAGCAATCGTTGATTCTGGAAAATTTGACTGGGAAGCAGCTTATAAAAAGACAGGTAAGTTTGCTGACATGGTAGAACCTGATGAAAGTTATCACGGTCTTCGTTATGTCGGAGATTTTGGAAAGGCAGCTTACATCGTAAAAGCCCGCACACAGCTTATGAGAGACTTCGGTTGTTATCCTGCTGCACAGAGTGCATTCTATTTAAATCTTGGACTTGAAACTCTTCCTGTTCGAATGCAGCGTTACTGTGAAAATGCACGCAAGGTTGCTGAATATTTTAAAAAGAGTGATAAGATTGCAAAGGTTACTTATCCTGGTCTTCCTGGTGATAAATATTATGAGCGTGCTCAAAAATATCTTCCAAACGGAACATGTGGTGTAATTTCTATAAGCATCAAAGGTGGCCGTGCTGCTGCAGTTCGTTTTATGGACGCACTTGAACTTGCATGTGACGAGGTTCATGTTGCAGATATCAGAACATGTGTTCTTCATCCAGCAAGTGCAACACATCGCCAGCTTACAGACGAGCAGCTTGTTGCAGCAGGAATCGACGGCGGAATGGTTAGATTTAGCTGTGGTCTTGAAA
>JAEEGL014815248.1_pt1 | contig 13618 bp, 9 predicted proteins | sample 9134231 | NCBI WGS metagenome assembly JAEEGL01 (sample SAMN16246548, study PRJNA631951) | gut metagenome | biome: gut microbiome; feature: rumen; material: fiber-attached | host: Bos | place: Iran: Karaj | collected 2018-10
AGGAAGGACTTTAGCGCAATCTTGGAAGCCTGTGTGTTCTGGGTGAAGATGGCCTTAAAGTTAGGGTCAAGACGCGGGTTTAAGATGTGAAAAGATTTTTTTGAAATATTTGGCATGATACATTTCCTCTATACTATATATATGCAGAAGAAATTCAGAATCTGACACAAATACGCATTTTTTTTACCAATACTTGCCAATTATTATAGAGCCAATGAGGGAATTTAGCCCTTTCTTGCCAAGGAATATAGAGCCATGGATGGCGACTTAGCGCATGCAGAATTGCGAAGCGATTCTGCAATCCCGGAAAAAAGCCACGGAGGGATTTTTCCGGGCAGGCTCAGGGAACGGCTTTTCTTTCTTGCCAACCAGTAAAAAGCCATGGATGGCGGCTTAGCAGCATGCAGAATTGCGCAGCGATTCTGCAATCATTCAAAAAAGCCACGGATGGATTCTTTGAGGCGCAACATACGCGGGATTGGAGGGGCGGCGCAGCCGTTGCCAGGGGCAATGGAGGCGAAAGCCGGAACCCCGGAAAGCCCGTGGCGCAGAGGCCTGTCTGTCGAGTTAGCCAAGGAATAATCTGGTAGAACAGAAAAAAGTACCGTCCAGAAGAAAAAGAGGAGAATGCAAGGCTTACCTTTTATTGGAATATGTGTTATAATATGGAAAGAGAGTTGAATCCCAAGCGGCTAGAGAATTAAAAAAGTGAAATATTTTTCTGATTGGCTTAAATTTGAAGAAGACTCCCTCTACGAACAAAAGCGGCACCTTCCTATGGAAGAGGAATTTACCTTCTACAAGTCCGTTGCTAGCGGCGACATAGAAACCGTTAGGCGGATATGCGAGCGAAACGACTTTGCAGACATGAAGGAAAAGGGGCGGCTTTCGGAGAACCCCCTGCAGAACTTAAAATTCCACTTTGTAATAAACACGGCCATGTGCTCAAGGTTCTGCGTGGAAATGGGCATGAGCATGGAGGAATCCTACAAGCTTAGCGACTACTACATTCAGCGGACGGATCTTTGCACTACTAAAGAAGAAATTGTTGCCCTGCAAAAGGAAATGTGCATGGACTACGCAGAGCGCATGAAGAGCAGCCAGCACCAGGGGGTAATGCCTGGGACCCTTTCCAAGTGCATGGAATACATCTACATGAACATAACCAACAGGATTTCTGCGGGTGACCTTGCCAAAGTTTCCGGGCTTTCGGAGAGCTACCTTACACAGCTTTTTAAGAAGGAGACCGGGTATTCAATAGGTAATTATATACGTATTAAGAAGATAGAATACGCCAAGAAGCTTTTAAAATTTACCGACTATTCCATTTCCGAGATTTCCGACATGCTTTGCTTTACAACACAGAGCCACTTTATTTACGTTTTCAGAAAAAATACAGGAATGACGCCCAAGAAATACCGCGACCTGCGCTACTGTAAGCACACCGACTACCCCGAATTTGCAGACAGGGATTCGCTAAAAAAGGACGGCATTTAGGTGGGGGAAGTCTCCCCCTGCGCCCGCACTTCGTTGCGTGCTACCCCCTCTGCGGGGGACACCCCCGCAACGCCCCCGAAAAACCAAGAAATATTTGTTGGCATAAAAAACTGCGAGTTACAAAATAACTCGGAGGGGTCGCAAAGTGAGTACCGTCACCCTAGCGAAGAACTGTCACCCTGAACTCGTTTCAGGGTCTGTCCCAATATGGAATGCATGTTCTAAACCAAGGTCCCGCATGCACCTTCCACAGATTCCGGGTCGGAGCCCGGAATGACGGCCGTCTCGTTACTTCCCCGCCAAAACATCTGCCACAGAAGCAGGGTCGTCGCGTATAAGAGTTCCAAGGCCAGCCACTTTTATGCAGCCGGAAAGAGGGTTCTTTATGCTTTCCACGCGGGTAGTTATGTCCGCCTGAACTTCCGACTTTTCAAAGGCAAGGTCTGCGTCATACATCTTGCAGTTCACAAGCTTTAGCCCCTTGCAATAGCAGAGCGGCTGGGTTCCGCATATCGTGCAGTTTTCAAAGGTAACGTTCTCGCAGTACCAGGCAAGGTATTCGCCCTTTACCGTACAGTTTTTTACTAGCACATTCTTTGCGTGCCAGAATGCGTCCTTTGTGTCAAAGTTGCAGTTTTCAAAAACGCTGTCCTCAACGTATTGGAATGAATACTTACCGGAAAATTCCACTCCGCTAAAATTAAGGCCAGAGCTTTTCAGCATAAAATACTCGCTTTTAGCCCTGCTCTTTTTCATGGACATGCCCCTAGTAAACCAGCCAAATTCAGGCGAGTCTATGTCGGTATTTTCAATCTTAACATTTTCGCACTCACGGACAGCCTTTATTCCGTGCATGGCAAGGCCTTCAATCTTAACGTCCTTTGAATACCAGAGGGCAGCCCGGCACTTGTCCGTCATCTCTCCGCCAAGAAGTTCAAGATTTGTGCAGTGCCAGAAGGGGTAACGCAGGTTGTAAAAGTTCTTTTCAGCCTTAATGCATCTTGATTCCTTAAAAGCACTCTCTCCGTCTGCAGGCCCGTCAAAGCGGCAGTTCCTTACGGTAAGGTCATGATGCCCATAAAGTGCGCGCTCTTCGTCAAAGCATTTTCCTTCTATAATATTATCCATAAAACACCCCGCAACTTTGGCTCTCCATATATTCTTTTACTCCCTACCCTTTTAATATAACAAAAAAGTCTTTACAAAAACAAATTTTTTTTTATGCGCAGAACGCCACGCACTTGCTACCGTTATGTGACTGGAATGGAAGTGCCTTCTTGTTTAAATTCACATTTACAACTTGAATTAGAATTTGCACTTGCCTCCTGCACACCAAGCACACCCTTAACCTTTCCCCCGCAAAGTGGTATATTTTCCTCTATGAAAGACAACAAATTCAACTTTTGCCCGGAATGCGGCTCGCACAACATTCAGACGCTCATGGGTGGCCGCAAGTGGTACTGCCCTGACTGCAAATTTGACCTTTACAACAACGTGGCAAGCGCAGTGGGCCTTGTAATAGAAAACGAAAAGGGAGAATTCCTTTTTGAAAGGCGCGCCAAGGAACCGCGGAAAGGTTTTCTTGCATTTCCTGGAGGATTTTCCGACCCGGGGGAAAGTGCAGAGGAAGCCGCAGTACGTGAATGCATGGAAGAAAGTGGCGTAAAGCCCAAAAGCGTTGAATACCTTTGCTCCTTTGCAAACACATACGTGTACAGGGATGTAGTCTACAAAACCTGCGACCTCTTTTTTGTGGCAAAACTTCCAGACTCCTACCAGCTAAAGGGACAGGAAAGCGAAGTTCAGTCTTTTGAATGGGTAAAAATCCAAAATCTTGAAGAGCTGGAGAAAGTGCCGCTGGCATTTGATTCTGCACGAAAGACGTTGGAATTTTATTTGTCTAAAAAATAATTTTTTTCTGGGCGCATGGCAGCAAGCTGCCACCGGGCTTTCCGCTTGTACGACAAGAAGCGCCAAGGACGGCGCGTCATTTGTTTGCAAAAAAAACCTAGCAAGTTTTCGTAAGGAAACTTGCGTCTAAAAAATTACAGGGAAGTAATTTTTTAGACCGTGCTCCAATCCCTTGCGCGTTTTGCTAACCAGAAATTCATCTGCGGTACTTGATGTGTCATCATTAAGTGTTAATCTAAATTCTCAATTCTTTACAAAGATGATAAATGTAGGCTAGTCGTTTATCCTTTCCTATGCTCTCCTCCAGTGTGGAAACCAAGTGCTGTTTGAAAACAGAAACTGCACTATGCGATAAAAGTGTAGGTAGGCTGAAATGGAGCCGGGGTTCGTGCCGAAAACCCATTTTGCGCGGAGCGTAACAGGTCGCGTAGCTTCAAACCCCAAAGGGAGCGAAAGTCCTATTACCGCGCACCATGGGCTTTCGGCGCGGTTCCCGGCGGGAATGGAAGCCTACCGTGTTTTAGAATAATGCTTTCCAGGTTTATTTTAGATTTGCACTTGATTTCCACATCTGCGGTACGCGTAATGTTGATTTTTTTAACATCAGCAGTTAGAATAAAAATACTAGGAGGCTTACAAATGAGGCTTTATGTTTTTCCGCCGGTATTCTATATTTTTCTTGCGGGTCTTGTGGCATACATTTTAGTGCTGGCCATTTTTCTTAAAAAGATTTCCAAGGCAAAAAAAGCTTTGCGCAATGAAGGAAAGGAAATTCCAAAAGCCACATCTTCCTACCGGACAATTTTTCCGGCAAGCATAGTCCTTATGATTCTTCCCCTGCTGATACCCCTGGGAAACCTTATTACTGGAACAGTCGTTGCCTGCGCCGTGCTGGGGCTTTACATATCCCTGCGCGACAGGCTTTCAAAGCTAAGGTAGGTTCTTTTTGCAAAAAAGACCTCCGGGTCAAGCCCGAAGGTGACAGGCATAACCTGCGGTTACGCTGCGAGTTACTTCGTGACTCGCAAAATAACAATTAACTGTCACCCTGAACTTGATTCAGGGTCTGTCCCACCATTCATCCGATAACGTCTATAGATTCCGAAACACACTTTGTAGCAGGTGCGTGCAAAGTGGTGTAGCGTTCGGAATGCCCCGCTATTTAATATCTGTTATACTAGCTTGAAATCCTTTTTAGCAGGTATTAACCGCAAGTTGCACAGTTTGTTACAGCTTCCAGCTTACGCCAAGGCTTGGCATGTAGATAAAGCCATCAGTCCAATAGCTGTCGTTACTGGAGATTTTGTAACCGGACACTTTTCTGGAAATGTCAACGTCTGTAGAACCAAAGGAATAGTAAATGCCAAGTCCTGCATAGAGTCCAAATGAATCCGTAAAGCGGTATGCAAATGTAACTTCCGGCCCTATATAAAAAAGCAGGGAAAATACGTCTTCTTCTATAGTAATGCCTTCAATGTCTTCGCTTGCATCAACATACAGCATGTGAAGCCCTAAGTTTCCAGTAAGAGAAAGCGTCATCTTTGGAGCGTTGATGAATGTCCATCCCAAGCCTGTTCCCACATCGTAATCAAGACCACCTGCTTTTTCGTCGGCTTTGTCTATGATATCACCAGACCTAGTATAGCCAATAGCAGTTCCCACCTTCCAAGTAAAATTTGAATCGGCAACGTAGGTGTAGTCAAACTTAATGCCAAAGCCGGAAGCATCAAAATCTCCGTTGCCAATATCATCGTCCACGTCAACATCCAACTTTGTAACGGGGAAATAAGTTCCAAGATGGAATTCTCCTGCGAATACAGATGCAGAAAGCAATGCTGCCGCCAAAGCAACCAGTAATTTCTTCATAAAAATTCTCCTTAAAAGAAAAGCAAAAAAGATGGAATCACAAGTTCAAGACCTGTGAAGACTTTTAAAACCATGATTTATTGAAATAACTTAACGCGCTTAAGGCATTTAGTCAAGAAAATCTAAAAGATGCCAACAAATGTTTTTTGTTTTTTTTGAGGGTGGCCGCAGAGGTGGTAGCGGAGACACGACAAAGTGGAGCAAGTGGCGGAAGTGGCTTGTTTCGAAAACCGGCATTTTGTTGCGGTACAGGCCCTGAGACAGGCTCATAGTGACAGCACTTCTTTGTAAACACCACACCCTTCGACATGCTCAGGGTGCGGACATATCTTTGCAAGATACACTCCGTGTGTATTTTGGAATTTTTGCCACTTAAGGCATCTGCGGAGCAACTCGTGACTGTAGCGAGGGGAAACTAGCTGTCTTTACGCCAACAAATGTTACTTGACATTCGGGGGCGTTGTCCGCTCGCTTCGCAAGCTACCGAGTTACTTCGTGACTCGCGGGATTTCTATGTTAACACGATTCATTTTAGCAGGCGTTGCGGGCGGCGTTTGAGCCCGCAGAGGGGGTAGCACGCAACGAAGTGCGGGCGCAGGGGGAGACTTCCCCCTCCTAAATACATAGGCAAAAACCTTTTCCTCTTGTTGACACAAATCGTAAAAAATGCTATGCTTATTTCCGTTATGGCGTCTTACCCAAGTGGGAAGGGAATGGTCTGCAAAACCACTATGAAGCGGTTCGACTCCGCTAGACGCCTGCTACGAGCCGTAGAATTTACATCTTGTGAATTTTACGGCTTTTTTTTATGCTATTCTGTATGGAAGAAAGACTGTCTGGACATTTTATGAGAAGACTTAATGCCATATTTTTGCTGCTCGCTTTTTTTAGCTTTTACCCGCTCAAGGCAGAGATTACAAGTATTAACGGCCAGCTTTCCGGGGGCACAAACATACGCTCGGTTCAAAGCCAATACTTTCTTATTATTTTTCCGGAGCAGTGCGTTCAGAGCGCAATGGAGCTTAGGCAGAGCGCAGATTTGATTTGCCAAAAGATTTGTTCCCAGATGAACATGACCTGCCCCTTTAATGCCATGCCGGTGGTTATAACCCAAAGCACGGACGTTTACAACGCATACTTTAGCAATGCAAGCTACAACCACATAGTTCTTTTTGATGCGGCGGCAACAGAAGACCTTTCCGTTTATTCCAACACACTGCTTTCCACTTTTGAGCACGAGCTTACCCATGCGCTTACCGTAAACCAGAAGTCGGACAAGTTTAGGCACAGGCTTTGCAACATGATTTACTGGGGAGATTTTATAGAAACGCCGTCCATGATAAAGGAAGGGGCTGCGGTTGCCCAGGAAAGCCGGGGCGGACAGGGAAGGCTTAACAGTTCGTATTTTTTGCACACGATAAGGCAGGCAAAGCTTAGCGGGGAATTTCCTTCATGGCCGGACGTGCTTGGTTCGCGGGACATTTATCCTGCCGGCAGTACGCCATACATTTTTGGAAGTTCCTTTACCCAGTGGCTGCAGGAAAAATACGGTATGCAAAAGTATGCGGACTTTTGGTGGGAGATTATCAATAACTTTCACATAACCTTCCGCGGTGGATTCCAAAAGGTTTACGGGGTGAATTTGAATTTGGCCTGGAAGGAATTTATGCAGAGCGTTCAAGTTCCTTCTATAAATAGTAATCCTTTGGCAGAGGAATTTGTTGGCGATTTTTTTAGGGATGCAGGCAAGGCTTCCGGTAAGTCTGGCAAATCTTCTGGTAAGGCTGGCGGTAATGCGGACGGAAAAAGCGGCAAACCTGCCCAAGGCGACCAGTCTGCCCCAAGCAGCAAACCTGCCCCAAGCGACCAGTCTGCCCAAAGCAGCCAGTCTGGAAAAGCAGAAACAAAGAAGCTGGACCGTAAAAACACAAGCGGCTACAGGTACACAGGCCTTGCTTCCTGCAAAAATGGCTTTGCATACATTGAGGGCGAAACATCTTCGGTCTACTTTTCCGCCATTAGAAAAGACGGTTCCTTTGAAAAGCCAAAGAAGCTTTTTGCCCACAAAGGGATTGCATCCATTTCGCTTTCGCCGGACGGGGCATTTCTTGCGCTAAGCTACTACAGCTACAACAGCATGAACATAAAGACAAAGGTTAAGCTCTACAACATGCAGACAGGTGATTGGACAAGCTTGGACGAGACAGGCCTCCGTGACGCTACAGTGCTTATTGCAAGGGGCGCAAAAGAAGAAAAAGCGGCGGAATACTCACTTGCGGCTGTAAAGGTTAGCGGTCAGAAGAGCTTTATAAAAACCTACCGTATAAAAGAAGATATGCTGTTAGAAGACAAAAGCATTGTCCTTCCAGAAAACCGGCCAGTCTTCTCTCTTTGCGGAGGAAGCAGGGGGAATTTAGCCTATCTTTGCAAAGACGGTCTTGAATGGAAAATCCAGAACCTTTTTGTTTACGGAAAAAACAGGGGCAGCGGAAGCGAATATTATCTTGGCAAAAATGTTGAACTAAGGGACCTTTCCTTTTACTACGGTACAAGCACACCCTCAGGCCTTAGCACAAGCGACTACCCTTCCGGGGAAGAAAGCCTTGTTTTTAGTCTTGCCATGCCAGGGACTTTTCCACGGCTGTGCATAACAGAAGCAGGCAGTGCATTCGTTCAGGAAAAAGACATTTCTGGCGGAGTATACAGCCCGGTTTCTTTGGGAAATAAGACTGTTTACAGTGCCCACTTTTACACGGACAGCAAGCTTCTTGAAATGAATACGGAAAAGATTCCGCTTGTAAAGACAAAACTTGAGCGGAAGGATGCTTATGCAGAAATAAGCCCTCTTGGCGGCAAGCAGGCTCTTCTTGGCGCTGAGGATGAACAAAGCGACGCTAATTCCACGGGGCTGGATAAGGGCACGTCGCTAGACAAGGGTACGGCGGTGGAACAGGACAAGGAAGTGGCAGACTTTTTGGCAGACGCAAAGCCTTACAAGAACATGTTCTCCAAAAAGCTTTCGGTTCTACCCTTTTCCTACATTCCCCAGTACGACATAAACGGAAACCTTACCAACACAATCATTTTTCCGGGAGTAATGGCTGTTTACGCTACCCCATGGGACAATGAGCTTCTTTACTTAAGCACAGGCTGGGACATTTTTGGCAGCTGCGGAGGTGTTTCTGCAAGGCTGCAGGGCGGTTCCATGGCTCAGACACCGCTTTTTGTCTACACAGAGGCGGCTTCTTTTACATACGATGCAAACGGAATTAGGCAGCTTTCAAACAGCATTAGTGTAAGCAATACGGTTCAGGTTGGAAAAACAGGCTCTATTACCGCTATGGAACAAAACCTTCTGGTAGACGGCAAGCAAAGGGCAGCCCTTGATGACGACCTTGATTTTTCTATTTTTGTTGGCGAAGAGGATGCAGGTGTCTTTACATCCACAAAACTTGACGATTCAGACAACCACAGCTTCTTTTCTGTGCAGAACGCCCTTTCCCTTGAATATTCAAACATCCACAAAACTGGCGCGGGCTACTGGAACAGCTCAGGCTTTAGCTTTAGCACGGTATATGCAAACAAATACATAAAAGACAAGTCTGAGGACAATAGGAACACCTACACAAACAGCCAGCTCTTCCCTTCCGCAACGGTGCGCATAGGAAGGCTTATTCCGATTGACTGCAAGCAGGGACTTACCTACAACCTGCCAACAGCCCTTTCCGGCTCCATCTTCTACAATGCCACAAGCCTGTTCAGAGTTTCTGCGGAAAGCATACTTTTTGGTTCGGAAATTCAGAAGGGACTTAGACCTGTACCGCTCTACTTTAAGAGGTTCTCTGTATCCGCAGGCTATTCCCTACGAATGGTTCACTTTAACGATGACATGGAAATTTTTAGGATTTCGGAGGCCTTTAAGGAAGCAGACAGGGACATGATAGAAGATGCACTTTCTCTTAACGCGTCCATCTACAGCATGATAAACACTGGGGAACTTGCATCTCCTTCCATAATGAACAAGCTGACTTTTTCCTTTATATACCATCCGCACAGGATAAGCGAGGAAACGGACAAATTTGTTCTTGGCGTCCGCTCCTCATTCTTCTTTTAGCATTCTTTAGGAAAGCTATTTTTTCTCTTTTTTGACTTTCTTTGCACCGGACTTTATGGCCTTGAAGAGCTTTTCCAACTTTGCATAGTCCTTAACGCCGGGGGCAGACTCTACGCCGCTTGAAACATCCAGAAGCTCCGGGTTGAATTTCTGGATTATGTCCTTTACGTTCTTGGGGTCAATTCCGCCTGCAAGCCAGAGCTTGGTCTTTTTGCCAACCTGCTCAACAAAGCCTTCCCCAACCTGAATGCCTGTTCCGCCAACCTGGTCTCCGTCCTTTGCGTCAATCAGGATTCTTGGCTCTCCATAGGCACACATAACGTCTATCTGCTGCAGGTCTTCAACGCTCGTTATGTTAACGGCCGGATAATGTGGTATTTCTGCCGGGGAAACCTTCTTTTTGCCGTCGTCAAGCTCTTCTGCCCTAAGGAATTCATCACCGCATCCGTGCAGCTGAATAAAGTCCAGCACACCTGAGTCTATAAGAGCGTAGGCTTCTTTTGCTTCGCTGGAGAAGGGGTCTGTTATTACGCCAACAAGACGAACCTTTCCCCTAAGGCTGGAATTCTGGAGTTCTCCCGCAATCTTTGCAACTGTTGAACCGGAAACATTTCTCTTGCTTTCGGCAACGAATACAAAGCCCAGAAAGTCTGCACCAAGCTTTACCGCCTTTACAGCGTCCGGGGCAGATGTTATGCCGCAAATCTTAACAAAGGGCTTGGGTTTCTTTTCCATGCGGCGGCGAAGCGTCCCTGCATATTCAAGCCACTTTTTGGAGGCATCGTTTTCTTCTGCGTCTACAAATGCCGCTACAAGGGAACTTGCCATCTCCGGGTTGGAGGCGGCGGCTTCTCCCAGCAGCATACCGGTAAAGCCTAAGCTTCCTGCAAAAGCGGCGGCCTGAGGGGTCTTTATTCCGCTTTCAAATACAACGCGGGAACTTACACCGGAAATAATGCGGATTTCGCGTATCATTCCGGCTGGCTTAAGGAAGTCTATGCTAAAGTCGCCAAGGTCGCGGGCATTTACTCCGCAAACAATGTAGCGGTTGTCCACGGCTTCCAAGAGCTGCTTGTATTTTTGCAAGTCTTCGCTCTGGCGCAGTTCAACAAAAGCGGTTATCTTAAGAAAGGCACATTCCTTTGCCATCTCTATGAGTTTTTCCGTGTCCAGCATGCGGGCAATCAAAAGGACTGCATCTGCACCGCATTTATAGGCAATTTCCACTTCTTCCGGGTCAAAGAGAAAGTCCTTGCGAAGGACTGCAACGTTGCGGTTGCCTACTTCTTCGCAGACTGCTATCAAGTCCTGAAGGGAACCTTTAAAATAGTTCTGCTCTGTAAGAACTGAAATTGCGCTTGCACCAGCCTCCATGTATTTTCTTGCAGTGTCGGCGGCATCAAGGTTTGGGGCAATGTCTCCCTTGCTTGGGGAAGCCCTCTTTATTTCAAGAATTGCCCCCTTGGAGCCAAGAAAAGGCACTACACGCCTTGGCCTCTCCAATGGAATGTCAACACCGTAGTTAAAACTAAGGTTCCTTATATCCTGCTTGCGCTTTTGAACAATTTCTTCAATAATACTCATTTTTTTTAGCCTTCTATTTATAAATCGGCAAAAATGCCCAATCTATTTCCTTGCATTTGTAAAAAGTTATGATATAATTAAGTTAGTCTATTAAAGACAAACTTTTGGAGGAATAATGAGTCCCAGCACACCTCAGACAGAACAAGGCAAGAAGCCTAAAACAGAAGCAAAAAACCAAGATCCTCAAAAGGCTGTGCAGACACCCTCCGAAGCCGATGCAAAGGCCCGCGCTGCAAAGATTGCGGCTAGAAAGGCAAGGGCAGCTGCCCTAATTGCCCAGGCAAACGCAACCTCCCCCAGGCGCATTACCGTCGTCTACGGATCCATCCTTAAAAAGCAGAAAGAAGTGGACTCATTTACAAAGGGAACCGTTATCCAGTTGGACCGCCAGCCAGTAGAGGCAGCAGAAATCCTTGTGGACGGAAAACTCTTTGCAAAGGGCAAGCTTTCAAGCCAAAACGGCCACGCTTCCGTGCAGATAACAGAAATTGTAAAGAAATAACCTTAAATTTGCAAGTGGGTAACTTTCAAGGGACTTCCCTTGGACCCCGGCTTTTTATTTTGCCATATGACTTTTTTTAAAAGTGTTCCCTTCGACAGGCTCAGGGAACGTTTTTTTTCGTTCTTGCCAAGCAATAGCGAGCCATGGATGGCGGCTTAGCCGATGCTAAATTGCGTACAGCCTCCTACGCCCGATTGGAGTGGCGGCGAAGCCGTTCCCGCAAGGGAATGGAGCGCGAAGGCGCGGAACCACGCAAAGCGGGGAAGGCAATTAAGCTGACAGTTCTTTAAGAAAAGTATTTCCCCGACAAAAGAAATACCGTCCAAAAACTAAAATCCAAGAGTATTCTTTACATGAGACCTAAATTCTGCCAGAGCCTCATCCTTTGTTTTTTCTCCGTAGGCATAGGAAAAGACTGCTTCGTTCCAAAGAGCCTCAATGGCCTGGTCCGACCCCTGAACAAGGCTTTCTTTTGTCTTCTTGGACATTTCGCACAGTTCCGCATAGTGGTTCTGGCCGCCAAGGAAGGGTTCCTTAAAGGTGTTTTTTATTTCGTCCTGGGTATGGACGTTGGCAACTATGTCTCCTGTCATTCTGGCATAACCGCTGCAAAAATCGTCGTCGCTAACAAGGTAGCGTATCATTTCCTTTACGGCTTCCGGATTTTTTGTGCCTTTGTAAGCGGCAAGCCAAGTTCTTCCGCAGTCGTAGTGAACAGGCCCCGCAACCATGCCCCAGTCTCCGGCTGTATCACCGGCATTTGCCTTTAAGACTGAATGGAGTCCCCAGGCTGGAAGGAAATAGCAGAAAATCTGGGCTTTTTTACCGGCGCTGTCCGTAAGCGTGTCGTTCATTCCGGCAAACCAGCCTTCTGACCACTGCTGGACTCCGGCATCGTAGTGCTTTACGTGCATTGTGCGGCACATTTCCATGTAGGACTGCATGGCCGGGTCTATGAAAAGGTTTCCGTTGGTAACCCAGTGAACTTTTCGTAAGCCCTTGTATGGCATGAACAAATCCTGCGAAGATGAGACTATGTAGACCGTTCCGTAAGACTTTTCGTTTATTAGCTTTGCGGCATCCAAAAAAGACGGTATGTCCTTAAGGTGCTGCTGAACCATTTTTGGGTCATCTGAGCCAAAGAAACGCTTGGCTAGGCTTCTGCGGTAGAATACGGCTCCGGGGAAGACCTGCCAGCTTAAGCCGTAGACATGCTCGTCGTAGGTTCCAACCTGAACCGGGTAAGAGTCCATCTTGTCTTTTACCTGCTCGTATATGTCGTCCAGGGGCAAAAGGAAATCTTTACCTTCTTCTATGTATTTGCGGACAAAGGAAACGTCCAGCGCAAACACGTCGGGGGCACCGCTTCCGCCGCAGTCCAGGGCACGGTCAAGCTTTGAGGTAAACTGGTCAACCGGGGTAAGGGAATAGTCTACCTGAACGCCGGGATGCTTTGCCTTGTAGCCAAATGAAGGGGTGTCTATCATATTGCCAAGTTCGCTTGAATATGACCAGACTACAATTTTTTTACCGGGATTTTCATCTTTTGATGAATTTGACTTGCCACTGCAGGAAAGCAAAGCAAGGGCCGCAGAACACAAGAGGAAAGCAAAATAATACTTTTTCATTTAATAAACTCCATGACTTTTTTGGGCTGCAAAAGGGCCTGAATCCAAAGCCTGGGGTACACCGTCATGTTTTAAGATATTTTTAGTCACATTGCAGTGGCCGCCATGGCTCTTGGACAAAAAAGTTTCCAATGGATATATTATCCGCGCTTAGACAAGCATCTGTCAAGGTTTTTGGGCAGGGCAAATGGTTAAAATATTTCGGAAAACTGTTTATTTTTTGGGTGGATTGGGCTGTATTCCGAAGCAACGCATTTGCTAAGCGGCATGGATTTTGCCAAGCGGCGCTGACTTTGCTAAGTGGCGCTGACTTTGCTAAGTGGCGCTGACTTTGCTAACTGGCACGACTTTGCTAAGCAGCGCTGATTTTGCTAACAGGCATGCTTTTGCCAAGTGGCATTGCATTTGCTAAGTGGCACTGCGTTTGCTAAGCCACGCTGACTTTGCCAACCAGCACCGTCTTTGCTAACTGGCACTGATTTTGCTAACAGGCACCGCTGTTGCTAAGCCACACCG
>JAEEGL015609413.1_pt1 | contig 13618 bp, 10 predicted proteins | sample 9134231 | NCBI WGS metagenome assembly JAEEGL01 (sample SAMN16246548, study PRJNA631951) | gut metagenome | biome: gut microbiome; feature: rumen; material: fiber-attached | host: Bos | place: Iran: Karaj | collected 2018-10
CTTCTGGATGGCCTGGCGCGACGGTGCCCGCCTCGCCCGCGCGCTTGGCTTCGCCGCGCGCGCGGCAGAACTGGAGGCGCTTGCCGCCAACCACGCCGCCGCAATCCGCCGCGCGTTCCAATCCTCTTCCGCCTTGGTGTCGTCCGCTTGCCATCAATCCGCGGGCGAGCCGCCCGCGCCCCCAGGCTCTTGGAACACCGAGATTGGCAAGAAGGGCGGCGACCCGCTCTCCTGCGCGATGCTGCTTGCCTCAGGCTTCCTGGATGACGCCGAGGCGGCGGCCCTCGTCCGCGAACACGCCGGCGGCGACTACGGCGTTGGCAAATTCAAGGCGCTCGCCCTGCGCGGGATGTTCCGCCATGGACTCGCTCAGGACGCCCTGCGCGAAATAGACGGCGGCAACTGGAACGCCCTCGCCGATCCCGCCTGGGCTGGGGCGCACTGCACCACGGAATGCACCTACCTCTATACCATCGGCTGGTGGGACGAATCGCATCCCGACACCTCGATCAGCGACATCTACCAGTCCTTCATCCTCGGCGTCGAACCCGTGGAACCCGGCTTCCGCGTCTTCCGCGTGGCACCGCAACCGCCGCCCGGCCTTGGCTGGGCGCACGGCAAGGTGCCCACCCCGCATGGCGACATAGGGATCGCATGGAAGCGCGAAGGCGATGCCCTGACGCTTTCGCTCACCGTTCCCCCCGGCACCCGCGCCGTTCTCGCCGATGGCCGCATGGTCGAAGGAGATGCCCTGAAGAACGGCAGATATGGAGTCAAGTTATGAGTCAACTGATCATGTACCACCTGATGGACACCTTTGTGGAGCATCCGGTGCCCGAAGGTTTTTTCGTACGAAAGTTTCGCAGGGGCGAGGAAGCTGTTTGGATCGAAATCAACAAATGCGGCATCTTTGGTCCTGACGCAGGCATGGAAGGCTGGGAGAACATGGTCGTGAAGAGGAACGGCCTCGTTCCCGAACGCGACATCCTTTTCGCCACGCTGGCGGACGACATTCCCGTCGCCACGCTCACAGCCTATGTCCGTGACGATGGTTTCGGCGATATTCACATGGTGAGCGCAAAGGAGTCCGTCAGGGGGCATGGAATCGGCAAGGCGCTTCTGGCGATTGGGATGAAGATGCTGCGCGAGGCCGCTCCGCCACCTTCGATCACCCGCCTTTCCACGGACGACTGGCGGTTGCCGGCGATCAAGGGCTATCTCAATGCCGGCTTCCATCCTGTCAATGTCTCGGAGGACATGCCCGACCGGTGGCGGAAGGTCTGCGCAGCCCTTGGCATCCACGGCGTCGAGATGCTCGACAGCGACGGGAAGGGAACGGGAATCGTTCTGTAGGGGACGGGGCGCCGCACCTTTTTGGTGGACGAGGACGCGCCGTGGGCGCCCGGCGTTCGGTCACCCGCTTTATTTTCCCCCTTGGTCGGCGAAAATGGTAGAATGTATTTTGAATTGATTGGAAATCGACAAGAAAGGAATCGGATTGTGACGGTTTACCACGGGTCGGAATTCGTCATTGAAAAACCGCTGTTTGGCTACGGAAAGAGAACGAATGACTACGGACAAGGCTTCTATTGCACGGCTGATCGTGCTCTTGCGGCCGAATGGAGCGTCACGCCTCTTCATGACGCAATTTCATTCGTCTCGGCTTCACCGACGACGAGGGCGGAGTTTTTGGTTAAAAAGGAAAGTCGCGACTCCGATGCGCGGGATGAATTCCGCCGACTAAAAGCACAGCCGTTCGATGCATCGGCGCTGTACATGCTCAACATCCTTCAGGAGAGGATTGGCCCAGATGATCCCCGCATACAATGAGCTGTATCTTTCGGACGCCTCGCTTGCGCTTGGCTCAATGCTCGAAAGCGCCGTCTACCTCTTCGGCATGCAGTTGGAGGACTATTGGCGGCTTTTTCTGGACTCCCATGTTTCAGATGACTTTGGACATGGTCTCAGCGGGACGGTCAGCGGAAAGTCGGGATGGGAACTCGCGGCCGAAGTGCTTGAGGACGCCAAGGTTGTTTTCCAGCACAAGAAGCCGCAGGGCGTTGTTGGCAGGAGCCGCGAGTTTTGGACGGGCTGGGCGCTTGCGCAGTATCAGTGGCGAACCGGACTTGCGTTCCGGGAAATTGAGGCGTTCGCGCCGATAGGAAAGATTCTGCTCCTGTATTCCCCCTACCACGAAATGGACATCGAGCAGTTCTTCACCGCCCTGGACACACTCCGCAACCCTTCGGGATAATTTCGCAGAGGAAGGTCGCTGCAGCGGCGCATGTCAAAGACAGGTTTGCCACAAGTCCTTGACACGCAGCCAGAGGGAACGTGCGGGTGGGACGAGCCACAGCGGCGTCCGGTTGGAGACGCGGCCAATGCGCGCGAGTTCTTCAAAGAGCGGCTCCAGACGCCTCTCATCGGATCCGTCGGCCAACGCGCAGTCGATCTCGGCGCGGAGCCGCAGCAACCGGAATCGCCACGACGTCCGGCGTTCGGCCGTCATCTTGCCCTCCGCTTCGCCCAGCAGTGACTTCACACGTTGCGCCCGGTCCCTGTCGAGGCGGGGTGCGGCATGGCTGAAACGCCACGAATGGTCGGGTGCGACTGCGTCCAGGGCGTAGGCGTCGCGGACAATCTCCCCCTGGACGACATGGGCGACGTGGTCCATGTTCCACTCCATGAGCCGCACAGCCTCCGTCACGGACGCCCGCGTGGCTTCGCCGAAATACCGGACGGCATAGTCGCCCGCGATGTCGAGCGTCGTTTTGGAAGGGTTGCGCAGGACGCCCAAGACCATCACCTTGTTCAAATCCTCGTAGATGCCCTCAGAGTAGGGGCGCATGCCGTCCAGCCCGGGGTTGTCCGAGATTTCCCGCTGGATGCGCTCCGGCATCGCGTTGGCGCCGTAGCCGCCCCACGGGAGCATTCCCCGCATGGAGATCTCCGTCGTGGAGAATGCTGGAATTCCCCCCGGCGTCCGTTCCCGGATGCGGACAAGGTCGCGCGGAGCGACGTACAGCCTGTCGCACCAGGCCGTCAACTCCCCGCCATAGGCGAAAAGACCCTCCCACTCGTGCGTGTCGCCGTAAGTGTCAAAGTTCCACGTCGAGAGATTCACGCGGACGCCGGGAAACGACTTGCGCGCCAAGTCGGCGAGTGGACGGGCCAACCGGAGAAAACCATTGGCGCCCCACGGTGCGCAGCCGTTGCAGGTGCAGCCACCCTGATCGTAGGGGAAGATCGTGATATCGGTCGGCGGCGCCTCCGCAAATGCTTCGAAGACCTGGCGTCGCCACGAGAGAAGTAGTTCCATCGCCCCAAGCTTCGAGGGGCACAGTTCGACGTGGTAGTGTCCCACGAGGTCGAGATTGTAGCCGTTGCGGCCGGCCCGCCAGTCGGCCCGGAGTTCCGGCGGACTGCCGGCGAAGGCCTCGTTGGCGAGGAACAGCAGGTCACGGCGCAACCCGAGGCGTTCCGCCGTTGCAAAGATGAGCTTGATGCGCCGCAAGCGGCGCCGTGCGCCGGGTTCGCCGATGGAGGCGAAGTCGTGCATGTCGAACCAGGCAGCCACTCCCGTAAGGCCCCATTCGAACAGCTCCCGCACATACCTCACGACCTCCGCGTCCGTTGCCTCTTCGTACCAGTTGCGGAAGTGCGTGGCGAAATAGACGCCGCGCTCGGAAAAGGATGGCGCGGATAAGGATTTAGACATGTATGCGATTATTCCATTTTCCGACGCGAGGCCACCGCGCGTTTAGCGGATGATTAGGAAGAAGGGGGATGGCTGGGCATCTACAACGATATTGTCAAAGAGGGCGCATCCGGGGTCTTCGACCCCGAACCACGGAGAATCGGCATCGGTGCCCGCAACGCAGAGGGCCAACGACGAGACTTCGGCATCGGCAGCCGACGCGAACGACAGGCCAGAGAACGTCGCGACGGGCGCAGCGGAGGGTTCCGACGTGAGACCGGGCTGAGTCGCCCCCATGTCGTAAACGGCAAACCGATAAGTGCGGCCGGCAATGTTGCCTACTGCGGCAAAGCGATACCAGTGCGTCGAATCGACGGCGACGCCCGATGCCGTCACCTTGCCAGCGGCGCCCTTCGCATAGATGCCGAGGGTGCGGCACTGCGAGGTCCCGTTCACGTTCGCGCCACCGGCGTCATCAAAGCCCAAACGAATGGCGGCGGACGCAAGGAAATCCGATCCGCTGAAATGGCCGCGGGCGAAGGAATCCCCGCCAACGGCGAACGAGGCGTCTCGCGCGCCATTCCACTGCCACTTCTGCGGCGGGCGAATGTCCACGCGTACGGAGAAGGTCCGGACGGGCGGACAGGCAAACGATTTGACAGCTGTGTTTATTCCGGCGGCGGCGTTGGCGGTGGCGGATGCAAAGGCGTTCCCGGAAAGGCCGCCCACCTTGAAGTTCCCACCGTTCTTCCACCAACCGTCTGTAGCGGCGAGACCGGCGAAGTCGGCGAGGTCGTCGTCGGGCTGCGGCGTTGACACAACACGTTCACGGCGGTCGAAATCGTTGTAGTAGATTCGCGTTTCACCGGCCGTGCCGACATCCTTCCAGACCTCGATGGCGTCGAACACGATGCTGCCATCCCACCCTTTGCCCATGCCATAGCCCATGAGCGCGAACGATCCGATGTCATTCAGGTTGTTGAGGAACGGGACCCCCGTCGCGGAATAAACATCGTCGCCCTCAGTCGCGAGGATATTGTTGTCCTTGAGCTTGATGATCGAGCAGTCCATCGTGTTGTTGTCCAAATCCGCCGTCAGCGCGAACTTGTACCAGGTCGAATCCCACTTCCCGGCAAGCGCCGTGCCGGTCTGCCCCGTCGCCGTGTTGTCAAGGATGTTCACGCACGGGGTGCAGGTCTGGGGCGAGCCTGTGGTGCCCTTGAAACCGACAACGCCGTTGTAGTGTTGCGTTATGTCTGTCGTGTAGGTCGCCTCGCAGAGGTCGGAGTCGCCAAGCGCGACATAGAGCGCGCTCAATGCGCCCCAGTACCACCCGTTCGGCGTCCGTCCGACAGCCGTGAAGCGCACCTTTCCCGATGTGATGCTTTCGCCGAGCGTCTGGGCGCAAATGACGAATTTGTTGCCGGATGTTTCGGAGTCAAGTCGTAGGAGGTTGCCGCTTGCGCCGCCGCCCGCCACCACTGTCGCGTAGCCGCCGGACGCCGAGTTGAGGCGGCGCCATCCGTCGATGCCGACAGGATACCGGTCTGTGCCGGGGAGCGTGCCGCCCGAAGTCCCGGGGGCGTTGTTGACAATGTGCCGCGCGTCGGTGGATGCGACATTCCAGCTGAACGACTCGTAGCGGGTGTAGGAATTGGTTGTCCAGGCCGCACCTGACGCGGTCCGCGCGAACGACTCGCCGTTCGGCGGCGCGACAACGCACGAGCGGCGGACGACGAAGTCGTTGGAGTAGCAGGGTTGGAAGCCCGTCGCGCCAGGGGACTTCCACGCCACGGAAATGTTCTTGAAGCAACCCATGTTCGTCACGACGGAATTACCGCTGCTGAAGATGCCGCCGTTGTAGATGCAGAGACCTTCCAGCGGGCCGGTATCGGCGGTTAGTACGCGCCAGAACGGCAAATCCGCCCAAGTGCCGACCTGCGTTCCGGCGGTGCCCCAGTCGGGCACTCGGTCGCCGAGGTCGCCGACCGTGCCGGAGAAGGTGTTTGCGTCGAGGTTGACGTCGACGGAGAAGCGATACCAGTGAAGCGCTACCGCCTTCCCGAAATCCCGGCCTTGGATGGCGGACGTTGAGTCGCCAGAGCCGTAGATGACGAGCGGATAGGCATCCGTAATGTACCCGGCGGAACCGATGCTGCTTCCGTTCATGCCGAACCCGCAGGGCGAATCGCCGTTCCCCTGCGTCATGTCGGGACACGAGAGCATTTGGCGTGTCGCGGGATAGAAGCGCATCATCGGGGCGACGCCATTACCCTTCCGATACCACCTGGAGGGCGCCCGGAAATCGATTGTGTAGCGCACCGTGCCGTTTGAGAACGAGTTTCCGATAGGCTGCATCACACGGCTTTCCCAGTAGGAATCTCCGCCGCCAATGGAGAGGGCCGCGAAAGGACGGCCGGTGTCTCCCGGCAGTTCGGCGGCGGCGTTCGTCGTCGCGAAGAAACCTGGCACCCAATGCAGCCCCTGGACGCCGCCCATGACCCAACCGTCCTGAATCTGTCCGGCATTTGAGTACGGCAGGGCCGGCGAGTAGCGGTAGGTGCCGTAGATGTAGGAGTAGGCAAGTGGGTTCACGGTGCCGCTGCCGAGCGTGTAGGCGCAGCTCGTCCAGTGTTTCGACGCGCGACGAAGGGCCGCCGCGTCGTTCGTGCGCGAAGCAAAGTCTTCCGTAAAGGTGGGGGATGCCGTCAGAACACTGGCACTGGCAAAACCGATTGCGACAAGCATGGATTTCTTCATCGTTGTTCTCCTGAGATTTCGTAAAGGAAGGTCGCGGCGGCGGGGTCGGCGGCGACGTCGGCCGTAAACAAGAGGCGGCCTGTGGCCGAATCCCGGGAGTGCGGGACTTCACGGACACGGCGGCCTGCGGTGTCGAGGGCATAGACGGTGAAGTCGGAAGGTCCGAGCGCAAGCGAAATCTCGGCCCGTCCGGCGCGGACGAGGTGCGGCAGGTGGCCCCACTTGAGCAGGACGCGGAATGTGGCGTCCTCAAAGGTCTGTCCCTCGTTGCAGAGGTCTGTGAGGTGCGAGACGAGAATGCGGCGCGATTCGACGAGGGGGCGGCCGTCGAGACTGCTGGCCCAGACTGTGGCGGCAACGGGGTTGCCGCCACAGTCGGTCGAAGGTCTAAAAGTCGAAGGTCGAAGGTCTGTTGTGTCTGGACTTTCGACTTTTGACTTTCGACTTTCGACGATTTGAAAGCGGAGAGGGCCAGCCTCCAGGCTTCCCTTCTCCGCGAAGCCGCCCGCCGTGTGGGGCGTGTTGACCATGAAGGTGCCGGCGTCGCGATCCGACGCGACGGCGGCGTCTTCGCCGACGCCCATGTCGCCGCGTAGGAAGAGGAAGAGCACGGCGCGGTCGCTTGCCATGGAGAGCGCGTCGCCGGACAGTTCGAACCACATCGCCGGCGTCTTGTCGAGTTGGTCAAGGGTCGGCTCATTCACAGCCCAGTCGAAACGCCAGATTGCCGCCCAGTCTTCGCGCGCCGCCTGTGCGCCCGCGACGAGTCCGCCCATGTGGCGGTAGATGTTCGGTCCCGCGTAGCTGTATTCGCTGGCGACGAAGGGTCTGTCAGGAAGCCTGACACCGGAGCATCGGTCCATCGCGTTGACCCCGCGCGCCCGCACGGGGTTCTGTCCGTGACCCACGGACGGGCAGGCCCAGCTGTTCGACGTGAACGACGGGTGGTCCCAGTACCAGTGTTCGTCCACGTAGTCGCAGACGACGGCCCGTACGGGACGGTAGGCCTCGTTCTCCATTCCGGCGCTCATGTCGGAAAGCAGCGCCTTGACGCCAAGTTCCTCTTTGAGAAAGGTGCGCATCCGCCGTGCGAAGCGGCCTTCGAGTTCTGCGAGGAAGGGCATGGCCGCGGCCATTTCGTCGGTCTTGTCCCAAGGCTTGCCGGCCGGGATTTCGTCGTAGGGGCTGCCCACGCGGGCGGCGTATTCCTTCCAGGCCGCAGCGTATTCGGGGTGCCGGTTCAGCTTCTCCAGACCGCCAATCCCAAGGTGCCCCTCGTTGACGAGTTCGATGAAGGCTACGGTCGGGTCGTCGGCCCAGCGGAATCCAGTGTAGGGGTTGACATGCGTCATCCAGTCGCGCGCAAAGACGCAGAGGTTGGAATAGGCGGCCTCGTTCACCATGACAAGTTCCTTGAATTCCTCCTGTCCGACGAATCCGTCACGGTCTTGGCCGAGGACGCGCCACGGAATCCGGCGCGAGACGAAGAGGTCGGTCGTGACATAGAGACCGTTGCGGGCGCAGGACGCGACGAAGGCGTCGAGTCGGTCGAGGCGCTCGGGGTTGATGGTCGTGCCGTTGGCGGAACCGGCGACAAGGCCGTTGTCATGGTGATGGAGGCGGAGCGCGTTGTAGCCGCGCCGGCGCAACTGCCGCACGAAGGCCTCGGCGCACGCCGGAGGCGCGAAGTTCGCGTCGCCGCAGATGTTGACGCCGTAGAAGCGCCGCGTTACGCCAGGGGAATCCGCGAACTCGAAGTGGCGGCCCCTGGCGACGACGCGCGGAAGGTTGCCGGTTGGCGCGCCTTCGCTGAGGAAGGAGAGGTCCAGGGCGCTTCCCTCCGCGACTTCGTTCTCGACCTTGAGGGGGATCCAGTCAGGGCCGCGTTCAACCATGTACGGTTCGGCAACGGCAGTAAACGCGACGATGTCCAATACCGCGATACTTGTCCGCAGAATCATTTTCCTGGCTGTCCTCATGGGGCGGTTTTTCCGGCGGCGACATGCCGCAGAACGCAAACGATTGTATCACGCCGCCGCAGCAAGAAGTGGCAACTTTGCCAAAAAAAGTTGAAGGCATCAACCGCGGTTGCGGGCGCGGAATTCGCGCATCGACATGCCGATGCGCGCGAGGAAGTGCGCGCGCAGGGAGCGCGGCGAACCGAAGCCGCAGAAATCCGAAATGGCGTCGATGGAGGTGTCGGTTCTTGCAAGAAGTATGCAGGCTCGCTCAAGGCGGACGTGCAGAATCTCGTCCAGCACGGAATGGCCCATCGCCTCGCGGAAGCGCATCTCGAAGAGCCAGCGCGATCCGGGAAAGCGTGAAATCAGCTCGCTGGCCGCAAGGCCGTCGCACGCCTCGCGGCGGATCATCTCGACGGCGGCGAGGATGTTCGGCTCGCGACGGCCAAAGCCGAGCGTGGATTCGCGCCGAACGGCCAGCAGCGGCCCGACGGAAACGTCATCGCCTCCGTCGGGCCGCTGCAATGACAGAGCGCCGGAGGCGCAATGACGGGCGGCTTCGCCGCAATGACAAGCCGCCTGTGGCGGCAATGACGGAATTATGTCATTCGCGCGAAGCGCAGCGTCATTCGCCGCGATAGCGGCGGCCGTCATTCCGCGCAAAGCGCGGTCCGTCATTCCCGCGGCGAGCAATCTCGCCGCGAGGAAGCCCGCGTTTTCGAAATCGACCTGGATGCTGGAAAGGGTCGGGCTGGAGGCCTCGCAGATCTCCAGGTTGTTGTCCACGCCGAGGAGGGTCAGGTCCTTTGGGATGCGGAGGTGCGCAATGCGGACGGCTTCGACGACATCGGCGGAGGTCTGGTCATTCACGGCGAAGACGGCGGTGCGTCGGGGAAGGTCCGCCAGCCATGCGGCGAGACGCTTGGTTTCAGGAGAAGTATCCTTTGCCATCGGATGCCTGAATAAAAAGGCATGGCATCGCTCCCCGGCCTCGGCGACGGCGGCCTTGAAGGCTTTAACGCGCCGATCCGGCCAGTTGCCCTTCGCATGGCGCAAATCGACGACGGCATAGGCGGACGGACGACTCGATGAGAGTTCGCGGAATGCGGCACGGGCAATCGCCTCGTTATCGATGGGGATGCGGGCGAATCGCTTCCCGACCGGCGTCTCCGTGCAGTTGACGAAGACGGCGGGCAATCCGTCGTAAAGTTCGACGGGAAGATTGCCGGGGCCGTCACCGCACTCGACGACGAATCCCAGCGTATCTCCCATGCCAACGGCATCGCGAAGGTTTCCCGCCAGCGCATCCTGCCACGACAGAAATCGGACACCCCACCTGCGGGAGGCCGCATAGCGTCGTGCCCCGGAGAGAATCAGCCCGCAGACCCGCTGTTCGGGGTACACGCCAAGGAAAATGACTTGCGTCTGCTTCATGGGAAACGAAGGGCGCACCGCCTTATGTGCGGAGATAGGCGGCGAAGAAAGGATCTGACGAATTTTTAAGTAACGCAAAATTTCGTCAGCGCCCACGCAACACCCTATGCACTAACCGCTAATGACTAACAACTAGCCACTAACCACTAAACACTAAACACTTCTACGCCTCTCCGCGCTCGGCGCGGCGGCGTGCCTGGCGCGTCAGATGCTCGGGCTCGACGGTGATTGTCGCGGCGTCGGCCTTCCGCCCGAAGCGGCGCTGACGCCATAGCTGCACGATGGCGAGAATCTGGCTTACGCTCCAGTAGAGGACGAGGGCCGACGGCATCGTGTAGAACATGATGAGCATCATCGACGGCATCATGAACATCATCATCTTCTGCTGGGAGGCGTCGCCCATCGAGGGCGTCAGCTTGCTCTGCAGGAACATCGTGGCGGCCATGACGATCGGCAGGATGTTGATGGGTATCGGCAGAAGGCCGGGGAAGAGGTTCTCCTGGTCGCTGAGGTCCCTGATCCAGAGGAACGGCGCGAAGCGGAGTTCGACGGCGCTGCGGAGGACGAAGAAAATCGCAATGAAGAACGGAATCTGGATGAGCATCGGGAGGCAGCTCGACATCGGGTTGACCTTGTGCTCGCGGTAGATGGCCTGCTGCTCCTGCATGAGCTTCTGCGGATCGTCCTTGAACTTGGCCTGAACCTCCTTGAGAAGGGGCTGGATCTCCTGCATCTTCTTCATGCTCTCGGTGCTCTTGTGGGTGAGCGGCCAGAAGGCGATGCGAACAAGGACCGTGATGAGGATGATGGCGACGCCGTAGTTGTGGAATACGGAGAAGAGGATGTTGAGAAGTCCAAGAACGGCAATGCAGATGTATTTCCAGGTGCCGAAGTCCATAATGTCGCCCGACTTGGGACCGAACTTGCGCAGGATCGAGAACTTCTTCGGGCCGATGTAGAGGCTGTAGCCGCGTTCAAGCGTCGCGCCGGGCTGGATGACGGCGGCCGGGAAGAGCATGGCGCCGTCGACCGTGACGATTCTGAGCGCGCCGCCGCCCGGGGCGCGGCGCACCCCGACCCTGTAGCCGGCGTTCGGCGAGGAGGAGGTCAGAACCTGCGCGAAGAAACGCGACTTAAGAGCGACCCAGGCCTGGGGCCCGGGGACGGTCCTCAATGCCGATTCTGGAAGCAGTTCTGCGTTTGGCGCGCTGGAGCAGCCGCCGCCAGAGCGTCCCGTCAGCACGGAGGCGACGCCTCCCTTCTTCTCCCAGTGGTAGACCTTGTCGTAGGAACCGTGTTTGTCCGTGACGGCCGAAAGGGCGTCAACGGAGAGCATGTTGAGCTTGTTCTGCTCAATGCGGTGGATTTCGCCCATGGAGACGGCCTGGTTATCAAGGGCGACGGGTGCACCGGACTCGTTGGCGATGGTGTCCGTGACGGAAACCTGGTAGTTGGGGAGAAGGGCGATGGTGCGGCGGACGGAGAGTCCCGAGGCGGCTTTGGCGGTGAAAACGGCGCCCGTCTCGGAGGAGGAGACGAGGGTGAAGTCGGCGCGCGCGCCAAGGCCGGGAAGGCCTTCAAGCGCGAGAATCGGCGCGCCTGTGGAGTCAAGCACGACGTCGGGGCTGTCCTTCTCCACGGTCTGGCGGTAGCCGGCGAGGGTGGTGCGGAGGATTGTGCCGCCCTTGCTGGAAAGGGTCATTTCGACCTCGTCGTCGTGAAGCGTGAAGGTCTGCTCCGGCACACCAGTCTCTTCCTCCTGCGCCGTCGGCGCGGGCTGCCGCGCTTCCGGGAGGGCCGGACTTTGTCCCGGTTGCGTGGCCGCCGGGTCTGAAATCGCGGCGGCGGAAGCCGCCTCTGTGGAGAGGGCTGCGGGGGCGGAAGCAGACGCCGGAACATCGTTCGTCGCGGCGGCGGCGATGGCCATTTGGCGCTGGCGCTCGGCGAGTGCGGCACGGTATTTCTTCGTCTGGCCGTTCTGGTAGTAGAGCCATCCGCCGAGGAGGATGACCAGGAAGATGACGATTGAGATGTCCTGTTTGTTCATGGTGTGTCAGTTCCTTTTTTGCGGGTTCGGGGCGGCGGGACCGGATCGTAGCCGCTTGGTCCGAAAGGCCGGCATCTGAGAAGGCGTTTCACTGTGAGCCAGGAGCCATAATAGGGGCCGTGGACGCGAATGGCCTCAATGCAGTATTTCGAGCAGGTTGGTTCAAATCGGCAGCAGGGCCCGATAATGGGCGAAAGGGTCATCTGGTAGAGGCGGACGCAACCAATCAGGAAAGCCGAAAGCAGTCGGGAGATCACGGCGTTTCCCTCCAGATGCCGGACTTGCGGCACTGCCGCCTCAACTCATCGGCCACTTCGCGGGACGTCGCCTTGAGAATCATGCGCCGCGCGAGGAGAACGAGCTGGACGTCTGGCTCAAGGTGCGCCCGCTGCTTCCTGTAGGCTTCCCGAAGGAGGCGGCGGGCGCGGTTTCGCTGGACGGCGTCATGGAAAGTGCGTTTGGAGGCGACGGTTCCCACCCGTCCGACGCCCTCCCCCTGAATACGGAGAATCCACATTGCGAAAAGGCGGGAGGCCAGGGACTTGCCGTTTTCGAATGTGGATCGGTAACCGGCGGAATTGAGACGAAACGCCTTGGGAAGGCGCTGTCCGGCCGCGGTTGGAACGGGCGGCTGAGTTGCCTGGTCGGACCCGTTCATTGATCGGCGGCGGCCAGAGGCTAGACGGCGGTCAGGCGGATGCGGCCCTTCTGGCGGCGGCGTGCGAGAACCTGGCGGCCGCCGCGGGTCGCCATGCGGGCGCGGAATCCAAGCTTGCGGACGCGCTTGATCTTAGAGGGTTGCCATAGTTGCTTCATGGTGGTCTTTCTCCTAAAATGTGAATAATTATGATATCAAAAAAGGCGACCCCCCGTCAAATCCGATTTCAGGCGCAAAATATGCCATAGAATATGCTATACTAGTAGTACTCTCGCAAAAGGAAATCTCCATGGAGCCAGTTGTAATCGGTCTCATTTCGGCGCTAGTCGGCCTGCTTGCCGGCTATGGGCTTCGGCTGCTACTCAGCCGCTGGCAGGCGGACTCCATCGAAAAGCAGGCGGCGGAAAGGCTCAAGTCCGCCGACGGCGAAGTCGTCCGCCGCCTCAAGGAAGCGGACATCCAGGCGCGCGCCGAAGTCGTCCAGGCGCGCGAGACATTCGAGCAGTCCACCAAGGCGCGCCGCAAGGAACTCGAGGACTTTGACAACCGTCTGGCCCTCCGCGAGGAAAACATCGAAAAGAAGCTCAAGGTGGTCGAGGACAAGGAGCAGGCGGCCAAGGCCAAGCACGACGACCTGCTCAAGCTCAGCGAACGGCTGGACGCCCGACGCATCTCCCTGGAGGCGAAGCACCGCGACGCCGACCGCGCCCTTGAACGCCTAGCCGGCATGACGCACGAGGAGGCCAAGGCCGAAATCCGCAAGAAGGTCGAGGACGATGTCCGGGCCGAAACCGGTTCGCTCATCCGCCGCCTCCAGGAGGAGGCCCGCGAAACCGCCGAGAAGGAGGCGGTGGTCCTCGTCGCCAACGCCGTCGAGCGCTACGCCGCCCCCCATGCGGGCGCCTCGATGACCTCCACCGTCTTCCTGCCAAACGACGAAATCAAGGGGCGCATCATCGGACGCGAGGGACGCAACGTCCGCGCGATCGAGGCCGCCACCGGCATGACGCTCATCGTCGACGGCACGCCCGAGGCGGTCGTCATCTCCGGCTTCGACCCCA
>JAEEGL015779169.1_pt1 | contig 13618 bp, 9 predicted proteins | sample 9134231 | NCBI WGS metagenome assembly JAEEGL01 (sample SAMN16246548, study PRJNA631951) | gut metagenome | biome: gut microbiome; feature: rumen; material: fiber-attached | host: Bos | place: Iran: Karaj | collected 2018-10
AAAAAGCATTGTAGACATATTGCATTAATTGAATTAAAAAATCAACAAGGTGAAACAATTAATGCAGGTATGCTAAAAAATGTAGATACTTCAAAATTCAATAAAGAGTTTTTCAAAATTTGCTATAATTTAGCAATTGAAGAAGTATTAGATAATCATTTAGATGATTTTAATAACTTCTTAAAAAAAATGGGAATCCAAATATCTGTTGATGGTGTAATACTATAGGAGGAAATAAAATGGAAAAAGAATTATTGGATGCTTTAAATAAAATGGGAAAGGGATGGTTTGTTTTAAAGGTTGCTGAAGATGCAGGATTGAAAATACAGTCATCAACTTATTATGGAAAAAAGACAGCAATGAATGCGCGTTTAACTCGTTATGAAAAAACAAAACAATATCACAAAGATATGATTAAAGAATTGGAAGCAAATTGGTCAAAAAGAATAACTGGTGGTAATCCAACAGTTTCAAATAGTGAATTGTTAAAACTAGCAAAAGAAATCTTAAATTAGCAAAATAGAGGCATTTGGCCTCTATTTTTATGAATAAAACGAATTTAAAGCCTCAAAACATAGCGGTTTAAAAATAATATGCTATAATAAAATATAGAAGTAAAATGCAATTTGGAGGATTAAATAATGAATGGAAAAATAAAAGAAAAAATTATATTTTCAAATAATTTTAATGAAACTGAATTCTTAAGAACATTATCTAAAAATGGCTATAATACTTTTGGTGTAAGAGTATTAAATGACGCTGAAATATGTTCATATATACTAATACATAACGGAAAAACAATGAATGGTACTTATATAAGTGACAAAGAACAATCATTTATATATTTCAAAATTTTAGGTGTAAATTTACATGATTCAATAAATATTAAAAATGCTATTAATTCATTTAGAGATTGTATTGTTATTAATTCTCTTAATGAAATGAATAATATATTATCTGATAATTATAAAGTCAAAAAAGATACAATTATCAATGCATATAAAGAATATATTAATTATAAAAAATCAAATAACTTATATGATAAACATGATATGATTGAATTTATTATTAATAATAATTTAAAAGTCAATGATATAGATGTGGAATATTATGTAGAATTTGATATTACTAAAGCATTTAAAGATATGGTAACTAGTGTATTTCAAAATGTAAAAGAAGTATCAATTTCTGATAATTTTAATTCTGAAATTGATAATAATATTGAAATGCATAAGGTATATGGAAAATCAAATGAAGTAGAATTAATATTTAATAAAATTAATAAAGATAATATACCATTAGATAATTGTCAAATTGTATTAACTAATTCAAAAGATATGATTGAACTATTGCCATATCTTCAAAAATTTAATATCCCTTATACTTCAGCAGTTGGAGTTCCTTTTATTGAAACTAAGCCTGCTAAATTACTAAAGCAATTATTTGATTTGAAAAGACAAAATTATGGTGTCGATGGATACAAAGCTTTATTTAAATCAAGTGCTTTTAATACATATGCATTTGAACAATTATTTACATCAAATGATAAACTAGATGTTTCAAAGTATAATGAATTTATTAAATATGCTGGATGGTTAAGAATTGGTTTTGATAGCAAAGTAAATATAAATAGTAGTTTATATGATACTGATATTGCTGAAGCTTTAAATATTTTAAATGATGATATGCAATTAGGAATTATTTCATTTATAGAAAAATATGTTGTAAATAATACTAATAATAATCCAATTATTCATAGCATGGAAGAATTAATTAAGGCTAAAAATATCTATAAATTAAATATAAACGATGATGAATTATTATCTGAATTATTTTCTTCATACATAAATAAACAAGTATCAAATTGCGGTTCTATTCATATAACTAATATAGATAATTCATTTGCATCAATGAGAAATTATAATTTTATCATTGGATTAGATGAGAATTTCCCAGGAAATCCAAAAGAAAATTATTTGATTTACGACGATGAATATCAAAAGACAGGCTCAGATATATATCTATCAAATAACATTGTTGAAAGAAAGATTAATAGAACTAAAAAATTAATAAAAATTTCAAATAATTCTATATTGTCTTATTCATATTATGGATTAAATGATTTAAAAGAGAAGAATCCGTCTTCAATTATTTATGATTTATTAGGCGAAGTTAAAGGATATTCATTAGAAGAATTTATAACTGGAAAAGATATTAAACATCCAGTTATCGATTTCTTATCAAGCGATATTAATGAAAATAAGAATGTTATTAAAGCAAGAATTAATAATGATAGTGCTAAGATAGCTACAACTGATTACACAATTGGTTATGATCCTAAAAAATTATTAAGTAAGTTTTACACTCCATCTTCAATAGCTAATTTCTTTGAAAGTAAATTATCATTTGTATTATCAAATATTTTTGGATTAAAAATTGATGATGAAGATAACCCATATACTGTAATTCAGGCTAATGAAAGCGGAACATTAATCCATTCTTTAATGGAAGGTTTTAATAAATCTGATATGACTAAACCTGAATTTATAAAAAAAGCTGAAATTAAATTTAATGAATTCTTGGAAAAGAGGCCTCCAATAATTCAAGATTCTAAATCAAAAGCATTAGAAGAGTTTAATCAAATTATATCTAATTTATATGATATGGAACATATTGATAGCAAGTGTATCGAATACGAAAAGGAAATTAGCGATACAACAATTGCGGATATTAAATTCAAAGGTAAATTTGATAGAATCGAAAAGGATAAGAATGGAAATTATATATTAGTAGATTATAAAACAGGCAAAACTATTAAGCATGAAAATGATGATCCTATTACATGCTTACAAGGCTTAATATATGCTTATATGATTGAACATACTAATAATGATAAGATTATTTCTAGGGGTAAAAGAATTTCAAAAATTGAATTTAGGTATCCATATTTAAATAAAGTTATTTCAATTGATTATTCTAGTGAAAACGAGAAAAAAATGATTGAAAAAATAAAGGAATTTAAACAAGCTATTCAAGATCATAATTTTAAATGTACTGAAGAAGACATTAGTAAATATGATAAAAAGTATCAAAAATTATTATCACTTTATAAGGGGGTATTATAATGCAGACAATTAGTACATTATCAATTGATAATAATTCTAGAAATAAAATAATAAAAGAAATTAATAAAAATTTCTTCGTTGTCGCAAATGCAGGTTCAGGTAAAACATCTATACTAGTAAATAGAATGGTAGCGATGATTGAAGCAGGCACTGATATATCAAAGATTTGTGCAATTACATTTACTAAAGCTGCAGCAACAGAATTTCTAGATAGATTTCAAAGAAAATTAAGAGAAAGAGAAAAAGCATCTGATAATTATCAAGCTAAATATCCTGGTGATTTAGGCCCATCTAGCGATGCTAAAAGAGAAAACTGTAAAAACGCACTAAAAAATATTAATTTATGTTTTTTAGGTACTATAGATGCTTTTTGTAATAAAGTTTTATCTGAATACCCTCTTGATGCCAAAATTCCTTCTTCATCTGCAGTTATTGATGAAGAAGAGGAAAGAATGGCATATTTAAAAGAGTATACAGAAATCAGTAGAGATAATACATCACCTATATATGATTCATTTATTGTTTTTAATGCCTTAAATAGAAATGCTGAAGAGGTTTTTTCAAGTTCTATTGGTGATATAATTAATGCATCATCATTAGATGTTCAATTTAATCGACCAACAAATCCATTTAAGGATGAATTTAACCGACTTAAATCTATATATGAAAATGATATAATTGATGATATAGATGAAATATTAAGCCATGAAAGTCTTGTTGTTAAAGATCCTAAATATGAAGATAAATATGCTGAATTTAAAAAGAAAGCTAATTATTTTAAATCAAAATGGACAATGTATAATTTTGCTAGTTTAATATCAGATATATATAAAATTGTTAAAGAATTAAGATTTACAAGTGATATTAATACCAAAATTGTTTTATATAAAATAATGCCAAGCGGCAAAGCATATAAGTATGAAGACTATGGAAATCCATTTAGCACTTTATATAGTGATATATTAAATATTAAATATAATTATTCATTAGATTTCTTATTGAAAGTTGCTTCTATAGTTAGACTTAAACTAAGAAAAGAAGGTAAATTAACATTTAATGAGTATTTACTTACATTTAGAGAGATGTTATTAAATGATATGAATAAAAATATGGATATTATTAAGCATATAAGAAACAAGTATTCATATTTTTTAATAGATGAATCGCAAGATACATCGCCTTTTCAGACTGAATTATTTCTATATTTAACTAGTAAAGTTAAAGCATTCAAAAAAGAAGATTGTAAGCCAATCGCAGGCTCTTTATTTATACTTGGAGATCCTAAACAGTCTATATATAGATTTAGAGGCGCAGATGTTCCTTCATATTTAAATACTAAAGATTTATTTGAAAATGTATTTGATAAGAATGAAAATGAAGTATTGATTATGACTAAAAACTTTAGATCTACTGGGTTATTAATTGATTACTTTAATGACGTATTTAAGGATATGGATAATTATTATCAAATACCATCAGGGTCAGTTATAAATGGTACTTCAGGTTTATTTAAGTGCGACGATTATGTAGAAGTAATTAAAGAATTGTTAAATAACGATAAATATGAAGTTGAAGCAAAAGAAGGCGAAGATAAAGTACTTAGAGCTCCTTTATATAAGGATTTCATGATTATTTCAAAAGGAAAAGAAGTCCATGATGAAATAATAAAAACTTTAAAAGAAAATAATATTCCTTGTTATGTAGAAGGTAGTTTTTCAATATCTGATACTGATGTAATAAAATCAGTTTATGCGATATTTAATTACATTGTTAATAAATATAATTGTTATTATTCTGGAGCTTTATATGATTTACTTATGAGTCCAATATTTGGATTATCTTATGAAAAAGTTATTGGTATTGATAAAGCAAAGCTTCCAAAAGATATTGCTGAGTATTTAAATAAAATTGAAGAATTATCTAATATAGAAAATCCGATTGTTTTATATAATCAAATATTAACTAATATTGAATTATTCAAAAAGATTGATTTTTCAAATATGGAATATGCATATTTTGTTTATGAAGCGCTTAAGGATGCATATAACAGTTTAAAGGTTTCAAGTCTAGATGATGCATTAAAATTCATTGAAGACTTTGTATCACATAAGCAAGAACGTGTAATGAGCATGGATTTTAAGCCAAATGCAGTTAAGATTGCAAATTTACATAAGGTGAAAGGATTAGAAGCACCTATTGTAATTTTATATAAATCAGGTACTGCACCAGCATTTCCAACAATAAGAAATGATTATATTAATAATAAATCATATATTATTAGAACCGCTAAATCTAATTTTGGACATAATAATTATATGTTAAAAACAGATGCATTCTCAGCTGAAGAAAATATAGAAAAAGTAGAACAGAAGGCTGAAAATGATAGATTAAGATATGTAGCTGCGACTAGAGCAAGAAGCTATTTATTTATTGATAATTCAAGTCAAAATAGCTTTTGGAAAACATTAGTTAATGATAGTTTTAAAGATTTTAATCCTACAAATCATAATCCAATTAAACCTAACGAAGTTGAAATCGCTGGAGCTTGTAAGCATGTTGATGCTAAATTTGATTCAATAAAAACATATGAAATAAAAACACCAAGCAAATTAGAATTATCTAAAGTTAAGAATAAATATGATATTTCTGAGCTTGATAATTATACTAATTTGGATGCTAGATTAAAAGGAACAATTATTCATAGATTAATGGAATTAATGGTTTCATCAAAATTTAGTATTGAAAAGCAACAATTAATTAATATCATAAAATCAGAATTTGATATTTCTAATAATGAATATATCAATATATTAAATGGAGTTTATGATGTTATGACAAGTGGTGGATATGCTCAAGCAAATAATAGAGAAAAGGATTTATTTAGTATTTTAAAGAATGCTAATTGCTATTGTGAATTACCATTCTCATATAAAGAAGGAAATGATATTTGGTATGGAAATATTGATTTGTTATATGAATTAAATGGTAAATGGTTTATAGTTGATTATAAGACAAATTATGAGCAAAATAATTTGGATAAAGAATACGAGAATCAATTAAATTCATATAAAAAGGCATTGAAAATAATTCATAATATAGATGCCGAATCATTTATTTATCACATTGGATAGCCAATATGACAAATATGCTAATAAAAATAAAAATAGGAGGAGTATTGCATAGACGCAATATGTGAAAATTATGGCAAATGGTGGAATTGTTGATGGTAATAAAGTGGATAGTAGAGGAGCTATAGCATATTTAATAATTGAGGCTTATTTAAAAAAGAATCCCGGCGTTACATATAATACTTTTGAAGGTGTTTTTAGCAAATTGAAAGCACAAAATCATGTTCCTTTTTGTGGAGATAATAGATATAGAAGTAGTTTCATTATAAAAAAAGATGATTATGCTAAACACCAAAAGGAAATTGGTAAGAATGGTACGGAAAAACCTATAAGGTTTTATACCCAAAAATCTTTTAATGTCGAAGGAATTGATTATTATGTCTCTAATCAATGGGGAGATAATAAAGACAAAACTGCTAAAACATTAAAACCAATGGCTGATTATGCAAAAGAAAATTTGAGTATGGAAATTAGCTATGATGAAACTGTAAGGGGACAAAGAAATGCTAATTCTACAGTTTCTTCAACAAGTGGTAAAATAGTTGTAGCTGATTACAAAAATTTAATTATTTATGGAATTCCTGGCTGTGGTAAATCTTACAAATTACAAGAAGATTATTTAAATTCTTTTAATGTGGATAATATTGTTAGAACAACCTTTCATCCTGAATATTCTAATACAGACTTTGTAGGTCAGGTTCGACCTGTAAAAAATGGATTGAATTTAGATTATGAATTTATTCCTGGCCCATTTACTAAAGCATTAGAGCTTGCTTTTAGTAATGAGAAGGTGGCATTAGTAATTGAGGAAATTAATAGAGGTAATGCTGCTGCAATATTTGGCGATATATTTCAATTATTAGATCGTGATTCAAAAGGCGATAGTGAATACAAAATTGATAATAAAAATATCTGTGATTACTTAAGTAAAAAAGGATTTAAAGGCAATAAAATATATATACCTGGGAATTTATATATTTATGCTACTATGAATACTTCTGATCAAAATGTATTTAAGTTAGATACAGCCTTTAAAAGAAGATGGGAATATGAAAGATTAACAAATGAGGATACCAAAAAATATATAAAAGATTTTATTGTATTTAATGATGGAACAAAAGATATTTCTTGGTCAATATTTATAGAAAAAATCAACGATATAATTAAGAATAATGATGATATTAGTGGTGATAGACAAATCGGAAATTTCTTTTATCAAGGTATCGATAAGGATTTAAAAAGATTTGCCAATAAAGTTTTAGAATATATTTATAATGATATATGTAAATATGGTGGCAAAGATGATATATTTGATGTAAATAAATATAAATCATTTGATGATATTTATAATGGATTCATTAATGGAGAAAATGTTTTTAAGGATAAATTATTTGATTAGCTCATAGCAAAAGGTGATTGTTATGAATGAAAATATTATATATAAAAGAACAAGAAAAGAAGATGAAATAAAAGATTTTTCGTATGGAAAAAATAAAGAATTGTCTTCTTTTGTTGGAATAAGATATGAATATGAAAATAATGAAGGTAAAATCTATATTCATTATCCTAAAACATTAGGGAATTTAGATGCTACTAAGACAACAAATTTAAAAGAACATAAAGAATTGCTTTTAAATTTGATTAAGTCTTTAAAATTATTAAAAAATATAGACTATACAAATAAAACGTATGATAATAGGATTAATGAAATAAACATTGATAAATTTCCACTATATTCTTATTTATGGATATGGGATGATTTTAAATTAAATGGTAGAATAATTTTCTCTGACTATGTTAATGACATTAATTCTGGTGGACGAATTAATTGGAAAAAAACAATTGAAGGTGAAGCATATTACTATAATAATAACGTTTATTATACTGATATAGTTTATAAAAAAAAGATTATGAGAGAAACTCTTTTAACAGAAATATATGATTATTGCGTCTATAAAAGCTTGGAAATGATTTTCTTTTTAACTAATTTATCTAGTAATTTTATTCACCCTATATATAAAGTTTTAACTAATAACAAAAAGATTGAATATATTGAATGCCTAAAAGACACACTAGAATCGACATTTGATGATGGAAAGAAGTTAAGATATAATCATATGTTAAACATCATAGAGGAGAATTCATTTGATTCTTTAATAAATAAAAATGTTATCGGTATTACTAGTTATGCCTCAGTATTTGAAAAGGAAATTGATTTAATGTTAGGCAACGTTAAAGATATATCAGATTATTATCCAAAAGCATTTAATTTTGAAGCAGTAAAGAAAACAGGAGAATTATTAAGTTCATTAAGACCTGATACAATAAATAAAGATAATGATAGGTATTTTGTATTTGATTCTAAGTTTTATGAATTTGGAGATATGCCTGCAACAGAATCAGTTTTAAAACAAATTGCTTATGGAGAATATATTGAAACAAAGAAGAAAATACCTGCAGATAAAATAGTTAACATATTCTTAATTCCAAGATGTTTTGCAGAAGAAGGATGGAGTGATATTGATATTATTAAATATCAAGGCTATTCCGAATCCGACTGGAAAACTAACACTAAAATATATGAAAAGATTCATATATATTTTATTGATTTGAAATATGTAATTAAAAATTATAAAAATGGATATAACAATGATTTATTTGATAAAATTAAGACAGATTTGAAAACAAGAAAGATAATATAAATTTTTTTAACAATAATAATTGGAGATATAAATGGAAGAATATCTACAAGTAGAATCAGGTATAGTATTAAAATGTACTGATTTTAATGTACAAAAGATTGTATTAGATGATTCAATTAAAAAAATTAGTGAGGAGATAATATATGAAAATTCAAGATAAAGAAGAATTTTTGAAGAAAATTAATGATAAAAAATGGTTTTCTAATCATCAACTTAAAGTGTATTATCATTTGGAAACATTAGTTGATAGTTCATTGTTAGGTGATAAAGATGTTGCTCTTGCATTGCTTGAGAAAATGGTATGGTCATTTTCGCATTTTTCTAAAGAATTGCGTGATGATGATGAAATCGTTGAAAAGGCATTATCACTTGTAAGTGAGGATTGTCTTAAAAAGAATATCTTTAGATATGCTTCCCCAAGGTTTAGAAACAATCTTGAATTATTGGATAAATATAACTGTTATTATGAAGTTTATCCTCAAGAGGTAAACGATGATGAAAGTCTAATGATGAAATTAATTCTTAAAGAAAGAGCAGAATATAAAGATTGCTCTTTGAGACTTCGAAAAATGAGTGAGTTTTTACCTTTTTGTAAGGACTATAATGATTTACCTGACGAGTATAGAAACAATAAAGAACTATTAAAGAAAGTATTAGTAAATAGTGATTTTCAAAGTTTAAAAAATTTTCCGGCAGAATATAAGTGTGATAAAAACTTTTTATTAGATGCTTTAGCATTAAGTGATGATCAGAAAAAGAAAAATTTTGGTGATCATTCACGTAATATAGATAAAGAATTATTAGACGATTATAGTTTTATGGAAATAGTCCTTAAGCAAGCAGGTAAATGTTTAGCATGTGCTTCGGATAGAATAAAAAACGATAAGAAAATGGTTGAAATAGCAATTAACAATAACCCAAGCAGTTTAATAGCTTGCACAAAAGAATTTATTGATTCAAATGATGATTTAGTTGAAAAAGCACTTAAATTAGCAAATTGTAACGATATGGATTGGGTAGTGGATTTACCAGATAAATATTTTAGAGTAAAAGAATATGCTATGAAAATTGCTGGAACTGATTTTACTTTCGATAAATTATCGGATGAATTGAAAAAAGATCCTGATATTAGAAAAGCATGGAATATAAATGAGGATAATCTAAGTTATATTTATTATTGGTATCATGGATTTTATACTAAAAAAGAACAAGCGATAATAAGAGAAGCGTTGGAAAATAAAGATTATGATAGTTTTATGAAAATATATAAAATAAAATCTAATGGGTTACCTGGAACTATTACTGTTTATGCAGATGCTAAAGGAGATAGCATTTATTTAGGTGAAATTGATATTTCAAAAGAAAATTTCTTGAAAATTACTGATAATGAATCTGAAGCAGGATAATACTATTAAAAAAGTGTTAAATTTATTATGTCAACAAAGCTACAAAAGGTTGGCCTACAATCGCCGAGACGAGTAGAATACATTAGCCGAAATACACATTATTTTTAAAATAAATTAAAAAATATTTATTATTAGTTGTCAAACTAAAAAATATGCCCATATTATAATTGTAAATTAATAGTAAGTATTAAACAAAATTCCTTTCTTTTGTTGTTTATTTTATTCCTCCTTTCCTATATATCGATTCATTAATACTTACTATTAATAAAAAATTAAATATTTTTGAAATTGTATTTACATAATGCTTCCTAAAATTATAGAATAATATTAAAGATATTCTATTTAATTTAGGAGGCATTTTTTTATGGTAACAATTAGAACCTACGATAATTTAACTAAAGAAGCAATTGAAGAAGCAATAAAACAATATAATAACCCTAAGCCTAAACAAAAGCCGAGAAATGATGACTATGATTTTGAGATGTCATTTAATAGTATGATTGTACCAAGATATTCATTTATTACAGTACCACAAGAAATAAAAGATTATAAAAATAGATATTTATTCTTTTATTTTTATGAAGAATCAGATCATGAATCAAGAGGCTTTATAAAACAATATGGTGGTAAATTAAATAATATTTTAGATTCAATTCATCTATTTACTGTCTATGATTCCGATGATTTTGATAACTGGGGAGAAGTTAAAGGTAAAGCCAAATTAAAAGAAAAATTAGTTGAATTTGAAGGAGATCATAGAAATAATAGATATAATAAATTAAAAGAAATAGGCGATAGCTATGGTGTTAATAGATATAGATATCCTGCCTTACTTTTATACGACATTGAAACTAAAAAACAATCAATTAAATACTATAATGGAAACACAAGTGCTGAAATTTATAGTGGTATTAAAGAGATAGTTAATGATATAAATGAGAACTATGGTAATATAGATTTAGATAAAATAGGGTCTGTTACTTTTAATACTAATATTTCTAATTATGATGAAGATTTCCTTGATTTATATGAAAAATATGCAAAGAGAGTTAGAGGCTCTAAAAATCTTATTGCAGGTATTTTTGATATAGATTATTCAACATTATATAAAAGAATTAATAGTTATAATTTATATTCATTATTTGATAGAGATGAAATAATCATGATGTCTATTATATTTAAATTAACTAAATTTGAAGCTAATGATTTTTTAGCTTCATATCATAAATCTAGATTAGATGATGGAGATAAGAGAGATCATTTTATTTTAGATGGTATTGAATGTAAGCATAGTATTGATAAGATTAATGATAAGCTTAGAGCTTATGGTATTGAAGAATTAACTAGTACTAAGAAAAAGAGAACATTTGATGAATAATTAAATTTCGTAATAATAAAAAGAAACATTGCGCTTTATGCAATGTTTCTTTTTTTATATCAAATCTATAATTAAACTACAAAAATAGCACAGCTAATTATAGAAAGGATATTTATTATGGAAAAAATATTATTAACAAAAGAGGAAGAAAATAGCTTAGCTTTAATAATTGAAGAGGGATATAATGCTAAAAATAAGTTAGATAGTGAAAAAAACTTAACATTATCTATAAAACAAGAATTAGAAATTAAATATAATGCTGGAATTAAGGCAAGAGATCAACTATTTGAAGCAAATAGAAACCTTGTATACCATATGGCTAAATCATATGCCAAAAAGGGCGTAGAATTAGCTGACCTACATCAATCAGGTCTAATGGGCTTACAAAAGGCAGCAGAAACATTTAGAGCTAATGCAGGTGCTAAATTCTCTACATATGCTTCATATTGGATTATGGATCAATTAAATAAATGTGTTTATAATGATAGTAGAACAATTAGATTACCTCAAAAGGTATATCAAGCTGTTAATAAATATTTATATACAGTAAATATGTTAGAAAATAAAAATGGTAAAGCACCATCTTTAGAAGAAATAGCTTATGAAATGGATATAACAAAAGATGAAGCATTTAATTTAATGGAAGCATCATATGGTGTTAATTCATTAGATAGTTATGTTGATTCAGATAATAAGAATACCTATGCAGATATAGTTAGTGATAATGGTACATTAAATCCAATTGAAAAATATATGAAAAAGGATTTAAATGAAAAGCTATATTTAGCTTTAAAGAGAACATTAGATAAAAGAGAATACCAAATTGTAGAAAAGCATTTTGGATTAAATAATCTTACTCCAAAATCTTTTGAAGAAATTGGAAAAGAATTAAATATTTCACGTGAAAGAACACGTCAAATATTTAATGGCTCTTTAATTAAGCTTCGTAATAGTGAATATGCAGATGATTTAAAAATGTTAATGCATGTTTCTTGTTAATTATAATAATTAAGTGCTGGATTTTAAATCTGGCACTTTTAATTTGAATTTATATTCATTTATATATAGGAAACGTTGTACATTATATATTTTTTTATAAATAATATTGTATTTTTATATTTAATAAAGTAATAAATATTACACATTTTATAAAAGCGAAATAAATATTATAATAAATATGGCAGGAAAACGTTTACAATTGAAATAGTACATGTTATAATCACTTTGTCTTATTCAATTTGTTTAAGAGGAGGAGAAGAAGAAATGAATTTGATTAAGAAAGTTTTCTTAGGTGCAGCATGTGCTATTGCAACTGCAGCATGCTTCTTTGCAGGCTCACAAGCAAATGCAGCATCTACTTCCTGGAATTTTAAAAATTCAAATTTTAAAAATCTAGGAACTATTTCATCAACTGTTACAGTTGATAACCTTACTTTAACTGCAAACTCATCAAAGACTATGCAGGTTAAAGCAAACTCAGTAAGTGTAGGGGGGACAAATTATACTTACTGTTTAGCACTTGGTGGTGGAGGAAATACATCATATAGAAGTGTAAAAGTTCCAGTTCAAGGAAATTCTACTATTAAAGTAACACTTGATGCATCAGCATCTCGTACACTAGTAGTAGCAAATTCATCTGGATCACAGCTTGGTACAATTGCTGCATCTACATCAGCAGCAACAAAGAGCTACAGCTATAGTGGTGGAAGTGGATATGTATTCCTTTATTCATCAAACAGCAATATTAACTTATACAAGATTCAAGTAGATTCACAAGATGGTAGCTCAAGCTCATCATCAAGTTCAAGTAGCTCAAGCTCATCATCAAGCTCAAGCAGCTCAACTACAACTACTGTTTCAGGTAAGAGTGTTACTATGA
>JAEEGL017229681.1_pt1 | contig 13618 bp, 5 predicted proteins | sample 9134231 | NCBI WGS metagenome assembly JAEEGL01 (sample SAMN16246548, study PRJNA631951) | gut metagenome | biome: gut microbiome; feature: rumen; material: fiber-attached | host: Bos | place: Iran: Karaj | collected 2018-10
AGTCCGCCGGACGCTGCAGGCAAACAGGGCGGCGCGTTGGCCTTAATTAACGGTCTTCTCGGCTCTTACGAGCCGAACGTCGATTCCAATCGACGGCTCTCCGCGCTTCGCGCGGGACGCGTTTCATTTGGCGACGCGTTGCGGCGATAAGAGCCGCAAGCGGTAGGCGGCGAAGTCCGCCGGACGCTGCAGGCAAACAGGGCGGCGCGTTGGCCTTAATTAACGGTCTTCTCGGCTCTTACGAGCCGAGCGGCGACTCCAGTCGCCGACTATCCGCGCTTCGCGCGGGACGCGTTTCATTTGGCGGCGCGTTTTAGCGTCTTTTCGCGGTTTTTGTATATTCGGAAAACGGTCTGTTCGTCAGGCCCGAGGAGACGGCGCGGTATAAGTAGAGCGTCGCGACCGAAGAATAGGGGGACCAGCGCTCGCGCAGTTTCTTCAGGTCGTCGCGGGTCGCTTCCTCTTTGTTGTACAGCCACTTATACGCGGCGACCAGTTGTTTGTCTTCTTGCGGAAAGACGTCGTCGCGACGAAGAACGCACAGGAGGTACATTTTCGCCGTCCACGTCCCGATTCCTTTGATCGCCGTGAGGCGTTTCATCGCTTCTTCATCGGAGACGTTTTCAAGTTCTTCCAGAACAAGTTCTCCGTTCAAAACGGCTTCGGTAAATCCCTGAATATACTCGCACTTCGGGCGCGACAGGCCGATACTCCTCAATTCCGCCGTCGGAAAGCGCGCGATCGTTCGCGGACAGATCTCCCCGTTGCACAGCGTTTTGAGCCGGTCGCAGAGGATCTCCGCGACGCGCCATGAAATCATCTGCCCGACGATCTCGCAGACGATAAACGAATAACCGTCCGAATAGTCGTCGAATTCTACGTCCCCAAGAAGATCGAAAACGACGCCAAGTCGCGCGTCTTTTTTTCGCAAACGCGCGACTCTGGGATCGTCGGCGGCAATCATAAATCGGCTCATCGCGTTCCTCTTTTAATCTCTGGGCAAATCGCGAAAGATCGCCGCGGGCACGTAGCCCTGATCGATCGCTTTTTGCGCCCATTGCCGCGCGACGTCGTAGTCCCTCTTGCCGTCGACGCCAAAATAACAACGCAACGCCAATCGGAACTGCGCTTCCGAATCCCCAGCGTTCGCTTTGGCAAAAATAGCGGCGAGAACTTTGTCGCGATTCGCGCCGCGCTCTTTTTTCGAGAGCGCCGCGTGCGCTTTTTCGGCGATCGCGTAGGCGAGCGCGTCCATGCTTGCGGACAAATCGTATTTGGGAAAACGTTTCTGCGCGTCTTTAATCGTCTGCAAAAACCCTTCGTTCGCAAACGCCATGGCCACGTCGTCGAGCACGAGCAAAATCGTTCTCATCTGCTCGTCGGTGCAACGCGCCATGAAACTCTTGCATTCTTCTTCGGAACTCGTCAGATGGGCGACCAACGCGGCGAAAACGTCGTCGATTTGATCCTCGGGGGCCTGACGAAACGCCAGACGCAATTTGTCGAATTGGTCCGCGAACTTCTTCGCGGCGCGCGTTAATTTTCCGCCCGACTCGGAATCGGAAGTATTCGTTCTGGAATTGGATTTCTTAGCTACCATAATGCGATCTCTCGGCAATGTAAAAGAAAAGATAAAAGCTTTTTATCGGTCGACGCGCGCGTTTTGTCGGGCGCGGTCGATACGTTCCAGTTTGCCGTCGGCGCTGGGCTGACGCGAAAAAATAGGATATCCGGTAATGACGTCGCGCCCGGAGCCTTTGAGGCTGTCGCGCAAAATGACGACGATTCGAACTCCTTTGTAGTTCTCTTCGATTTTGTCCTGGTCGGCGTTTTCCCGCGCGAGAGTTCCCAACGCTTCCAGGACGTCGCCCTTGGTCCAGTTCGGCGGAAAGAACGTATGACTGGGATTGGCGGGGTCGTCGGCGGTTCGACGCGCCGTATGTCGTTCGACCGAACAAACTTGAACGCCGTTTTCGTACATCGCGTGCGTTTTCGGCTTCATATTGCACTTGCGCATGTACAAAAACGCGCCGTAGGAATGTCCGCCGGAATTGTGTCGGTTGGAATCGTCGTATTCGCCGAGGAAAACATGCCCGGAACGCATCGGCGAAATTTCGACGGGGCCCTTCCCCTTGGCGCCGAGAAGTTCGCGAACGCGCGCGCTGGTCGTCAACTCGGCGGCGGTCTTTCCCTGATACTTCGCGTTTTTGTCGGCTCCGGCGTCGAGAAGGCGCTTGCACGCCCAGTAATTGTCGCGCGCGGCGGCGCGGCACAGCGCGGGCATGTCTTTATTGTAAGGCGAATACGGATAAGGTTTTTTGCCCCAGTTTTTAAACAGGTCTTTGACCGTCGCGTCGGTCGCCAGGTCGCTCGCTTTCTTTCCGTTCCATTTGGCGTTTGGATCGGCGCCGTATTCGAGCAAACGCTGAACGACCCAGAAGTTGTTATGGGCCGCGGCGCAATGCAAAACCGACTCCCCGTCGGGCGTCGTCGCGTTAGGATCCGCGCCGTAGTCGAGAAGCGTCAACGCGACAAACGTCGAATTTTCGTCGTCGATCGTCAACGCGTGCCAAAGGGGCGGCTTGTCGAAAAGGGGCGCGTCGGGATCCGCGCCCGCTTCCAGAAGAGCGTCGACAAACGCGGGGCCGTCGCCGGTATAGAGGGCGAGGTGCAGCGGCGTCTGGCCGTCGGCGTTCTTCGCGTCGACGCGTTTGAGCGCGTCTTTCGACTCCAGAATCGTCTCAACCGCCTTATAACGCTGATCGGCGTATTTTAAGTCCGACTTCTTCCTGGAAATCGACGGACTGAACTTAATGGTTCCGCCTTTATCCTCTTTCAGCGTCGCGTTGGAAACGCCCGCGAGACTCGTGAACAGATCGTTCGACGGCTGGGCGAACGTCTCGACGCCGCCGCGTAAACACGCCGCCAGACACAGGATAAAAACCAGGTTTGTTATTTTGCTAAATCTCATGGTCGTCTCGTCTTATTTCTCAGGTTCGTAAACGACGTAATCCAGCGCCGGAACGCTCTTCCCTTCCCATTCGAACGGCTCCTCGCCGTAGTTGACGGCGATTTTCGTTCCGTCGGCGTATCCGACGAGAAAGACGTTCCCGGCAATTTGGTCGTGCGACGTCATGAACTCCAACTGCAGGCGCTCGAGCCTCTTGAATTCGTCGTAGCCTTCTTTGATCTTCGCGACGGACGCGCGCAGTTCCTCGTCGGTTCCGCACGTGATATCCGCGTCCCCCATCCAGTTGGATCCGCTGGACTTAAATTTCGAGTAGAAGTAGAAATGAGGACGCCCCCCGTACTCGATTTGTTTGAGTTGCGCGACGCGCGATTTGAGCGTGTAGTTGGTCGTGTCGGCGAACGGATTGCTCATGACGATTCCCTGATAGACCAGCTGCCAGTAGGGAACGTGGCGTTCGATCAGCGCCGGCAACTCCTGATCCGGCTTCTGGAACGAAATGTAAAGCGCGAAATCAAGATATTTTATGCAGTAGTCGAATCCGCCCTCGGACGCGAACCCGCCGAACGTCTCCTGCGACAGTTCCGTGATCTTGTTCGTCCAATAGGCGAACTCGCGCTTATTGAGCGGATGGTCTTTGGAATAACACGTTCTCGGATTGACCGTCGAATAGACGTCGATATAGTGAAGGCCGCGAAAACCTAAATCGCGCAATTTCGGGAAATCGTTTTTCGGAAAGCGCTCGAACATCTCCCTGGGGCACGTCTCGTACATATTCCCGCCGCCCCACGTCGTGTAGGTGTTGAACGAGCCGTCTTTTTTCACCAGCAGGAATCCTTCGTCCCAAAGTCCGCCGATTTGCGACGCGCGATACGCGTCCGAATAGTTTTGATGGCAGACGATTTGGTACCCGTTCTCCTGCGCGTAAGCGACCGCTTTTCGGAGCTTCTCCTCCCCGCCAAGACGCTCGTCGACGGGAAAGATCTGCGGATAGCGTCCGTCGTGACCGCCGACGTTCCAGCCGACAAGACAGAACTCCGCCTCGCCGATTCCCTGGCGCTTAAATTCGTCGACGATCTGCATAAACCGATCAAAAGTGATCGCGACATGCATTTCCGGCTCGTTTTCCGCGTTCTGTTCCGGGACGGGGCTGGGAACCGGCTTCCAGCCGAGCCTTACGCGAACTTCCGGAGCCTGCGCGGCGTAGGCGAGTTCCGGGCGTTCGGCGACGCGCTCTTTTAAAGGCCGAACTTCGCCGCAATCCAGCTGGTATTGGCGATAGACCGCGGCCATGTCGGCGTAGGTCGAGCGTTCCGGAGGAAGAACGCGGTAGTCGATTTGAAAATTTTCGTAGGGTTTGTCGCCGTTGAGGTTGTAGCGAACAAAAACGCGCCATTCGCCGTTGCGAAGCGTTACGAGTTCTTTCGCCTCGTAGTTCATGCCGGTAAGAATCGCCGCCAGCGCGCCGCGCGGCGTCTTCACGCCAAACGTCTGCATGACAACGTTTCCGTTGGCGTAATCGCCGTTCGGAAGGTCGCGCCACGTTCCGTACATGCCGTTGGGCAAGACGAAAAAGCCGTCTTCGCCCGCGCGCGCGATCTCCCACGGATGTTGAACGTCGACGGAAACCGCGCCCTCGGGCGCGTCGCTCGCGGGGATCGTCAATCGCTGAACGTCTCCGACAATCTCGAGCGGATAAGTTCTCGTCTCGGCCGAACCGTCGGCAAGTCGAATTGTTACGGACGCTTCCAAAGGAGCGTTCTCGCCGGCGTAACCGAAGTTCAACGTCGTCAGGACAAGCGCAAGCGCCGCCAATAAACGATATGTCGACATATATATCCTCTAAACCTTTCAACAAGCGGGTCGAGCGATTCCGCGGGCTATTTCCCCGCTTTTTTCCAGAAACGTCGGCGATCGTTGCGGTCGTCGTCCGATTTCTGAGGCGCGGGCAGAAGACGGAACGATCCTTCGCCAAACCGCCCTTCGACTCTTTCGCGCATTTCGTTCGTTAAATTCAACTTAAAGTCGGGACAGGTCAAAATAGCGCGGTAGCCGTCTTTTCGTTCAAACCATATTTCCAAATCGCTTCCGCGCGCGTTTCCGTTGCGGCCGTTGCGATAGGAACGAATAATTTCGTAGAGAACTTTGACGTCTCCCTTTTGAGCGCTCTCCTCCTTGAAGACGACGGCGACGCCGCGCGACATCTGGTTCGCCGCTTCCGTAAAGGGGATCGCTTCGTCGACAAAAAACGTAACTTCGATCTCGGGTTCGGAATTCTCGTCCCCGTCCTCGTTGGAGGACGTGTTTTGCTTGACCTTTTTGTCGACGCGGCCTCGTAAGAAAACAATCGCGTCGTTTTGCAAAAATTGACCGTATTTGTCGTACGCGTCCGACCAACACGCGCAACGTATCGAACCGTCAAGGTCTTCCAGTTGGAAAAAAGCGAACGTGTTGAGCGAGTTGGGCTTCGTCTTCTTCGCCATTTTCGTCATAACGCCGGAAATCGCGCCCCCGATCGTGCACGAAGTTCGATTGGGCATGTCGGCGAGTTTCGTCGTCGACGTCGCGAAGAGTTTCAACGTCGAGCGTTGTTCGTCAAGAGGATGCGACGTTACGTAGAACCCGAGCGTTTCTTTTTCATAACCCGCCTTTTCTTTGCAGTTCCACTCGTCGACGTCGGGCAAGCCGAAATCGGCGGAAGCGGCGGGATCCTCCTGGTCTTCTTCCTCCTGATCTCCAAAAGCGAACAAACTGCGTTGGCCTCGCTCGCGATCCAACGCCGCGGCCTGGCCCCCTTTAAGCGCCTTCTCGACGGAGAGCATGAGTTGCGAACGTTTCGCGCCGAAACAATCGAACGCCCCGCACTTAATCAGCGATTCGACCGAAGCGCGGCCGACGATCTTCGAATCGACGCGTTCGTAGAAATCGAATAGGTTCTTGAAAGGCCCCCCTTCGTCGCGCGCGCGAACAATCTCCTTCATCGCGTCTTCGCCGCACGCCTTGACCGCGGTCAGACCGAAATATATCTTGCCGTCGACTACTTTATAAAGAGGATCGCAGAGATTGACGTTCGGCGGAACGACCGGCACGCCCATGCGTTTGCAGTCGTCGACGTGTTCGACCGTCTTGTCGCGCTTGGTAAAGTTGCGCTGGGAAATATCCCCGCAAAGGAGCGCCGCCATAAACTCCGCCGGATAGTGCGCTTTTAAATACGCCGTCGCGTACGCGACGTGCGCGTACGCCGTCGAGTGAGACTTGTTAAAACCGTAGCCCGCGAATTTCTTGATCAGTTCGAAAAGCTCCTGTCCTTTCTCCGCCGTCAGGCCGTTCTCAATCGCGCCCTCGACGAACTGCTCGTTAAATTTCGCGATTTTCTCGTGCTTTTTCTTACTAATCGCCTTAATGCAGGTGTACGCGCTCGAAAGCGGAATCTTGCCCAATTTGTTCAGGATCCGCATGATCTGTTCCTGATATACCATAACCCCGTTCGTCTCTTCGAGCACTTCTTTAAGAACGGGATGAAGGTAAACCGCCTCTTTGCGCTTATGCTTGACGTCGACGTACTCGTCGACCATTCCTCCTTCGAGCGGACCGGGCCGATAGAGAGCCAGGACGGCGATGAGGTCGCGTATGCCGTCCGGTTTCATCTTGACGAGCAAATCGCGAATTCCCTTGCTTTCGAGCTGGAAAACGCCTTTCGTTTCGCCGCGGCATAAAAGCGCGTACGTTTCCGGATCGTCGGGCGGAAGATTGTTGGGATCGATCGTTTCTCCGGTCGTCTGCCTGATGAGCGAAACGGCGTCGGAGAGAATCGTCAGGTTGCGAAGGCCGAGGAAGTCCATCTTGAGGAGCCCCGCCTTTTCAACTTCGGCTCCCTGCCATTGCGTGACGACGTCCTCTTTGTTCGCCAGCTTCTGGACCGGCACGTAATCCGTGAGATCCGTCTGAGAAATAATAACGCCGCAGGCGTGAGTTCCCGCGTGTCGCGCGAGTCCTTCCACCTGGCGCGCGTAGTCGATAAGTTCGCGAACGTCCTCGTTCTCCCCGTACGCCTTGGCAAGCTCGGGACTTTGATCGAACGCCTTGTTCAAGTTCATCTTCGGCCCTTCGGGCACAAGAGCGGAAACGTTGTTGACCGTCGCCAGGGGAACGCCTAACGCGCGCCCGCAGTCTTTAATCGCCAACCTTGCCGCCATCGTCCCGAACACGCCCAGCTGCGCGACTTTCTCCGCCCCGTAATGCTCTTTGACGTAATCGATGATCTCGCCGCGTTTGGCCTGTTCAAAGTCGACGTCGATATCGGGCGCCTCCAGACGGTTTTCGTCGAGGAAGCGCTCGAAGAGCAAGTCGAACTCCAAAGGACAGACCTGAGACAAATTCAACCCGTAGGAAACCAACGCTCCGACGCCCGAACCGCGCGCCGTACAGTAGATTCCGCGTCGGTGCGCTTCGTTCGCAAAGTCCCAGACAATCAAAAAGTAGTTCGAAAAGCCGAGTTTCTGAATAACGCCCAATTCGCGATCTAGGCGCGCCATGACCTCTTCGGACAATTCGCCGTTCACCATGCGTTTGGGATTGTTTGCGTAACGGCGTTTGAGCCCTTCGAGACACAGCTTGCGAAGATAATCGTCTGAAGAATAACCGTCGGGGGGCGTAAAAATCGGGAAGAACCGCTTTCCGAACTCCAGATTAAGGTTGCACCGATCGGCGATTTCCAAGGTGCGCCAGACGGCGTCCGGATCTTCGGGAATCGCGTCGAGCATCTCGCGGCCGCTCTTGATATAGAACTGGTCGGAATCCATCTTCATACGATTCAGATCGGTGCGGAATTTGCCCGTGTTGATGCATAAAACAAGATCCTGAACGTCGGCGTCTTCGTGCAAAACGTAGTGCGCGTCGTTGGTCGCGACGGTCGGAATCCCAAGCTCTCTGGCGAGTTTGAGTTCGTATTTCAGCGCGGTCGCCTGCTCGGGCAACCCGTGATTCTGCAGTTCGATATAGTAGCGGTCGCCGAAGACTTTCTTATGCCAAAGCGCGATTTCGCGCGCTTTATTGTACGATTCCGTCGACCCCTGCCCGTTCGCGAGAGTTCGCGCGAGTTCCCCCGAAAGACACCCGCTCAAACAGATAATTCCCTCGTTGTACTGCTCGAGTACGTCGCGATCGATACGCGGTTTATAGTAAAAACCGTCGAGAAACGCCGTCGACGACAGACGAAGCAGGTTCTTGTACCCCTGGTCGTTCATCGCCAGAAGCGTCAGGTGAAACATTCGTTTTTCGCTGTGTTCGTAGCGACTGCCGGGCGCCATGTACGCCTCGTAGCCAATGATCGGCTTCACCCCCGCGTCGAGCGCCTTTTGATAGAATTCAAGCGCTCCGTACATGTTCCCGTGATCGGTGATCGCGATCGCGGGCATTTCCAGTTCTTTCGCGCGGTTGAGAAGAGCGTCGAATTTGCACACCCCGTCCAGAAGAGAGTAATGGGAGTGCGTGTGCAGGTGGACGAACGGCACGGCGCCCGACGCGGTCGGCTCCCAGGGCGTTCGATTCAGTTCGCCCCGACTGAAATCGGCCGGCTCCGATTTCTCGTCCGCGCCGACGTCGGTCGACTCGTCTTCGAAATCGTCTTCTTCCGGTTCTTCAAGATATTCTTCCAGTAAATCGTCGCTCATAGCTTCCCGCAGTCTGTCGGTAAGAACGTTAATAATCTCCAACGAAATCGCACGTCGATTGTCGAACCATGTCGAGCGTCATTTTAACCGAACTGAAAAGGGAATACAAGAGGCGAAAAAAAACATAAAAATCAAAAAACCGACCGACGTCGCGACGGGTCGGCAAACGTCGCGCGAACGCAAGAAGAACTTTCGTTCCAAAACTTTCAATCGGCGTAATCGTAAAATATTCCGCCAAGGCCGGGAAATTTTCAAAATTTATTAAAAGAAGGGAACTTTTTTCTTGCGATTCTCTGGAAGGTGATTAAAATTGTCGTTAGGAACGTTGTGTTTTACGCCGTAAAATAGCGGTTGAATTGCGCGATTATATTGATTTTTTGGATTATTCCGATTATCCATGCCGCGCGCTTCAATCTAGATTTTACGAGTCCCCATTATTAAAAATATCGATTGTTTCGGTCGTTCCGACTTTGTTCGCGCCTTTTCGCGTTTGTTTAAGGTCGCGGTCGATAAATTCGGTTGAAACGAGGGCTCGTTCCGGTTATAACTAGAGATTATTGTCGAGCGCCGCGGCGTTTTGCGCAAGCAGTCGACGTCGGTCGTCTCTTGCCGTTCGCCAAAGCCGCGCGGCGTCGCGAATTGTCGCGTCTCTGCGTCGCGTTCAGGCGTCGCGTTTACCGCGTCGCCCAGCAAACGAGAACGTATATTTGCCAACCGCGCGGGAGCGCGAATCAAAGAATTTCGGAGAAGAGGATCAAAAGTATGAGAAAGCGCCTTTTCATGATATTGCCCGCTGCGGCGATCGCGCTTGCGTCGATCGCCAACGTGTCGGCGGTTACAGGGGCGGAATCTGACGTCCCTGTGGAGACGTATCAATTAAACGACGGCACGAACTGCTTCTTGGTTCCGTTGCAAGCCGACGCCGTCGAATCGACGTCCGAGTACGTCGACGTCGCCGCGCTCGTCGATTTCTCCGCCGCTCAGCTCAGCCCGGACGTTCGCAAAGCGGCGCAGGAAACGGTCGAAGCGCTGGTCGCGAATTTGCCGAAAAACGCGCGCGTTCAGCTGTTCGCCGTCTCGAACGAAACCGAATCTCTAACGAACGGTTACGTCGCCGTCGGCTCGAAAGAGCTTAACGACGCCGTCGCCGCGCTTAAAAATCAAGACGCGCTGGGCGCCGCGGACCTCGAAAATTCCTTCTCGGTCGCCGTCGACTCCTTCGATTTCAACGAATCCGCCGACCGCTCGATCGTCTTCATCGGACGAGGCATGAGCACCGGCGCGGCGTTCGACGAATCCGTCTTCGAATCGACCGTTGAAAAACTCGTCGACGCGCGCGTTCCCGTCAACTCCTTCGGAGTCGGAACCGTCGTCAATAAGTCGGTTCTCGGCGCGCTCGCCAACCGCACCGGCGGTTACGTCGTCGACGAAGGAACCGACGCGAAAGACGCCGGCGCCGAACTCGCCGACGCCGTCGCCGCGACCGTCTTCTTCCCCGAAGAAACCTCGCTGACGATCGCTAACGCCGACGTCTATCCGAACCCGATTCCTCCGATTCGAAGCGACCGCGAAACGTTCCTGGTCGGATCGACCGACGAAGAGCTCGAAGCCGTGACGATCACGATTCCCGCCGTTCTTAACGACGGGCGCGAAGCCGACGTCGAGTGGAGCGTTTCTCCGCAAAAATCCGACAAGAGCAACCAGTACCTCTATCAGCTCGTTCAGGAAGCTTCCGCGAACTCCGGCGCCACGCTCGACGTCGCGGGCCGCGGTCTTCTGACCGACCGACAAGTCGTCCTTAACGACGCCGTCGACGGCGCCGCCGAACTCGCTCAACAAGCGGCCGACTTCGGCGACACAGTCTCCGCCGACCGTATCGCGAACCTGACGAACGTCTCGTACGAGGCGCAAGACGAGCCCGCCGACGAACCGGTTCAGGTTCCCGCGGCCGTCGCCCAGGAAGACGCTTCCGAAGCTCCCGCGGCCGTCGCCGACGACGATTCCGGCGAGCTGTTCGCCGCCGCGCGCGCGAAGATCAACAACGAAAACCAGGCTTCTCTGGTCGACGCGGCCGAAGCGAACGTCAAAGTTCAAACCGCGCAAATGCGTTCCGCCGTCAACGTCGCCGTTAAGAACGCGATGGAAGACGCGCGCACGAACCCCGACGGCGCGATGCAAAACGTTAAAACGATGCTCCAGGCGGTTCGCAACAACCGCATCCTTTCCGAAGCCGACCGCGCCGTTATGTGCGCCGAACTCGAACGCACCGGCCAATACATTGAACAGGAATCGGAAAAACAGGCGCGCGCCGAACTTCGCGCTCAGCAAAACCTCGAAACGATCGCCGCGGTTCGCCGTTCGCAGAACGCTTATCAGGCCAGCCAGACGACCGTCGTCGAAATCATGAAGCGATTTGAATCGCTCATTAAAGAACACAACTTCGTCCTGGCTTCCGAAGCCGCCGACGAAGCCGCGAAAATCGCCGTCGACGACGCGCTTCCGACGCAAGCCGCGAACGTCGCTCTGATGCGCGACGCGTACGAAGAAAACCAATATCTGCGTTTCGAACGACGCCGCAAGCTTCTCAAGACCCTCATGTCGGTCGAAGAAGCCCATATTCCGGTCTCCGACGAACCGCCGATCACCTATCCCGACGCCGAAATCTGGGTCAACCTCACCAAAGAACGTCAGGAAAAATATAAGACGACCAATCTCCAGGGCAGCGAAGAAGAACAACTCATCGCGCGCGCGCTCGACTGCAAAGTCGACGTCGAAGGCGGCGAAGACATGGACCTCACCCTTGCCGACTGGATCGAAGGCGTCAAACAGGTTCTCAAAGACAAATATCAAAAAGAAATCAACATCGTTTTCGACACGACGAACATCGAAGAAGCGGCCGGTCCTCCCAGCTCGCTCAACATCAACGAAAGCCTGACGAACATCCCGCTTCGCAAAGCGCTCAAGATCGTCCTTCGTCCTCACGAACTCGACTTCTGCATTCTTGACGACGTCCTCTACATCACCACGCAAGACGAAATCAAGAACAATCCCGACATCTCGACCAGTCTTCGCCTGTACTCCGTCGGCGACCTGATCATGCAGCCCAACTCCGGCGGCATGATGGGCGGCGGCATGATGGGCGGCATGGGCGGCATGATGGGCGGCATGGGCGGCATGATGGGCGGTCGTGGCGGCATGGGCGGCATGATGGGCGGCATGGGCGGCATGGGCGGCGGCATGTGGAACGTCAACCCCGCGAACCGCAATCGTCGCGGCGGAAACGCCGAGAAGGCCAACGACGCCATTCTCCAGAACTTCCTTGACGCTCCCGTTGTTCCCGCTCCCGCGGACGGTCTCTTCGCGGTTCCTTCCAAGGCCGCGAAAGCCGCGAAAGCCGAACAGAAACAACCCGCCGGAACGCTCTCGCAAGCGCCGGTCGATCTGAACGCCAAGTGGGACGCTTACATCGCCGCGAACGCTCCGAAAGCTCCTGAAGAGGGCGCTTCCGAAGAAGACGCCGCCAATTTCGAAAAGGCGCGCGCCAAATTCGCCGACAGCGTCGCGGTCGAAGTTTCCAATTTAATGAAATCGGAGCCCGCCTCCGCGGCGGCGCTCATTAAATCCGCGCTCCGCAACGGATACGCCGCGGACTGGATGTACGAAGCCCTCGCGGCCGCGCTCATCAAAGCGGACGCTCCCCAAAAAGAAATTGAAAAAGCGATTCTTTCCGTCGCCGACTTCAACAGCGACCCGATCGTTCTCATGGGTCTGGCCGCTTACCTTGAAAAGGTCGGTTCGAAAGAACGCGCGCTCAAGATCTTCCGCGACGTCTCCAAGCTGTACCCGACACGTCCCGAGCCGTACGTTCGCGGTCTTGCGCTCGCGCAGGAACTCAACGACGAAGAAGCTCTTAAATGGGTCGCCGTCGGAATCGCGTCCGTCGTTTGGGACGGCGCGCTCGTCGAAAAAGTTCAGAACAAGGGCGAAGAAATCGCGCTTGATCTTATCGAAAAGATGAAAGAAGAAGGTCGCGCGAACGAAGCCGCCGAATTTGAACGTCGACTCAACGACGCGAAAGTTCGCGACGTCGTCGTTGAAATCTCCTGGTCCGGCGACGCCGAACTCGATCTCTCCGTCCAGGAACCGACCAACGCCGTTTGCTGGTACGGACAAAAACGCACCGCCGCCGGCGGCGTCCTCTCCGACTCTTCCGTCGATTTGCGCAAATCGTACGACGCGAACCGCGAAGGCGTTCGTTCCCGCGTCTACACGTGCCCGATGGGATTCGCCGGCGAGTACAACTTCCTCATCACGCGCTCCTGGGGCAAAGTCGCTCAGGACAAAGTCACCGTGACGATTAAGACGAACGTCGGAACGGAAAAAGAACGCGTCGCGACGAAAGTGTTCGAACTCAAAGAAGACGAAGCGCTCTTTGGCGTTAATCTTGCCGAAGGTCGTCGCAACGAAGAAGTCAAAGAAGAACTTCTGGCGGCTTCCGCGCTCATGAATCAAATGCAAATTCTCACGTCCAGAGAACTTGCGCAACGCGCCGCCGCGTATCAAAGCGGAAAAGCGCACAACGAAGCGCGCGAATCCTCCTCGATTCAGAGCAAAGCCGAGCAATATCAGTCGTCGTATAAAGCCGACGACGCGGCCGCCGGCGAAGACGCTCCTGAAATCGCTTACCTCACTCCCGAACCCGGCCATATGCCGGTCATCAGCTACATGTCCCTCGGCGCCGGTTTCTCGACCAACGCGGGCGTTTCCGGCGATCGTCGCTACGTCCTCGTTGCGCCTCAACCGATGTTCAGCCAAATGCTGAAGATGTTCACCTATAACTCCGCGGACGGCAGCACCAGCTCCAGCGGCGGCGGCTACGGCGGCGGCGGTTATGGCGGCGGCGGTTACGGCGGCGGCGGTTATGGCGGCGGCGGCTATGGCGGCGGCGGTTACGGCGGCATGGGCGGCATGGGCGGCA
>JAEEGL010141389.1_pt1 | contig 13617 bp, 7 predicted proteins | sample 9134231 | NCBI WGS metagenome assembly JAEEGL01 (sample SAMN16246548, study PRJNA631951) | gut metagenome | biome: gut microbiome; feature: rumen; material: fiber-attached | host: Bos | place: Iran: Karaj | collected 2018-10
GCAGCAACACTTTCTGTGATTTCAGAGATAGAAGCACTATCATCTGATACTATCAACTGAGGAGTAAGTGATGCAGTTTGTATGTAGCATACTAGGGAATCACCAAATGATGTTTTGGTGAATGAATAGTCACTGTTTGTGACAGAAGAATTCTCTTTTGCATATGTGGGAAAAGCAAAGAAAAGAGAGATAATAAAACCTACTACTATAGAAAGTAGCGGCTTCCTTATTAATTTGATTGTATTCATTTGTGCCTTTCTAGCGCAAATAGCATACAAAAAATAAAACGAAAAACAGACCGATAATATCACGGTTTTAAATAAAGTGCAATAAAAAAATTTAATGTAACAGTTATAGCTATCAGTGGCTGAATTATTTATAATATTTTTAGTACAGTGTTAACACAGTGGGGGAAGTTATGAGATATAGAATCTACGGTTTTTTAGTAAATAGGGTTCCAGGAATCGCGAAAAGATATCACGATTATCATAATGATAGTCAGGGCTTAAAGCGAATCATCTCTTATATGTATCTTCTATGGCTGAATTTTGCCTATTACATCTTACACATAAAGCACGTCGGAAAAATAAAAGTGCTTGATGCATACGAGGAAAAAAGTTTAATCACATCACAGCCAGAATCCCATTTGTTTAATCAGGAGCCTGCAAGTGTATTTGTAGAAAAGCTAAAAAAATATGATGTAATTTCTTTTGATTTATTTGATACTTTGATTTTCAGGCCTTTCTCAGAGCCAGGAGATTTGTTCTATATTTTAGGGCAAAAGCTTGGTTATATGGATTTCAAGAGAATTAGAATAGAGGCGGAAAAGAAGGCCAGAATAGATAAATATAAAAAGGATAAAAACTATGAAGTGAATCTATCGGAAATATGGGAAAAGCTAGAATCCCTAACAGGAATTGACGCTGAGCGGGGGAAGCAGCTGGAGATAGAGACAGAGCTTCAGCTTTGCTATGCAAACCCATATATGAAGCAGGTATATGAAAGCTTGCTTAGGGATGATAAGAGTATTGTAATCACCTCAGATATGTATCTTCCTGTTGATGTCCTTGAAAGAATCCTTGAAAAATGTGGATATAGTCAATATAAACGTATATACGTATCGTGTCAGGAAAAGAGCTCTAAATGGCAAGGAAATCTGTATAAAAAAATGACATCTCACCAGAAAATTCTGCTTGGAGAAAATTGTTCTATTGTCCACATTGGTGACAATGAAAATAGTGATTATAAAATGGCTTTGAAGGCGGGAATTGAAGCCGTTTATTATAAAAACGTAAATACGAATTCTATTCAATACAGAAGCTATGATATGTCACCGATAATTGGAGCTGCATATCGTGGCATAGTAAATAACCACCTATATTCTGGGCAATCCAGAATGACTATGAATCAGGAGTATGGATTTATATATGGTGGATTGTTTATTCTAGGGTATTGCCATTTTATCCACCAGTATTATCTGGCAAACAGAATAGATAAAATACTTTTTCTTAGCAGAGATGGAGAAATAATCAAGAGGGCATACGATTTTTTGTATCCGGAGGATAATACGGTATATGCCTATATATCCCGCTTTGCTGCTGCAAAATGGTGTGCAGGAAATATGAAATACGATTTTGTTAGAAAGCTAGTTCGTCATAAGGTTGGTAAGGGGAAAACAATCCATCAAATTTTGGCTGAGATGGAGCTACTAGAGCTTGAGGAGACACTGATGAAATCAACATCATTGTCTCCATCAGATCAATTTACTTCAAAAAATGAAGAAGCCTTTATTCAGCTAATAAATGATAATTGGAAAACAATTGTTGATTCTTATTCAGAGCAAAGGGCGGCAGCCGCTAAGTGGTATAAAAATCTTATAGGTGCTTCTAAATCTGCATTAGCTGTTGATATAGGCTGGGCAGGAAGCGGAGCTTTGGCTTTAAAAACTCTTTTTGAAAATGAATGGATGATAGATTGTAAATTGACGGGGATAATTGCAGGTACTAATTCCGCATTAAATTCAGAGCCCGATATGAGTGAAACTATGCTTTTGGATGGCAGTCTTGTTTCCTATATGTACTCGTCCAGAGATAATAGAGATCTGTGGAAGAAGCATAATCCAGGACGAGGATATAATCTTTTCTTTGAGTTGCTTACATCCTCTAAACAGCCTACTTTTAAGGGCTTTTATTATGATAGTAGTGGAGAGGTGGAACTAAAATTCGGTCAGCAGGAGCCTAATCCAAATGGTGTGGAAGAAATACAAGAAGGCATAATGGAGTTTGTAAGAGAATATGCCGCGCATTTCAAGGATTTTCCTTACATGTTTAATATATCAGGTAGGGACGCCTACAGTCCTATGCTGCTTGCTGCTGGTAATGAAGAAAGTTATTTGCGAAAGATTTATAGTGGATTTTGCCTCACAGAAGAGGTTCAGTAGAATTATTTATGTGATAATTTTGAAAATTTTATGACAAATTGTAACAGCTATAGCTACCACTAATTTAGTGCCTTATAATATATTCAGTCGGGAGAAGCAGGTCTAGGAGGTTGAGTATGAAAAATAAGAGAATAATTGGGGCAGTTATAGCGGTTATGTTTTTTGTCGCAGGCTTGATACAGCCCTTTTCTGCTAATATGGCAGAGGCAAAAGGGAAGACACTGTCGTTAACTAATGCAGAGGGAGTAGTTGATTTTGCAGCTGTTCAGGCATATAATCCGGACATTTATGCATGGATAGTAATTCCAAATACTAAGGTGAATTATCCTGTTGTTCAAAGTGTAGTGGATGATTACTATATTATGCGAAATGTGGATGGCAGTAAGGGATATCCTGGGGCACTTTATACAAACAGGGTGAATACAAAGACATTCCAGGATTTTAATACGGTAATCTACGGTCATAATATGAAGAACAAGACGGCCTTTGGAAGCCTACATTATTTTGATAAGGCGGATTTCTTCAATAAGAATCAGGATATGTACATCTATACAGCTGATGGCGTTTATTACTATCAGATTTATTCTACTGTGAAGTATTCAAATGCCTTGATATTGGATCAGTATCCAAATGCTTTGGAGACAAGCCGACAGGAATATATAAATCTCACTCTCACAGGATATGCAAAGTCAAAAGTGGAGCACGTAAGGGAAGGTGTGGAACTTACTACAGAGGACAAATTGGTAACTTTATCTACTTGCATCAATGATGCCAGATACAGATACTTAGTCATAGCCAAGCAAATATCATTTGTTCCATATAAATAATTATAGAAGTGATATTAATTTCAGAAGCACTTTTATTCTGCATTAAAACATTTGGGCAGGCCGAAAATATTTAGTGAAAAATATATTTTTGGCTTGCCTGATTTATGGTTATCATTTAATATTTATTAGATAAATTACTGAAAACAACAGGAATATTTTAAAGAAAGAAGTAAGTATGAGAAACAAAGGATTTAGTAACGAAAAATACACTGAGATGCAGTCTAAGAGGATTCGTGAGCGAATCGACCAGTTTGGAGGAAAGCTTTATCTTGAGTTTGGAGGAAAGCTCTTCGACGATTATCACGCTTCAAGAGTTTTGCCAGGCTTCAAGCCAGATGCAAAAATTACTATGCTCAAGGAGCTTGCTGACAAGACTGAAATAGTTATTGCTATCAAGGCTGGAGATATCGAAAAGAACAAGGTCCGCGGAGATATTGGTATCACATACGATATGGACTTATTAAGACTTATCGATGCATTTACAAGCTATGGTCTTTATGTAGGTTCAGTTGTTCTTACACAGTTTGCAGAGCAGCCATCAGCAGTGGCATACGAGAAAAAGCTTAAGGCATTAGGCCTGAAGGTTTTCCGTCATTACATTATCCCTGGTTACCCATCAAATATTCCTTTTATCGTATCTGATGAAGGTTTTGGAAAGAATGATTATATCGAAACAACACGTCCGCTCGTAGTTATTACAGCTCCTGGACCAGGAAGTGGAAAGATGGCTACTTGCCTTTCTCAGCTTTACCACGAGTCAAAGCGCGGTGTAAAGGCTGGATACGCCAAGTTCGAGACATTCCCAATCTGGAACCTTCCATTAAATCATCCAGTAAATCTTGCTTACGAGGCAGCCACAGCAGATCTTAACGATGTAAATATGATTGACCCATTCCATTTAGAGGCTTATGGCGAGACTGTTGTAAATTACAACAGAGACGTGGAGGTATTCCCTGTTCTCAAGGCTATGTTCGAGAAGATTTCAGGAGAATCACCATACAAGTCACCTACAGATATGGGTGTAAATATGGCAGGAAATGCTATTATCGACGATGATGCTTGTAGAGCAGCTTCTAATCAGGAAATCATCCGTCGTTATTTCGAGGCAACAGTTGCCAGACGCAAGGGTGAGGGTAGCGATTCGGCAATCCAGAAGCTGGAGCTTCTTATGGAAAAGGCTGGTATTTCTGTTTCAGATCGTCCAGTTGTTTCAGCTGCGAATATTAAGGCAGAGCAGACAGGCGTTCCTTGTGCAGCTATCGAGCTTTCAGATGGACAGGTTATCACAGGAAAGACTTCTGAAATGTTAGGTGCATCTTCAGCTATGATTCTTAATGCATTAAAGCACTTTGCAGGTATTGCTGATGAGAAAAAGTTAATCTCTCCAGAGACACTTACACCTATTATGAATTTAAAGACTAATTACTTAGGAGATCACAATCCACATCTTCACTTGAACGAGCTTTTGATTGCACTTTCAATGGAATCAATCAGCAGTGAGGATGCTAGAAAGGCTTACGATTGCCTTCCAGAGCTTGTTGGTTCTGAGATGCACTCATCAGTTATTCTTTCATCAGTGGATGTTAGCGTATTAAAGCAGTTGGGCGTTCATCTTACTTGCGAGCCAAAGTACGAAGGAAATAAGCTTTATCACAACTAAATCTATTAGATTATAGATAAATTAATAAAATTAGTTTCAGATTTATAAGGATTCAGATTCTATTTTATGAAGATAGGATTTGAATCCTTTTATGTTGAAATTAATAAATAGTAGTTTTGATTGCAATAAAAGAGAAAACGTGATAACATGCATTGTATTTTGCAAAAATACAATTAAATGTAACGTTTGGACCTAAATCAAATAATATTTTTAAATTATTTTGTGATTTATAAAACCTATTCCAATTTCATCTTGTCTTATTAAATGAAAAGGCATAAAGAGAGGTGATTAAATGGATAATAGGCCTAACACAATGCAAATTTTCTACGCATTGGTACAGTTGGATATGAGCAACACATGCTTAACTAAAGAAAAAGCACAACGAATTTTAAAAAATATTTTATTAATTTTAGGAGTCTAGGAGAGAAAGTATGGATTATATTAAGGCGGTTGAGCTAGCAAGAAAAGGTGATAACGAAGGAATCACTTTCTTGTATCAAGAAACTTATCAGAAAAGTTATTATGTTGCACTTAAATATATGAAGAATGAACAAAGTGCAGAAGATGTTTTACAAGATGCATATATAAGAGCATTTAAAAACTTACATCAATTACAGGATGCTAATAAGTTTGAGTCTTGGTTTAGGATGATAGTTGCAAACCAGGCAAAAAATGAATTGGTAAAAAACAAACCTGATTTGTTTTCAGAAGAGGATATGGAGGCTGTTCTTGATAACGGTACTCCATTTGAAAGCGATAGAGTAAAGAACATACCAGAACTCGCTGTTGATCAGAAGGAAACTTCCAGATTAATACAAGAAATGATGGCTGAGCTTTCTGACGAGCAGAGAATATGCATCACAATGTTCTATGTGGAAGAAATGTCAGTCAAGGAAATCGCAGAGGCACTTGATGTTTCAGAAAATACAGTAAAAAGTCGTCTTAATTATGGAAGAACAAAGATAAAAGATAAGGTATTAGAGCTAGAGAAGAAGGGCACAAAACTTTACGGTATGCTTCCACTTGTATTCTTCTTTGTGCTTTTCAAGAAAGATGCAATGGCTTGCGAAGCAAAGATTCCAAGTGTTTTATCTATAACCAAGGCTGTTAATGCTTCTAAATCGGTAGGTGTTGTAGAAGCTACCAATACACAGTCTGTTGTTAAGGGAATTACTATTGCAGGAAAGACTATTTCAATCAGGGCTTTAATAGCTGGAGTAATTGCAGCAGTGGTAATTATTGGTGGTGTCACAGTGGCAAATATGCCTTCACAAACTCCAGATAGTGTACAGGTTGAAGAGACACAGGAAGGGCAGTTGGATGCTATAGAAACTGAAGAGGTAATGCCTGAGGACTCAGGCCTAGAAGAAGTTGCACCTGTAGAGGAGTCAGTCGAAGAAGAGCCAGTTGAAGAAACCATCGAGGAAGTTGAAGAAGAGCCGGTCGTGGTTAATGAATGGACTGGTCATTACCAGATGGATCCTAGTATTGATATGTGGTTTGTATTGGATATTGATGAATCAAGCTCAGGTCGATTTGAGTATGGGGATATGAATGGTACTGTTACACCAATTTCAGGACAGTCTAATCAATTTAAACTTTATAATAATGAATTTTCAATTGGATGGATATTAACCTTATCTGATAACGGAAATGGTACATATACTGCCAAAATGATTGATACCTCATCACCATATTTAGAGGAAGAATGGATTTTAGAAAAAAAATAAAAAAATATAAAACCTAATGTGTTTTCAAATTGTCTTATTAGTGAAAGACAACTTATATTTATTTTTTGGAGGATGAAAATGAACAAGTTAACAACAAGAGCACTAAGCTTTTTGCTAGCAAGTGCAATCCTATTTACATCAGTGGATATGAATGCTTATGCAGCATCAATCGATGTAAATGAGGAGAATACAGAAGTAGTAGAAACTGAAGTTGATGAAACAGAATCAGAGTCTACAGAAGAAGGTTCTACAGAAACTTCGGATGACACTGAAAGTGTAACTACAGATGAGACTACTCCTGTAGAAACTGATGAATTAGATTTTGTTGAGGAATCAGACGAAGCTTTAGAGCTTTTGAATGCTGAGTCATCAGAGGATGAACTTGAAGGTGTTGTTACAGGTGATGGCTGGACAATTTCAAAGGAAGGTGTGCTCACATTTGATGAAGATGTGACTGAAATTGCAGGATACCAGTTTAGTGGTAATGCAAAAATTACTTCTGTAATTTTACCTACTACACTAGAAACAATCGGAGAATGGGCATTTGATGGCTGTAAAAATATTACAAGCATTGAAATCCCAGAATCAGTAACAATAATTGGGACAGGAGCATTTGCAGATACTGGAATAACAAAAGTTGTAATAAAAACAAAAAACCTTAACTTAAAAGAAGGTGGTCAGGCCTTATTTAAAAACTGTGAAATATCAGAGCTTCAATTGCCAGAGGGAATGAAGGTATTACCAAGAGTATTTGAGAATACCAAATTTGCAGGCGAGGCATCAACACTGTTACTTCCAGCAAGTCTTGAACGTATTTCAGACTACGCATTTGATGGTTCTACAGGGATAAAAGAAATTGTTTTTACTGGAAATAATGTACAAACAATTGGAGAGTGGGCATTTAATGGCTGTAAAAATATTACAAGCATTGAAATCCCAGAATCAGTAACAATAATTGGGACAGGAGCATTTGCAGATACTGGAATAACAAAAGTTGTAATAAAAACAACAAAGCTCAACTTAAAAGAAGGTGGTCAGGCCTTATTTAAAAACTGTGAAATATCAGAGCTTCAATTGCCAGAGGGAATGAAGGTATTACCAAGAGTATTTGAGAATACCAAATTCGCAGGCGAGGCATCAACACTGTTACTTCCAGCAAGTCTTGAACGTATTTCAGACTACGCATTTGATGGTTCTGCAGGGATAAAAGAAATTGTTTTTACTGGAAATAATGTACAAACAATTGGAGAGTGGGCATTTAATGGCTGCGAAAAAATAACAAGCATCGAAATCCCAGAATCAGTAACAACAATTGGAACAGGAGCATTTGCCGATACTGGAATAACAAAAGTTGTAATAAAAACAACAAAGCTTAACTTAAAAGAAGGTGGAACTGGATTATTCAAGAATTGTGAGATATCAGAGCTTCAATTGCCAGAAGGAATGAAGACATTACCACAGATATTTGATGAAACAACATTCACAGGAGAAGCATCAAAAATAGTACTTCCTAGAAGTCTTACAAGTATTGCATCATATGCCTTTAACAACTCAAAAGGATTAAAAAAGCTTTATCTTGGAGATAATGTTAAAATCGGAGACTGGGCTTTTTATGGGTTAGATAATCTTAAGTTTTACATTACAGGCTCTAAGAAAGTTACATATAATGCGCTTATAAGAATTGGTGTTTCTGCAGATCGGATATTCCAGACAAAGAGTATAACTTACAATTTGAACAAAGGTATTGCTACAGGAACATATGTAAATACATTCGTAAATGATGATGAATCAATCAAGGTTGCAGATCCTACACGTGAATTCTATAAATTCTGTGGATGGTACAGAGATTCAAAGTTTAAAAATGGAATTGGAGTTCATGAGAATGGATTAACAACAATTGATGTTTCTTCAGAGAAGAATAATCTTACACTTTTCGCTAAGTGGGAAGGACCATACTATGTAATCACATTCGATGCAGGTGAGTATGGTACACTTTCTTCTTCAGAGAATTGGGTAGAGCTTCTTAAGGGCAAGAAGTATGGTGAGCTTCCAACAGTTAATGTAAAAGATGAATTCAAGGATTCTAAGAAGTGGATGTTAGGCTGGTACACAGCTGATGGAGAGCTTGTTACTGTAGATACTGTGGTTACTGATGAAGCTAAGAATCAGACATTATATGCAAAGTATGTTGCATCTACAAAGAGTTTACCAGCTCCTAAGATTAGTATTTGGGGAAATGAAGACATTGGGGATTCATTATATGGTTATCTTACTGATAAAGTAAGAATTTCTTGCGATTTTGAAGGCGCAGCAATTTCATACAAAGTTGAATATGCTAACAATGGACTTGATTATGATGAAGTAGTTGCTGAAAACGTTGAGTATGTAAGACCATTTGCCCTTGAGAAGAATGGTAGATATAGAGTTACTGCAACAGTAAGTAAGGAAGGCTATGTAAACAGTACTAGCACAGTAGAAATCTTTATTAATGAATTGTTTGCAGAATCAGATTTATATGATCCTTCAAATGAAAATGCTTTCTGGGTAACATATACAGAAAATGATGTAGAGCAGATTTATGATGCTTCTGAAGTATCTGTACCTTACACAGGCGCAGCAGTTAAGCTTACAGGTTATAAAGTATACTTTGGTAGAACTCTTTTAACAGAAGGAAAAGATTATACTGTAAAATATAGAAATAATAAGAATGCAGTTAGATATAATGCAGGTGTAAAATCTGCACCATCTATCATTATTACTGGTAAGGGTAATTACAGTGGCACAATCGAAAAGTTCTTTACTATATTTAAATCTGAGGATGCTAAGCCAGTAAATAAGAAATTCCTAAAAATCAATTTGAGTCAGACAGCTTTTGATTATAATGGTTTGGAAAAAACACCAGAGGTAACAGTTACATATAATGATGAAGAGGTACCTACTTCAGATTATTATGTGACATACGCTAACAATATAAATGCATCTAAGAAGGCTCAGGCTATTATTACATTTACAGGTGTAAATTATACAGGTACATTTACAACAAACTTTACAATTAATCCAGTAAATATTGATGCAGCCATTGAATCAGGATTAGTTGTTGTGAATGAAGATCCAGTTACAGGTTTGGTGCAAAGACCAGGATCAATAAAGAGATTCCCTGTTATGAGTCTCGATTTAATTGATTTAGAATCAGGTCATCCTCTTAAAGGGCTTAATTTAGTAAAGACTGCTACTGAACCAAGGGAATACAGTATTTCAAGCAAAATTACAAAAGATGCTGAAGGAATTGCAACAGAGGTAGTTACAATTACTGGAACAGGCAATTTCAACGGTAAAAAAGTAATTACTTATGAAAAGATTGCCAAGCAGGATTTAGCAAATTCAATTGTTATTCCAGCAAAGTCTAACCAGTTAAAAACACTTAATGGCGCATACACTCCAGATACAGTAGTTGCACCAGTATTTGTAAACAAAAAGAAGAACTATCTTCCAACAGCTTACACTATTCAAGATATGTTTGGTGTGAATATCGCAGCATCTAACTTCGTTATTACATATGAAGCAGATGAAGAGGGTGGCGAAAATTTTACTCCAGTTGATAACAACAAGATTTATCCAGCTGGAACAACTGTAAGAATGACATTTACTGCAAAAGCAGGTAAGAACATTATCTATAAGAATTCAAAGGTTGTTACTTATACAATTGCAGAGGGATATGATATTGCCTCAACAGAGAATATGTCTGTGACAGTTGGTGATGTTGTTTATAGAAACGTAGTAAAGAACTATTTGCCAACAGTTACAGTCAAGGATTTACGTACAGGAACAACACTTAGAAGAGATAAGGATTACTCTGTTGTATTTACATACACAGATGAGACAGTAGTACCAGGTAAGAAGGGCTTAAAGAAAGTAACTAATGTACGTAATGCAGGTGATGTTGTTGAGAACATTGATATTGTACCAGCAGGAACAGTTCTTAAGGCTGAAATTACAGGTAAGGGAAGCACTTACTCTACAGGTTCGGTTGAAAAGTTCTACCGTATTGGTTATAAGATAGCAGATGCTAGGGTAAAGGTTAATCCAGTTTTCTTTGGCGAGAAGTATAGAAATGTAGTACCTAGTCATTCGGATATAGACGTAACTTATAAGAATGCTAAGCTTGATGAAGGAAACTACTATATTACATCATTTGTGAATAACTCTAAGAGGGGCACAGCGTCATTTGTAGTAGAAGGACGTGGAATGTTTGTAGGTACTAAGAAGGTATCTTACACAATCAAGGATAGAAGTAGTAAGTACAATGTATCTTATGATGCAGGCTTAGGAACTATTGCACCAAAGAAGAAAGCGATGGCTAATACTCAGACTCTATTAAATGGAGCTCTTAGCGCAAACGCTTATGTTGCACCAGAAGGATATGAGTTTGCAGGATGGGCGGATGAGATGCAGACAGAATTGCCAAACACAGTTGAAAAGCTTAATTCAATGAGAGCAGCTCTTGATTTACCAGCCGCAAAGACTAATGAGAGAGTTTTATTTACAATTGATACTGGAAGACATCCAGTTGGAAGCAATGTGACACTTTATGCTTGGTATCAGCCTAAAACATACTCTGTATCATTTGCACTTAATGGCGGTAAAAATGTTGTTGCAAATATAAATAAGTATAATTCTGTAGAGGGTACAAAGCTTGTTGCACCTACTAAGAATAAATATAACTTCGCAGGTTGGTATTATGACAAAAAGTTCGTAAATGAAGTATCATATGATGAGGCAACACAGTCTTGGGTAATTCCGGCAAATATGTCAGGTAATATCACTGTATATGCTAAGTGGGTTTCTAAGTAAAGGCCTATATGAAGTAATGCAGATTTTCAGAGTAAGTGCAACTTGTAACTCACAGTTTGCACTTACTTTGTGCTATTTATATTGGTCAAAACATGGTATAATTATGGTGTAATTAAATCTATGCTTATTAGTATAAATTATGTCACTAAAGGAGTGAGATAATATGACAAATACAAATACAATCCATTACAATAAACCCAATATTGGTGCTTTACCTAAGGAAATTGGTAAAGATATTCTTATGACAATTATGAATACGCCAAAGCCAGATTATGAAAAAAGAAGGAAAGAAGCTGAAGAATTAGAGGATAAAATTTTCGCAGCAGAATATCATGGAAAAGCGTAACGTAGTAATTGAAACTAAGCATTTATATTGCACGCATATAAGCGATGCAGATATAAATGAAATTATGAATTTTGAAGTTGTTAATGACGATGGTGTTGGCGTAGAAAAATTTATTAGATTTAATTCCTACATAAATGAAGACGCCAATTTAGATCGTTCGTACTTGGTACGTGTAAAAGCGACAGATGAGCTTGTAGCTTATTTTTCGCTACGTGCGGGATTTATAGCACAAGATAGTATATTGGGTAGTGAAGATTCTTTTGATTCAATTCCTGGAGTTGAAATATCAAATTTTGCGATTAATAAAAGTTATCGATTAAAACATCCGAAAACAAAAGGAATTGGTAAGGTTATTTTTGAAAATGTGATTAAACCCATAATTAGAGACACTGCTGATTTGATAGGGGTTCGTATTATTTATATTTTTGCCTTACCAAAAGAAAAGCTTATATCTTATTATCAAGAAGCTTTTGAATTTAAAAGATTAAGTGATGATCAAGAGAATAAAATGCATAACAGAATACGTCCAGAATATGATAGAGATTGTATCTTTATGTATCAACGAATGTAATATTTTTGTATGCTACAATTTAAACGCTAAGAATTCCCATAGTCGTCAGGCTATGGGAATATTTTTATCCACTAAATTTGACTCACATCCCTATGATTGATAAAATTATATCCGAGTGTATTTACACACTCGGGAGAATATAATCATGGGAACAGATGTCAGAAATAATAAAAGACGATACAAATATAAGAAAAAACGAAATAGGTTTCTTATCTTTATAGGCATAGTGGCTATATTTTTAGCTGTTGCCGGGGTAGGGGCCTATTTTTATTATGATTATTCCACCAGAGTGTATGATAATTGTGTAATAGAGCTTGGTGGGAAGGTTGTTGCCAGTGATTTCCTTAAAAATGAAGAGAAAAAGGCTGAGTTTACCTCAGATACTATATTCTTTACTGAAAAGGCTGGAACCTACAAGGTTGGTATTTACTCAAAACCATACACATATCACTGTACACTTACTGTGGAGGATACTGTAGCCCCAGAACTTACGGTACATCCTATTGTCTGCACAAAGGAGGAGATTCCTCAGGCAAAGGATTTCGTTGATTCAGTCAGCGATGCATCGGGGGACTGTAATATCTATTTTGGAGAGGCAGTCAGCTTTGATAATTATGGTACTATACCTGTTCAGATCGCTGCTGAGGATGCCTCAGGAAACAGGACCACGGCAGAGACTACCCTAAAGCTGGTGGAGGAGTACGATATCATTCCACCTGTTATCGAAGGGCAGCTTGATAAGATTGTTTATACTGGGTCAGGTGTTAGCTTTAAATCTGGCGTTGTTGTCAATGACAATGTTGATAAAGACATAGAAGTGCAGGTTGATAGTAGCCACGTTGATTTGAACACTCCTGGAGAGTACACGGTTATCTATACAGCCACGGATTCTATGGGGAATAAGGATTTGGTGGAGGGCACCATCACCGTTATTGAGGCAGTCTATACTGAAGACCAGGTAAATGAACTGGCTGATGCTGTGCTTGCAGATATTATTAAGCCTGGTATGTCAGATTACGATAAGGCCCATGCCATTTATGTTTGGATTCAGGGGAATATAGGATACAGCGAGAGCGAGGACAGAGGTGATTGGTTGAAAGGTGCTTATGACGGCCTTAAGAATCGCCACGGAGATTGCTACAATTATTTTGCTGTTGGAAAGGCATTGCTTACCCGTGCTGGTATCAAAAAC
>JAEEGL011037715.1_pt1 | contig 13617 bp, 6 predicted proteins | sample 9134231 | NCBI WGS metagenome assembly JAEEGL01 (sample SAMN16246548, study PRJNA631951) | gut metagenome | biome: gut microbiome; feature: rumen; material: fiber-attached | host: Bos | place: Iran: Karaj | collected 2018-10
CATGTGCTCTGTGGGAGGAACTCCGGTTCCCTTCGCGGTATATACATTTGATCTCACAAGTACAGCAGAATAAATCATTTACAGGGTTGTTGCCAAAGGGCAGCAACCTTTTTTGCATTTACTGATGTTTTAGAGTTCATTCCGGCACGATCACATACTTGTGATCGTGCCTCACTTACTTGTAGTGTGTGAATAACAGCAGTTGATTGTTGAAAACAAGACCGGTTTAGGTTATGATACGTATAGCGACACACATTAGCGATATCAGATCGTTAGGAGGATGACATGAATCAGAAAAAAATAATGAAATATGGATTGTTCTGCACCTGCGCTGCATTGACGTTTACTGTATTTTCCCCTGCTGATGTAAAGGCAGCAACCGAAGATACGCTTCGCAATAAGATAAAAGGAGCCAGCGGATATGACATTGTAAAGGATTATTACGCTGATTTCGACGGCGACGGAGCAGAAGAAATGTTTGCCGTGGTGGAAAATGATGATATGGGCGGAGGAGAACAGCTTTGGTTTGCCAATGACAGTATGTCCAAGTGTCTTTATGACGATGGAAATTCGCTGTATTGCTTCACGGAAGAAGAGAGGATATGCCGGGTGAGTGACGACCAGCAGATATTCATCATGGAGATGGGTGGATACGGCAGCGGCTCAAGCTCACTGTGCTGTCATCTTCAGGATGGAGAAGTAATATGCAGGTATGCTTCGGAAGGCCTTACTCATGTAAAGGGAGCTGAGTTTACGATACATCCCAGTGCCTTTGACAATTATGTGGATTCCTTCGGCTTTGGCACCGGACATACTTACAAGCCCTATTATATCAAATGGACGGGAGACGCTTTCACGGAGTACACCGCAAAGAAAATCTCCCTCAAAAAGTTCAAAAAATACACAGGTGCCAAAAAGTATATCCGCAAGATCAAAAAAGAAGGCTACACCATCGATAGCATCCTGCTCAGGAGTAACGGCATCATCCATGTGAACGTTCATCAGGATGATGAATACGACGGAACTTCTTACGACAACGTCAACTTCGAATTGAAGGGCAAGTCCGTTAAGCTGATAAAGATCGATCCTAACGTTAAAGGCGTAGTGGCAAGCTCTTCTCACGGCGGTGTATATGCAGCTTCAGGGTTCTGAGTTTTATTCGTGTATCGTAAAATAATAGTTTTCCGAAACCGAACGCTTGTAGTTTTTAGTCTCGGAAACGGATGCTTTTACATAGTATTCACCTATAGTATCAGGTTTTTCGATCCTGTGACCAAGGGAATCGTAGTATTTAAGTTCTACGGTTCCTTTTTTGTTGGCGCAGATCACTTTGAAGGAGTAGTCCGATCCTAAGGTGATGCGGATAATATCATCATTTTTATTGAATGTTGTATCGTTATCCTGCAAAATATCGTCCGAAATAATGTTGCACGATACAGCATTATCAGAAGCAGTATTCCCGGAAACAGAATCATTTGAAACAACGTTTTCCGAATATGATCCACCTAGAGTATCATACGAATCCGGCACAGTATAATCTGTCTTATCTGCTCCCTTTACCTTTAGAATCACTTCCGGAGTGGCGCGCTTGATCTTAAATTTCAGCTTTTCCCGAGCTTCTCTGTAATTGACGGTTGTATTCTGGGTGACCTCCACAAAGTATGTTCCGGCTGAAATCGGTATGTTTTTCATGGGCTTGGTGCGCCCTTTTTTGTAAAACAAAACAGTCTTTCTGCCTTTTGAACGGGTTTTTATGATAAGATTTCTCTTAGCACCTTTGCCATTGTATTCGAAGTCTTTGAGTTTGACCTTAAGATGAGGGTTTGCCTTATAGACATTGTCGAAGCGCTCCAGAGAGTAGCCTGTGTCTCTGAGAAATTTGATGACCGAAGGCAGAGCCTTGGTGTCAGCGGTGGAGATCACATGCATGAGAGGCACCATGCCGTTGTGATGGTGTTTTTTGAACTGGTCTTCAACAGATGAAACTGAAGGCTGATTTTTCACATCCCAGTCCTTCCATGCCATACTCCAAAACAGGGTGGTGTATCCCATGTCTTGCAAAACCTTTAACACACGGTCACTGTAAGCGCCCTCCGGCGGTCGCATGATCTTGTCGAGAGTATATCCGGTACATTCCTTTACTGCATCCTCCACCGCCTTCATTTCGCTCTTAATGCTGTCAATCGAAAGAGTGGGAAGCCTTTTGTGCTTTGAAGTGTGATTACCTATGAGGTGCCCTTCGTCCTTCATACGCTTTACAAGATCCGAGTTGGTTCTGACGAAATGCTCAGTCAGAAAGAAAACGGCCTTGACATTGTTTTTTTTCAAGGTATCCAATATGGATGGAGTGTTGCCATATTCGTAACCGCAGTCGAAAGTGAGATAGCACACCTTTCGGGAAGTGTCGCCCAGATAGTATGCATCGTATTTTTTCAGTGTTTCCGAGGACGCGCTGCCTCCCGGTGTGGAATGATCCGTCTTTGAATACAGTCCCCACCCTTTGGAGTTATTGGAATAAGTGCCGTAATCAGTGGCGAAGGCGCTGTCGGCAGGCACGAGAGTGAGTATCAAAACCAATATTAGAAAAACAGAGATTGCCCTGATGTTTTTTTTCATGATATTCCTTTCACAAATGGTAAGTCGATATCCTGCATGGTCATGCTTTATTTTATCACAAGGGCTGTTATCATCAAAATGTTTTTAACGTGATTTGAACGAAATTTTTACTGTTCACACACTATCATGTATATGCTCGTGCCGGAATGAATTTTTAAACAGCTGTAATTTAGGGCATCAGTTGTTAGATTTTTAAAGTATACAAATCCCCGAAAAGTAATATCATAGAGGCAGTTGGTAGTAATACCGGCTTAAAATGAGTACATATCTGCTACGGAGGTTAAGGCATAGTGAAAACATTATTTAATGACGGATGGGAGTTTTCAAAGCAGAAGATAGGGCATGAGAATGATGACACAGCGGGAATGAGCTTTTCGCCGGTGAATCTGCCCCACGACTGGCTCATAGGTCAGGCCAATGATCTGTACGAAGATTCGGTGGGATTTTATCGTAAGAGATTTACATTGAAAAAAGAGTCAGACAAGCGCTACGAACTGTATTTCGAAGGGGCGTACATGGATACGACCCTGTTTGTGAACGGTGCGATGGCAGGAGAGTGGAAGTACGGATATTCCAGCTTTTATTATGATGTGACGGATTTCCTTAAGGACGGGGAAAATGAGATCGTGGTAAGGCTTGTGTTCAAGTCGCCCAACAGCAGGTGGTACAGTGGAGCCGGGCTTTACAGGGATGTGTATTTTATCACGGAAAACGAAACCCATATCGTGACAGACAGTGTTTATGTGTCTGCAAAACCTGTAAAAGAGACGGAACCAGCCGGTGACTGGGAGCTGGTGATCAGCGCAGAGGTCGTGTGCGGCGCCGCAGATTGCAGTTGGAACAAAGGCTTTCAGGGATTGTCCGATGTGGACAGGGATCTGCAGGTCGAATTTAAGGTGCCGGAAGCGGGCATTTCAGAGAAGGCAAGGATAAGTGAAGTATGTCGTGAAATATATTCTGACAGGACTGTCAGGGTGGAGATTAGAAAGACGGTATCATCGCCAAAGCTCTGGTCACTTTCATCATGCAATCTTTATACTGCTTCCGTATCTTTGGATGGAGATGATGAGATTGCTGTGAGATTCGGCTTCAGGAATTTCAGGTTTGATAACGATCACGGTTTTTTCATTAACGGTGAGTATGTGAAAATACAGGGTGTGTGTGAGCACCACGATCTGGGTGCCATAGGCGCTGTGTTCAATAAGAGCGCAATGCGCCGTAAATACGAAGTTCTGAGGGGTATGGGAGTGAATGCGGTCCGTACCGCTCACAATATGCCTGCAGTGGGGCTTTTGGATCTGGCGGATGAGATGGGATTTCTGGTGATGGACGAGGCCTTCGATATGTGGGAGGGCAGCAAGACTGAGTTCGATTACGGAAGATTTTTCAAGGAGTGGAATGAGCGGGATGTAAGGAGCTGGGTACGCAGAGACCGCAATCATCCCAGTGTGTTCATGTGGAGTATAGGAAATGAGATATATGATACCCACAAGGATGAGCATGGCCTTGAGATCACAAGGATGCTCATGGAAGAGACCCGTGCGAACGATCCGCGCTCAAATGCTGTCATCAGCATGGGTTCAAATTATATGCCCTGGGAGAATACTCAAAAATGCGCAGATATACTCCAATATATAGGTTATAACTACGGAGAGAGGCTGTATGACGAGCATCATGAAGCTCATCCCGACTGGTATATTTTCGGAAGTGAGACATCATCTATCGTACAGAGCAGGGGAATATATCACTTCCCGTTTGATAAACAACTGCTGGCTGATGATGACTGGCAATGCTCGTCTCTGGGAAATTCCACCACCAGCTGGGGTGCACCAAGACCTGAGTACTGCATCGCCCAGGAAAGAGATCACGAATTCTCAATGGGGCAATTTCTGTGGTCGGGCTTTGACTATATCGGAGAGCCCACGCCTTATCACACGAGGAATTCGTATTTTGGTCAGATAGATACGGCCGGTTTTCCGAAGGACAGTTATTATATTTACAAAGCGGGCTGGACAGACTACAGAAAAGATCCCTTTGTTCATCTTTTCCCGTACTGGGACTTCAATCCGGGGCAGATAATAGATGTGCGTGCGGTCTCGAACGCCCCTGCGGTGGAGCTGTTCTTAAACAGTAAAAGTCTCGGACGCAAAAAATTAGATCACGAACATGGCATGACAGTGAGCGGAGATTACCGGATTCCCTACGAGGAGGGTGAGATCACGGCTGTGGCCTATGACGATGAGGGAAAAGAGATCGCAAGGGAGAGCAGACATTCATTCGGTGAAGCGGCAAGGCTGGTGGCGAAGGTTTATGATGGGAACCGTAAGCTTATGTCCGGCTGCGGAGATATGTGCTTTGTGGAGGTGGCGGCTTGCGACGTTAACGGTTATCCTGTGGAAAACGCCGGTAACACTGTGCGCGCCAATGTGAGCGGCGCAGGATGGCTTGCGGGACTGGACAATGGTGATTCCACAGATACGGATGAGTACAAAGGCAAAGAAAAGCATCTGTTTTCCGGGAAGATGCTGGTATGTATCGCAGTGGGTGAGGAGCCGGGTGAGATAAAAGTGTCGCTGGAGAGCGAAGGCCTGGAGGGAGTTGAACTTACCATACCTGTATCAGCAGGAGAGAAAATACCGGGAATATCCCTGAAGCGGGAGGATTTATCTGCGAAGGCAAAGGAGAGACCTTATGTGAGAAAGATCGAGCTCTCCTGTGACGGAGACAGAAAACTCGACGGAGATCACAAGGAGGTTCTGGTGACTGCAAAGCTCTGCCCTGCAGGCGCAGATGTGGCACCTGAGGATCTGATATGGAAGGCAGTCAATGATACAGGAATAGACAGCACCATCGCAAAGGTTGTCGAGGTACAGGGTTCTGCTGCAAAGGTTCAGGCTTTCGGAGACGGGAACTTCCGCCTGCGTTGCATGTGCCGGTGCGGCTGCGAGAATGTTCGTGTTATATCGGAGCTTGACTTCAGTGCCGACGGGATCGGAGAGGCCACCATAGATCCCTATAACTTTGTGGCAGGAGGATTGTGGAGCTACGGAGAAGGCGACATCGGTGTGGGTAATGAGCATGGCGTTTCCACACAGCGAGGAGCCAGAAGCGTTGTGGGCTTTGAAAACATTGATTTCGGTTCCTATGGATCGGATGAGATCACCATATCCATTTTCCATCTTTCGAATGATCCTTTCGACTTCGAGCTGTGGGACGGCATCCCGGAAAAAGAGGGCAGTAATCTTGTGCTGAACGGTCACTATCATAAGGAGATGATATGGAATGTATATCAGCCCGAAACCTACAAGCTTAAAAAGAGAATGAAGGGGCTGGGGGGCTTATATTTTGTAGCACAGGACAAGGTCCATATAGGCGGTTTCTCATTTGAGAAATTGGTTAAGGCATATGCATTATTAAATGCGGGAGAATGCGATGCTGTCTATGGCGACAAGTTTACTAAGCTTGAGGACCGTATAGAGGGCATAGGGAATAACGTCACTGTGGAGTTTAAGGATATGGACTTCGGAGAAAAAGCCGCAACGTCTCTGACTGTAACGGGACACACGGATATTCCGGTCAACACAATACATGTGGTATTTGACAACGGAGCTGAAGAGATTCGGGATATTCTGGAATTTACGAAGGATGGCGGCACAGAGCAGACATTCAGTGTAAGCGGCTATAAAGGCAGCGGAACCGTGAGATTCGTGTTCCTGCCCGGCAGCAGCTTCGACTTTGGGAAGCTTAAATTCAACTGACCTACCATAAAAGAATAACAATACAATAATACAATACGAAGGGCACAGATATATAAAACCTGCTGTTCGTGTGTGCTTCCCGTCGTCGCGGGGTTCACGCACATGCACATTTGTGAACTGCGTGTGACCTCTGCTCACACTCGTTCACAACCTTGTGCATATGCTCACTTTAGTTTATTCCTAAAGGATATGACCCCTTGCTCGGTCAGCACAATCTCACAGCTGGCTTCATATACCTGTGCCCTTCTTAGTTTGTTGATTTCAATTACGTCTTGATCTTCTTTACAGGTTTACTTCCTGCATCAGGCATTTCCTGCCGGTGAGGATCTCGCTTCTTTGGCCGGGCTGTTGTGAACCCGCATAGATCCTGTAGGTTCCGGGAAGTCTGACCCTGCTGCCGTCGGTGAGCACCGTGTCAAATGCGCTGTCCGATACGGATATTGTCACCTCTTTGGACTCGCCTTTTTTAAGGCTTACTGACCTGAAGCCGCAGAGTGAATGTATGGGCTGATCACCCGTGTCTTCCGATGAGCTTTTGACGGCTTCTGCATTTGAGATGTAGATCTGGACAGGCTCGGTGCCCTCCATATTTCCTGTGTTTTTAATGCTTATATTTATGTCATAACCACCGTTTTTTTTGGTGATCTCCATGTTGTCATATTGAAAAACGGTATATCCAAGACCGTATCCGAAAGGATAGAGAACTTCGCTCTCGGTGTAGCGGTATGTACGGTTTTTCATGCTGTAGTCCGTGAATTCCGGCAGTGTACCGTCGAAATTTACAGTGACGGGCATTCTGCCTGAGGGTGAGAACTTTCCGAAGAGCAGGTCTCCCAGAGCCTCTCCGCCGCATTCGCCGCTGTACCAGCACTGCAGGATCGCGGAGCTTCTGTCTTCCTGTTTTGAGACATCCATGGCGCTGCCGGTGTTTAGTACCAGTATGATGGGTGTGCCGGTGGCGCGAAGAGCCTCAAACAGACGCTGCTGTGATCCGGGGAGGCAGAGACCGACCTTGTCTCCGGCGGCAAAAGCATTACCTGCATCGCCTTCCTCTCCCTCTATGGATGCGTCAAGACCAAGACACAGCACTACCACATCGCTGTTGTCCGCTACTGACAGAGCCTCGCTGATGCGGTCGTCATGTTTTGCCAGAGGCTGAACCTCGTCCTTGAAGAGATGGCAGCCCTCGGAGTAGAGGATCCTGATATCCCCGCCTGCTGCGGCTCTGATGCCGTCCAGGTTATTGACATATTTTGATGAGGTGCCGTTGTAATTGCCGTTTAAGACATCGATGGATGCGGCTGTGGGACCGATGATGCCGATGGTCTTAACCTTATTTCTGTCCAGGGGCAGGATACCGTCGTTTTTCAGCATTACGATGCTGCGGCATGATGCCTCATAAGATAATGCACGGTTTTCAGCGGTGTCCACATCGGACTGGCCCAGTTTATCGTACTCGCAGTCGTCAGCGAACATTCCCAGTCTGAACCTCGTGGTGAATACTCTGACTGCTGCATCCCGGATCTCATCCTCGGTGATCTTGCCGTCCTCGTAGGCCTTGTAAAGATTGTTATATACATAACCTGCATTGAGGTTGCAGCCTTTCTTTAGCGCCAGCGCGGCAGAGTCCTCGGCATTCTCGGTCACATGGTGATTGGCGTGTATATCCTGGAGTGCGCCGAAGTCTGAGACTACATGTCCGTCAAAGCTCCACTCTTCGCGGAGCTTTTTCTGCAGCAGAAATTCGCTTGCGCAGCAGGGTTCGCCGTTTGTGCGGTTGTAGGCGCCCATGACGCTCTCAACACCTGCCTCCGTCACTGCTGCCTTAAAAGCCGGAAGGTATGTCTCCTCAAGATCTTTGGCACTTGCCTGTGCATCGAAGGAATGGCGCATAGCCTCGGGACCGGAATGCACCGCAAAATGTTTTGCGCATGCAGCGGTCTTTAAGTATTTGCCGTCACCCTGAAGACCTTTTATAAAGGCAACACCAAGTCTTGATGTGAGGTACGGATCCTCTCCGTAGGTCTCCTGACCACGACCCCAGCGCTGATCCCTGAAAAGATTTATATTGGGAGACCAGAGGGTTATGCCCTTGTAAATGCCGCGGTCGTCGCGCTTTCTCGCCTCGTTGTATTTGGCTCTTGTCTCGGTGGATATCACATCCGCTATCTTTTGCAGCAGCTCGTTGTCGAACATTGCTGCGAGACCAATGGCCTGCGGGAAAACAGTGGCTGTTCCCGTGCGGGCTGTGCCGTGAAGTCCCTCATTCCAGTAATTGTATGCGGGGATGCCGAGCCTGTCTAATGCCGGTGCGTCAAATATGAGCTGTTCGCAGGCTTCTTTGACGGTCATCTGTGCCACAAGGGCTTTTGCTTTATCTTTGAAATCTTCCTTCATTTTCCCTCCTATTAATGAATAAATTCAAAACTCTTTATGCTGCCGCCGCTCTTGCCGCGGTATGTAAGATAGAGATCGTGCTCACCGTCGGGCAGGTCAAAGGATGTTTCGTAGGCTGTCCACACGTTGTCACCCACCACATCTATGCTGCCCAATATTTCTCCGTCCCAGCGGTCCCTGATCTCGAATTTGCCTCCGAGATAGCCTCTGGTCTTTATCTTCAGACCCTTTACTCCGTGACAGTCGAAGGTTCTGAAACCTAAGGTGGCACCGTCGGAGATGTTGGTCACAAATGAATTACCGCAGAAACCGTCGGCTGCGTCCTGAGTGACTTTCGGCGCACCGGGATCTCCTACGTAAACATCATGTTTGTCCGTGAAAAGATTACATGCGATGTATGCCTGATATTCACCTGTGTCGGACAGGGGACCGCCGTTCAGACCGCAGGATGACATCCGTGCCTGGATTATGCTGCCATTTTCGTCAAAGGATATGGGCTCTGCGCAGCCTTGCCTTGAGTACCAGGTGCCGTTGGTATGCCTGTGGTAGAAGATGTACCATTTGCCCGAAACCTCGGTTATGCTGCCGTGGTTGTTGCCACCGTAGGCCATGGAAAGATCTGCGGGCTTGTATTCATCTATGCCGATATCGCAGTTACTGATGATGACTCCACCGTATCTGTAGGGACCGGTGGGTGAGTCGGATATGGCATAGCACAGCTCATGCATCACCTCTGAGGAATATATGAAATAGTATTTTCCGTCTTTCTTGCGGATGGAGGGCGCCTCAAAGAATGCGTGTCCCTCGTAGCCTGTACCCTCGCTGTAGCAGCTGCCCGGGGCTATGAACTCCGGAGCTTTTTTGATGGTGAGCATGTCGGGACCCAATATGGTGAGCATTGCTCCGTGGCGGGATTTGTCACCGTGTCCGCAGAAGCCTGTGAAAAGATAGGTCTCCCCGCTCTCGGTGAGAACGCCCGGATCAAACTGCGGCTCGTCCCCTTCCCTGTTACCTAACAGAGTTCCGTCCGGGTAGTGAACATTGCCGAGATATTCGTATTTTCCGGCGGGTGTGTCACATACCGCAACGGATACGATGTTTACCTTGTCCAATACATAGTAAAGATAATATTTTCCGTCAGGTCCCTTAGTGACATCGGGAGCGTAGAGCGCCATATGGCCGTCCGGATTCACAGGATCCTGTGTTTTACGATAGATAACGCCCTCGTATCTCCAATCCTTAAGGTTATCCACAGGAGCGGAGTAGCAGACATAATCGCCGGAGCAGAAGACCACATCATCGAAAATATCATGTGATCCGTAGACATAAACCCTTCCGTCAAAAACATGGGGCTCGCCGTCCGGAATGTACTCCCAGGAGGGAAGATAGGGGTTGTATACCTGCTTCGGTCTTAGTGTCTCGATGTCGGGTACCGGGCCTTCACTCACGAAGTTCATTTCGCGCCTGTCCTCCAGGGTATATCTGCCCCAGTGCGGCTGGGCGCTTCCGTCCGAGTCGGTGCAGTTGGGATCGCCGGTCTTTATGAATGCTGCAATGTAATTGGTCATCTTGCGGGCAAGATCCATATGTCTTCCCTGATAAGGTCTTCTGCATTTTAGGATGGTCTCAAAGAAAAACCACAGGTCACATGAATGGAAGCATCCGGCGTGATCGTCTCCGGGGATGTCCGGTCCGAATCTGTAATAGTAGAGCTTTCTCGAGGGATCCTTTTTCAGGGCTTCCCCGAATACCAGCTTGACAGATTTTTCTACTGTGTTCTCGCCGTTTATGATGAATTCATCTATGGTATTTCCGCTTATGACAGGTACGTCGGGCCACTCGCAGTCCATGAACCGCTGGGTGGGATCGTACTCGCAGAACTTTCCGTCTGCGATGCCCACCATAAAGCCTCCAAATCCCTTTTCATCACGGAACTTCGCGTATTTGGCACGGATCTCAAAGGCATCGAGTTTTCTGGCTTCCTCAAGGGAAGATACTCCGAGGTATTTGAACAGTTCGACGCCTCTCTGTTCTGCCTTGTCAAGGGTTGCAGGGAAGAAAAGATCCATCTCCGCATCATTGGAAGAAAAACGGATGATACCGCTGTATATGATAGCACCCTTTATGATGTCTTTGTTAGCCTTGCAGGTGAGCTGATTCATGACGCTGGCTCCGCCTGCGGACTGACCTGCGATGGTGATCCTCTCCGGGTCGCCGCCAAAGGAAGCAATGTTGTTGTATACCCAGCGCAAGCCTGCCTGCTGATCCAGAAGTCCGAAATTGCCGGGAGCCTCTGGGGACTCGGCGGTTATCTCCGGATGAGATAGAAAACCGAGGGCACCCAGACGGTAAGCAACACTCACCACGATGATGCCGCGGGATGCAAGCCTCTCGCCGTCAAACTCCATCTCGGCGGTATAGCCCCACTGGAATGCGCCGCCGTAATACCACACCAGTACGGGCAGCTTTTCGTCTGTCTTTTTGGCAGGTGTCCAGATGTTGAGGTACAGGCAGTCCTCACTGATGGGAATATCCGGATCCACATGCCACTCCCTGCAGTACAGATCATCTCCGACACCGGGGGTGTCCTGCACCGGAATGGGACCGAATTCGAAAGCCTCCCTTACACCATCCCAGGCGGGAGCTTTCTGCGGCGCTTTCCACCTGAGATCTCCCACAGGCGGTGCGGCGAAAGGCACTCCCTTAAACACAGTGATGCGCGGATCGTTTCCGGGAAGTCCGCGCAGCTTCCCGCTCTCACAAGTAGTTTCTCTGAGCATAAAAACCCTCCTTTTTTCTATCCCCAATATTATGATTCAAGGGTCAAAAGCCTGACGTAAAAACACAGTGTCTGATCAACGTTTTACTCTGGCTCCGGCGCCGCCCATCAGAGCTTCGACTTCGGCGCAGGTTGCCATCGTGGTGTCGCCCGGTGTTGTCATGGCCAGGGCACCGTGGGCTGTTCCGTATTCAACTGCTTTTGAGGCATCAGCGGTGGTCATGAGACCGTATACGAGACCTGATGCGAAAGAATCGCCTCCGCCCACGCGGTCCAAGATCTCAAGACCGTTGTAATCTTTGGCTTTATATATCTGACCGTCCGCCCAGCAGATGGCTGACCAGTCATTAACGGTAGCTGTCTTTACTGTGCGCAGAGTGGTGGCCACAACCTTGAAGTTGGGATATACCTTTGCTGCGGTGTCGATCATCTTTCTGTATCCGTCCAGATTAAGCTCCTTGAGGTCCTCGTCGTTTCCTTCGATCTCAAAGCCTAAGCAGGCGGTGAAATCTTCCTCGTTGCCGATCATTACATCCACATATTTTGCTATCTCTTTGTTTACTTCCCGGGCTTTTTCCTTGCCGCCTATGGCAGACCACATTGATGCGCGGTAATTCAGGTCGTAGGAAACGCAGGTACCGTATTTTTTGGCGGTTTTGATAGCTTCGATAACGGTGGCTGCGGACTGCTCGGAAAGAGCGGCGTATATGCCGCCTGTGTGAAGCCATCTCACTCCCAGCTCGCCGAAAATATAGTCAAAATCGAAATCTGCGGAAGTTGCCTGGGAGATGGCGGTGTTAGCTCTGTCGGAGCAGCTGAGTGCCCCGCGGATCCCGAAGCCTCTCTCCACGAAGTTCAGACCGTTTCTGCATACACGACCGATACCGTCTGTTTTTTTCCAGTGGATAAGGTCGGTGTCAACTCCGCCCTGCATGATGAAATCCTCCACAAGATGTCCGACCTCGTTATCCGCAAATGCGGTGATAACGGCGGTCTTCATGCCGAAGCAGCGTCTGAGACCGCGGATCACATTGTATTCACCGCCGCCTTCCCATACCTTGAATTCCCTGGCGGTGCGGATCCTGCCCTCACCGGGATCAAATCTCAGCATTACTTCACCCAGTGATACAGCGTCATATTTACAGCTCTCTTTTGATTTAAGATTCAGTTCCATTTTGTTCTCCTTTTATTGTCTGATCTGTTATGATATGGAAGTCAATATGCCTTTGAATCATACTTTATGAAAAATGAAAGAATTTCATAGCGTTCTCTCCGGATATACCGCGTACCATACCGGCAAGGTATTCCATGTCCGCGGGGTATTCGCCGTTCTCCACCCATGTGCCGATCTTGTTGCAGAGGATACGGCGGTAGTATTCATGTCTCGGGAAAGATAAAAAGCTTCTGGAATCCGTCAGCATTCCAACGGAGGTTGCGATGAGACCCATGTCGGAAAAGCTTTCGATCTGGTCCTCGATGCCGTTCTTGTGATCGCAGAACCACCATGCCGCGCCGGGCTGTACCTTACCTTTGATGCCGCTCTCGTTGCCACAGAAGTTTCCTGCGGTGGCTGTGAGCATTCGAAGATCATTGGGATTGAGGCAGTAGAGGATGGTGCGTGGAAGTTCATCCGTTTTGTCCATCTCGTTTAACAGTGCGCAAAGTTCAGTGGCGTAATTGAAATCATTGAGTGAATCAAAGCCGGAATCCGCTCCGATCTTTTCAAAAAACCGTGTGGAATTATTGCGGGTCGCGCCGATGTGAAGCTGCATCACTATGTCGTGTTTGTGATAGAGACTGCCGAGTCCGGTCAGGAGGAAGCCCTTGTACTGCGCGATCTCTTCATCCGTGAGAGTTTCACCCTGCATGCGTTTGGTGAAGAGCCTGTCCGCGTCGGCTTCCGTTGCCTTGCGGTAGAAGGAACCCTCGAGGCTGTGATCCGAAACCCTGCAGCCGCATTCCGTAAAGAACTGAAGCCTGTTGTCGAGAGCATTAATAAGATCTCTTACGGATCTTATGTCCATACCCGATGCCACAGACAGTTTTTCCATGTATTCAGGAAATCCG
>JAEEGL013816473.1_pt1 | contig 13617 bp, 10 predicted proteins | sample 9134231 | NCBI WGS metagenome assembly JAEEGL01 (sample SAMN16246548, study PRJNA631951) | gut metagenome | biome: gut microbiome; feature: rumen; material: fiber-attached | host: Bos | place: Iran: Karaj | collected 2018-10
ATGATGTCATGCAGACCTCTGCCGGCGATGTCATGTTTATGCGTAACTAAAATGTCAAACCCTATAAACAAGTACAACAATGAGTAAAGCAAAACCACTGCCCACCGGAGAAACCATCTCCAAGGTGTATGTTCTTACGGCACAGGGCTCACTCGTTGAGGCTACTCCAGAGCAGGTCATGGCTATCCTCCAGTCCGGAGGTCAGTTGCTCACAGACCAACTCGAAAGCCTCAAGTCCTCTGTCGAGGCACTCTCTGACCTCTATGGCCATAACGTCGAGGGTTATGTCCGTGTTGCCGGCATCTCTGATCCCGCACTCGGCTTCAAGACCTACTCACGTGGTGTAGGTATGGAGTCTGTCTTTGATGCTCTTCGTCCCGTTCTGGTTGAACGTGGTACCGGTAAGCCCCTCCATGTCCTCAACCCCCTCAACTGGTATGTTGACCAAGGTGGCCATCCTGTCTCTCTCGATGGCTCTGACGGTGACTGCTACATCACCAACATAGTTGACCTCTATGAGATTAGCGGTCATGTCACAGTAGGTGGTGTCGTCTATGACGTATTCCTCCGTTCACGTGCCATGTTTGAGTGGCAGGGTCACTCCGCCAAGCATATCAAGCCTTTCGGTCTCAGCCCTGACAACGTGGTTGCACACCTCAACTCAGAGACCAATAAGACCGAGATGCGCTCCGTCTGCAACTCCTCATTTGACGGCTCATACACCGCTATGGCCGGCCTTGAGGGTAAGTTCGTCTATTCAGGTGTAGGTGATGGTGTCACAGACTCGTATGACGGCTCTGCCTCTATCTTCGGTGGCGCAGGTGGCCTGCAGACCACAGACCTCGACCTCCCCACCGGCGAGCAGTACGCCATGAACCTCAATGCTGATTCCACCAAGACCGAGCCGTTCTTTAACGAGCACGCCCGTGCCGTCGAGATCATGACCGGTCATATCATTGCAGAGGGTGGCACCTTCGACGCTCACCGCTCATCACTCATGGGCTCCGGTAACAGCAGTAATGACGCTGTAGCTGCCGCCAACTTCCAGGCCTCGAACACTGCTGCCGTCAACGGCGCACGTTATGTAGGCTCTGACGGTACCACCGTCCGTTATGCTGCTCTCAGCAAGACCGGCTTTGCAGGTGGCTCCACCTATCTGGGCCAGATGCTCAACTCTTGGAGGCAGCCGTGGAAACTCTTCGAGCGTCAGCGTGTCATGATTTATGCTCTCCAGAACAACATTGCAGAGCTCACCTGGTTCGCTTTCGAGGGCAACCTTTACAAGTGGAGGCATGTCGATGGCTTCGCCGGTCCGTCTGAGGGTGCTATGACCTGTGTTATCTGGAAGATGTTCTCCTGCAAGTTCGCCTCTGGCAGTGTTGATCCTACCACCGGCTCATCCGTTGCAGGCAACCGTATTGACTTCCTCTTCTCAACCGCTCTCTACCGTGGCTGGCAGACCGATGTCGCACCCTCACGTTGGGTCAGCGGTCTCATCTTCACCGAGGACAGTTCTGGTACCTACAAGGCCTACTATCAGCCTCTGCAGGCTAACATGCTCAAGTCTCCCACCAATGAGAATCTCTCCACCTCCACACCTCTGGCGTTTGAGAGTGCCTATGACTATCTTGGTGAGATCACCGGCAAACCTGAGGGCTACCGTAAGGACTATAATGACAGGTGTATCTTCCTGGCTAAGAATGCTGCCAATGCTACCGGTGGTGGCTTGCATACTTACGTGTGCGGCTATAACTGGTTCACTGGCTCCAACGCCTCAGCAGGCACCCGTTCTGTCCGTGGGTTCCGTCGTGGTCTCCACGCTACCTATTCGCACCTGTCCCCGTTTTCGTTGTTCGCTCTCAATTCGCCCTCGATTTCGTTCTCGCACATCGGTTTCGGCACCTGTGTTCAAATCGCAGGTGACTTCCCGGAGTAGTCGTTATCCGCGGGCCTCTGGTCCGCGCCCCACGCAGGTGTGAGCCATTTATTCGCACCTGCATAGCATTCGCGGTGGCGGATTATGAATAGGGTGAAAGACCCCGCCACCGCGCCTCGCTGGGAGGCACAAAATCCCATGCCGGAGGCATCAACCCCGCCAAGTGATAGTAGCGGTCTCCGGTGAAGGTTGACCCCATGAAGCGTCATGGTGGAAAATGGCGGCTGCAATATTCCCGTTCTGTCCGTGGGTTCCGTCGTGGTAACAACGCTAACAATTCGAACCTGTCCCCGTTTACGTTGAACGCTAACAATTCGCCCTCGAATTCGAACTCGAACATCGGTTTCGTAACCATTGCGCCAATATAGGCCCTACCTATATACACTGATCTTCTGCATAGCCGTGCGTGCACGGTTTGGAACATCTTAATAAGTCCTCATGCCTTGTGTGTTGCCCTCGGGCCGGACTCAGGGAAGAGGCAGTTGCAGAGCCAGCTCATACCAGGGAGCAGACATTTCTTACAGAGGGAGCAGGAATCCCGTCCGCCAACACAGTATAAGTGGGTTGTAGGACGCGGGGATAGTCAGAACCCCCGCAATCGGCGCACACAGGTGACTGGACCTTAAAACAGCATAAGGACTGCCTTTAAGGCCGTCCCGTAGAGAGTAATAACTGAACATAACGGTATAATGAGAAAAAGTACACGTGCATATATCTATGACAGCATTAACCTCACTGAGGCCTGTCATGTCTCCTACCGCGGCAAGTCACAGCGTCAGCGGCAGAAGGCCGAGGTACGTGTCATTATGGATGATATACCCGCGTTTTGTGAGCAGACCATGGCACAGATTCACTCCGGAACCTACCACGTAGGCCAGTACCGCCATTTCCCGCTCCGTGACCGTAAGAAAGTACGCTATATATCCGTCCTGCCTCAGAGTGACCGTTGTGTTCAGAACCTCTACAAAGGGGCTTTTGAGCCTCTCGTACTCCGTCAGGTAACGGACGATATGTGTGCCGGCCTTCCCGGTCGCGGTGTCACCGCCCGTGACCCTCGCTGGAGCGTAGTCAGTAAGATGCAGCGTGCCATACGTTCCTCACAGTGCGTTTATATCTGGCAAGGCGACATCTCCAAGTACTCTGACCATATACGTAACGTCATAGCCATGCGTTACATAGAGAGCATCGTTCATGACCCCGTAACGCTCGCTCTCTTCCGTGACCACCTCATGCAGATGCGCACGCTGGCCATCGGCGACCCCTGGTCACACCTCGTCGCCAGCCTCTATATGACTCCGCTGGTACGTTATCTCAAGCAGAACGGTGCCAACCTCATCAACTTTGCCGATGATTTCTTCTGCTGGGCAACCACCAAAGAGGAACTCTGGCGCATCCGCCGTCTCGCGCAGGACTTTGCCATACGCACCCTGCGTCTCCATTTCAAACCCTCCCAGATACGCCGCATGGACTCTGCTCCCGTGCGTTTCTGCGGGTTTGTTTTCTTTCCTAACGGAAAGGTGTTCCTCACCTCCGATACTAAAAAACGATACGTCCGTACCCGCCACCGTAGCCGCAGCGTAGCCAGTTACAACGGAATGCTCTCTGTCTGCAACTCCCGCCACCTCCGCTATAAGGTCGAGTATCACGATAATAACCGTCACGTAGCATGAGTGCCAAGAAATCAACCCGTTTCGCCGGCTATCCCCGTAAAGCCGATATGCTCATAGGTAAGCGTCAGACCATTGTCGATACCCGTGAGCGTGTCTCTACTCAGAAAGACACCCTTGGTGAGGCCTACTTCGATGTGCAGGCCATCGTCGAGGGTGAAGGCCTCGTCCGTTACAACACCGGAGCACGCCTGCTGGTCGAGGAGCTCCGCTCCCACGAGCTCCCCTGGCGTGATGCCGTCATAGAGAAAGACTGGCGGGGACTCTACTTCCAGGGCACCGTCTATACCGTCGAGGAAGAGGAGGCCCTCATACGTCAGAAAATAGGACTCATAGAATATTAACCGCATACATTAACCACAAAATCATAAAACAAATGGAAAAGCAAAAATTTTCAGAGCGTCAGGCTCTCGGACTCCACAAGTTCACAGGTAGTAACCGCGGCCTCTACTTCATGAATGAGGAGCGCATAGAGAACCCCAACCCCGAGTATGACCCCCAGGCAGAGGACGGCCCCGCCGCTCAGGAGACCATCGTAGAGTATCAGTATGATGTCTATGACATCTCTGACACCCGCCTGCCTCACAATGTCAAGGATGAGGTCATCAGTGACCGTTACCCCTTCGATGAGGAACACAAACTCCTCCGTAAGACTCTCGCCAAGCTCCTCAAGGAAAATGACCTCTATGACGCTGAGGCCTACCAGGAGTTCAAGGATTATAACGAGTTCGTAGAATCCGTAAACGCATAACGTCATGCCTGAGCCCTCCATTTCCAACCATTTTGCGTTGACCGCCCTCCAGGAGGGAGTCTCCCTCACCGGCTCGCTTCGAGTCGCAGGAGCTCTCTCCCAGAACTACAACGTAGTCACGCACAACGCCATCCCGGACTGGAAAAACACCCCCTCAGCGCGTCCCACCATCTACCCCGTGGTCCGCAAGGGTGCCTCATACATACCCAACAGCGCATTTTCATCGCGCCACTGGTACTACAATGAGGTAGAGATACTGTTTGATGCCAACGGCCGCTCCACCAACTACCTGGATTCGGCCAATGACCCGCTCTTCCAGTCAGGCACCATCACTGTCGAGTTGGCCGGAGTCAACTACGTCCTACCCGCCCTCACCGTCATAGGCAACCTTGCATCTGACAGCAACCTTGACCTTGACACCATTTCCTTCCGTGGCTCCACCGAGCTCGTTGCCGGCAGCACCATCGCCTTTGAGGCCAGTGTCGATGTCAAGATCTCGCAGATGACCACCCAAGGCTACCTCGGTCAGGTAACGCCCGAGAGTGCTATCATCAGTCAGCCTGGTCAGAACGTACGGCTTACGGCTGCCCTCTATGGTGAGGATGGTGCTGTCATCAACACCAACCTCTTCTGGGTCAAGTGGTTCAATGCCGCCACCAATACTGAGATTTCCTCTATCAGGAATAACAAGACACCCACCGTCTATGAGAACTCTGATGACGGAACCCCGTCAGTAGTTGATAACCTCGTCCTCCGTTGTGATTTCTTCTCAGACAGCGGTTATACCAACCGTATAGCCACCGCCTTCGTCTCGGTCGATGACACCCAGGATCCGGAATTTCTCTACATCTCGTTCAACAACGGTTCAAGTGACTATTCCGGTCAGGTATCTCCCGGTGAGACCGTCACCATCAATGCCTGGGTCGCCACCATGGATGACCCCACCGCCATCAATGCCGGTTACACCACCTTCGTCCTCACCCTCTATGACGGTCAACAGGAGGCCATTCCCTCCTCTGCCAGTGGTTATCCGTCTGTCACCGTCACAGACCACAAGGCCACCTTCCAGATACCGTATGACTTCATAGCCGCTCACGGCTATAAGATATCCGGTTTCATCGCTGCCACCTGATACACCGTCAGCCCTTCACCCCGCTCCGCACCGAACGTCCATTCCCGCGTCACGGTGCGGAGCTCTTTTTGTCCCATTTCCACTCGTCCTGAATAATACTTTTACTACGTAAATAAATCTCGCTGCCCCGTTTTGCCTATATGCAACCCCAGATAAGTAACAGCTTCGCTCTTTCAGCCGAAAAGCCTGTAATATCCATAGACCACTATGAGAACTATTACATGCTAACGGCTACCGCCTCCGCACCTGCCGTCAATGACCCTGGCTGGAGTCTCGTCTCACCTGGCGGAACTATCCCGGTACCCACTTTTGCCAAACCATATCTCTGGCATAAGAGCATCGCTGTACTTACTGATTCCACCCGTCTGGCTCCTGTCATAGAGTTTGGTGGCTCACTCGGTCAGAATGGTATAGACTATGACCTCGTACCATCACACTCCACAATCATTAAGAAAGAGGACTCAACTTATGACCCTACCAATGTCAGTTGTACGCTCGTAAAACGTAATGCCGATGGTACCGCCGAAGCCCAAGCAAACGTGCCATCTGGATATTATGTTTACTACAGTATTGACAATGCTGTCCCCGTGGCATATACTCTTGGTAGCAATATTTCCACCGCAAATCATTCGGTAATAAGTTTCATCCTCAAATACGGCAGCATAGAGATAGAACGTCATGATATCCGCGTCTTTACTGAAGGCTCGCAAGGTCTCAACGGCCGTGGTATCAAAACGCAGGATACCCGTTTCCATGCTCAGGAAGATAATACTACCCCTCCTGCCACTCCTGTCAATGATACCCAATGGAATAGCAACTGGGCCGTGTTAGGGACCTCTCCAGCCGATTATTCCTCAACCAAGAAATATCTCTATCGCTGCGTCCGTACCGTCTATCTCGAATCTGACGGTACAGACTCCGCACCCACCTTTATAGTTGATGGTCCTACTGTGTGGGGTCATGACGGCATTGACGGAGTTGATGGTGCAGACTCTTACAAGGTTGACCTCAGTAATGAGTCCGATATCATACCCGTTGATGCAGACCGTAAGATAGTAGGCACACCTGTAGTGTTATCTACCACATTGCGCTTCTACAAAGGTGCTACTGGTCAGAGCATCTCAAAACCCAATGCCGATAGCCTTACCATAGAGGGCGTTGCACCATCCATCACACCTAATGCTGCTACGTCACCCTATTATGATCTCACTTGGACCATTCCCGTCGGACTTACCATAGCCAATGATCGTTATGAGGTGGAACTCGTTGCATCCGGAGCTTATAGGGCAACGTTCTCCGTGGCAGTTGTCAAGTCCGGTCAAAGTGGTGTCAGTCCTGCAGTCTATCAACTGCTGCCGTCCGCCTCAGAGTTTATCATCGCCCGCACCAGCAATAAAGGTTACAACCCCTCCTCTGTCGCCCTAACATGTGGTTACACAAAAACGCAAGGCACATCGGCTCCTACTACTGTCAGTCACTCTACCTCGCGTTTTGACGGCTATGACATCTTTTTCCGTCGCCGTTATCGTGGCAGCAGCAACTGGGAAAACTCTCTCTGGTATCGTTACCGCATATATCAGAGCTCTAAACTTAATCAGATAGACGTAAGCGTCTGGAAAGAAGTCCAGTTCATTATCTGCACCAATAATACCGATACTTTCTCTGATGGTTCCGAGACCGGCAAGATAGATACCGAGACCGTACCCATCGTCATTGACGGTGCCAACGGCTATGATGGTGAAGATGGTGTTGATGGCCAGGACGGTCAGGATGGCGATGACGGAAACGGTATCGCATCCGATGTCTTTTATTATACCCTCACAACTACTCAGATAGAGCCCTCTACAACAAATCTTGACGTGCAGCATGGTTGGTACCGCCGCATAGATCAAGGTTGCCCTCAGGCCGCAACCAAGCAGTATCCTTTCCTCTGGGAGTGTGAGCATATCCAGTACACCCGTGATACCTCTCTGAACAAAAAGATACTCCGCCTCATAAACTTCTACAATCAGGATACTCGTCCGCAGCTTCTCAAGAATACGGCTTTTGATGGTGTTCTATCGTCCGTTTGGAATTTCTTGACCAATGCTGAGGTTAATCCGGAGGCCAATGGTGCATGTGCCGGTGTAAAATGTTTCCCGTATTATCAGAATGCAAACTCTTATGCTGATTATCTTGACCAGGTGGTTTATTTTGCGGATCCAACAAAGGGCCGTATAATTAAGCCAAGTACATGGTACACGTTCTCTTTCTATTCCCGCATACGTCAATACGTAAACTACAAACTCACAGGTCGTAGTTATTATGTATTCTCCAACTCCATATATCTGAGAGCCGGACGTTATCGTGTACGGTTTAATGGTCACATCTCCACTGCTGCTAAAAATTCAGGATATCATCTTACGCTTGCTCTTTTCGGTCCTAATCAGACTTGGAATTACAACTGTAACGCATCTATTATGTCCGATGAGGATGTAACTGTAACTGGTTCAAACTATATGGATGTACCGTCTGACGGTAATTATTCAATAGAGGCTTTGCAGTATGACAATTACGGAAATCTTGTATCCACTTATGATATGTTCATTAATTGGTATTCTATCATTTGTGATACAGATTCAAATAGAATTTCAACGTACCTGTTTCCTGGAGTTTCTGATCCCGCCGTTGACTGTTTTATTGATGGTGTTCCTGGTGATATATGGTATGACGCAGGTACAGATTTCCTTCTCAAATCCGATGAGGATGTAGCTGATTCTGACGGCTGGGTGCGTCATTACGTCACTTTCAAAACGTGTGCTTCATTAGATATCACATCAGGAAGCAACCATTGGACTCCTGACACTCCTCGTCAAGTTCGTTTCCGTACCTGGCGTTCGTTCGTTGAGATAAGCAAACCAAAACTTGAGGAAGGATTCCTTCCTACCGAATGGTGTGAGATGGAGGGTGAATCAATCACTGACTGTACGCATAACCCTCGTGGTACCTGGAAGTCCAGTGGAAGCGTCTCGGATCCTGAGGACGCTACATACTATTACTGCAATGGCGTTCGAGACGTAGTTCAGGCTTTGGCAGAACCCGGCTCTACCGCTTTGAAATATTGGCGTTTAAAGCATCGTACTTCCTCGGTCGGTTACTCTAACAGTGTGCAACCCTGCTCGGATCCTGAACACTGGGAAGAGGCTTCACACTTTAAGTTTGTGGTGGTCGATGCTATGTTTGCCGAGGAGATAAACTCTGCCAATATTGTTGCCCAAAAAGTACGTGTCTATAATCAGGCACGTACCAAGGCTCTTATCATTGACCCCGGAGAGACCTATCCCTTCCAGATGGGTCCTGTAGGTTCTCCCAATGTCAAGATAGACATAGACGGCAAAATCACCGCCTCCGGAGCCGATATCACCGGAAAAATAACTGCAACCTCAGGTAAGATTGGAGGTTTCACCATCTCTGGTAACACTCTTACTGGAGGTAATAACGCAGAGTTAGTCTTTGGTTCTGGTTCAAAAATGACCTTGGGCTCCTCTCCGTTCATTTCCACTTATGCCAACCTCTCATATTCTAAGACTGTTCAAATAAACGGTGGTATTAATGACTATATACCTCAATCTTATAATTTCTCGTGCAAGGAGAATGCAAGAGTAACACTTACCGGTCCAAGTGGAAGTGGTGTAAACTTTAGCAACTTCTTTGCCGCTAACATCTTTGAAATCTCTTATTATTCAAAACGATTGTCAACAGGAAACGATAACAGATATGGTTTCCAGTATGCCATGATAGGTAGTGGCCATGTCGTTATGGATGGTATAGTTGATGGCGTTTGTTGTGATAAAATTACTTTTAGCGGAGACAGGGAGATTAAGATGTTGAGAGTTCCCTTACATAGTAATCGTATAATAATTAACTCCAGTCATTATTGGGACCATCTGGTTTTACCGGATATATTATCTCTGTTCTCAACAGTCGGTACCAGATTTATAAAATCTTCTGGCACCGATCCCAGCATGTTTACGTTTAAAATGGATTTTGTCAACATCGGAAATCCTATCGGTCTCCTCGGACGTAACAATGTCATAGAAACTTCTGACGGAAAAGTATTTAATATTAACCAATATCCGGCTTTATATCGAAATAGAAATCTAAAAACCGGTTACGCTGATGTAAGTTATGATAGCCGATATTTTGGTTTCTTACTTCAAACAAATCAAATTATTTCCGTTCTGTTTGTCTATGATTCCTCTTTGGCAGAGGCATCGCGTTTCAGAGCTTACATTAATGAAGATTACGATACTGTTTATACACCTTCTGGCTATTGATATGAAAATTAATTTTGAAAACGTAAAGATCTACACAGACATCACCCGAAAGAACTTTTTCGAGGCCGATGTCAAGGAACAGATTGCCGATGTAATCTATAAGCACGGCAATGGTATCAGAGCTCATGCACTGGCTCTCAAGATATACAACTCCAAAGGAGAGACAGAGTTTACTGATGATGAGGTCATAATGATTTCTCAGGCTGCCGAGAACTTCTGCACTCCCAACTTTATAGATGCCATTCATGAAATCCTCAATCCCAATCCGGAATCTCAAACAGAGGAAGTTTTGCATGTAAAGTAATTCTCAATTTTCAATTCTCAATTCTACGCCCTATGCCCCAAGTAACCGCCAAGTACTTCAAAGAGGCCGAATTCACCCGCCTAACGCCCCCCTGCTCCCTGCAGGATATGGACCAGACCACAATGAACATGGCCGATGCCATGCGTGAAATCTGTGGTTTCCCTCTCATCGTCACCTGTGCCTACCGCTCCCCAGAATGGGACCTGGCTAAGAAACGTAGCGGCTCCGGTCCGCACACTCACCGCACCGCCCTTGATTTCCGCTGCACAGACAGTGCCAAGCGTTTCGCCATAGTGGCTGCTGCTATTCAGGTCGGATTCCGCCGTATCGGCATCGGTAAGAACTACATCCACGTTGATAATGACACCACCAAGCCGCAAGGCCTCATGTGGCATTACTACGAGACATAAAATAGCGAGCAGATAGCAAGCATTTCTATTTTCATATTGTAAGGTTATGGATAATACAGTCTGATCTGATTATCAATTATGAATTAGGTTTTGTAATTAGTTAGTGTCTGCTATTCAGGTACTCTCTGATTGCAGCGTATGGAGGCCGTCCGTGAGGATAGCCTCCTTATCGTTTCTCATATTGTCCCACCCTCCGCGCCGTCGGTAAGTACCTTTGGTTATATAAAAAAGTTGTCCCACTTATGGCAAAACAAGCAGATAAAACCGCTACTGATAACACCCGTGTCCGTGACATCATCCATCGCGTCTCCTACAAGGAATTCTCCAAGTATGCCCGTCAGATGGTAAACAAGGGCTATATTGCTCTCACACCGGGTCGTCATATCGTGCCCAATGACAGCACAGACATTTCATGGGGAGCCTTCATCTCCTCCTCTCTGCACGCTCATAGCCCCAATTCCCGTGTCGGCTATCCCGTCCTCTATTTCCCTGAGGGTAATGAGGTTACAGCCGGTACAGAGAAAAAGGGCACAGAAAACCTGGGTTACATAGAGTGGGGTTACGGCAATACCCTGCCCAATATCGTCTCCATGCTGGTTCATCTGCTGCCATACACTGCCTCCGGAATCAAGTTCAATACTGACCTTTGTGCAGGCCTCGGCCCGCAGCCTATGTATGACATATCACAGTATGTCGGCGGTAATGTAACCACCCGTTTCATTCGCTACAAGGATGCCGGCACTTTCCTTCACGGCCAGATTCAGGATAAGCAGCGTGAGCTCCTGCGTCTGCAGGCCGCCTGGGGTAACATGAATCTTGACCTCGGTATGGAGCCCGATGACACCGTACCTGCCGACCCTGATCCCAAGGATGATAAACCCGTCAAACTCACGGCCGATGCCGAGGATACCTACAATGACCTTGTAACATCACTCCGTGACCAGATAAGCAAGCTCAAGGCCGCCCTTGAGGCCTGGGAAAAGACCAACCCTCTCGTACAGGATTTCCTTGAGCGTAACAACCTCCCGCAGACTTGGCTCTCACTGGTACTTGATCAGGAGTTGTTCAACATCTGCTTCCCTGAACTTTTGCTCAACCAGCAGGACATAGACCCCGACACCAATAAGCCTGTCAAGACTGAGAAGTGGAAACCCCGTGTAGTAGGTATCACCTACCGTCCCTGCCATACCACCCGTCTGGAACGTATGGATAAGTTCGGGCATATCAACTACGTCTATTGCTGCAACCGCTGGCTTGACCCTTGGGGCCGCAGCACCATGCCGCGTGACAGTGAGATAACAGCCGTTCCCGCGCTCAATACCGCCTCACCCCTTGACTCTCTCAAGTCCAAGATACGTGAGGCCCGTGAAAAGAAAGTCTCCACAAAGGACCGTCCCACCCGTTTTGTGCTGCCCTCCGCTTATCCGTCCGAGGGCCGTCCTTACTACCCCACCCCCGCATGGTGGAGTATCTTCGGTGGTGATATCTATGAGTATCTCTCAACTATCATATCAGACCGCCTCTCACGTAAGCGTAACAGCAATATCATAGGCCGTGTCATCTATTTCAATCAGGATTACCTGGCACAGCTTTACCTCAATGAGCAAATCTCCGGAGACCCCGAGAAACAGGCTGAATATCGTGACCAGCTTTACTCACAGATTAACACCTGGCTCTCCAACCGCAACAATGCCGGTCAGTCCCTCCTGGGTTTCACCTTCACCGGGTCTGATGGTAAGGAGCATAAGAGCTTTGAGATTGTAGAGATTGAGGCCAACAGCAAGAGCACCGCCGATGCCAATGAGAAAGAGACCGCCGAGATTGCCTCTATCGTCTTTATGTCAATGGGTCTCGATGCCCGCCTCATGGGTTCTACCCCCGTCTCCGTAGTCAGCGGTGGCGGTGGCTCAGACCTCCGTGTGCGCTATCTGTTGCGTCTCATCCTCAAGTCTCCTGCCCAGAACATAATGCTCAAGCCGCTTGAGGTCATCTCCCGCTATAATGAATGGGACCCCCGCCTCGTATGGCAGGTGCAACGTGAGGTCATGACCACCCTTGACCGCAGCAAGACCGGTGTAACCGGAGCCGCTGCCGATGATATCACCTCCAATCAGTAAACTCCTCCTCGCTATATGGCACAAGGATTATTGCTTTCATCAGGATCCCCGCTTATAGGCTCACCAATCGTCTATCAGGTACAGGCCGCCGTCATAGCCGGTGAGTGCGCGTTCCACCGCGTCAAACTCACCGTGACCGCCGTACTTGAAGGTGATCCCGTGTCTCGTCAATCCGTCTCCGTCCTCTCCTCACCGGCAGAGAGCGGTGAGACCCTCAAGTTTGACATCTCTTCCTGTCTGCGTGCCGTTGCCGAGAACTTTGAGCATTCCTATACTCCGCCCCAGAACGGCTACCCCCGTATCTGTTACAAACTCTCCGCATGTGATGAGTATATGCAGAACGGTGAGACTCATGATAACGTAGGTGTCGTCAACTCCCCTGCCGATGGAGTCACACCCGCCTGGTACTACAATATCATGGGTGCCTTCTCAGACCTTGAACGTCTGCTCTCTCCGTCTGCAGGCCGCAGCGTACAGCGTCTCTCCCGTAAGCCCTCCTCCGCTCTGGAGGTGGTAGCCGTAGGTGAGTCCGTCGTGGTACCGCAGTCTTACGCCGCCGCCCAGACCTGTGAGGTTGTCTCTGCCGGTCCTACCGTACAGGTGGCCGATGTCACGCAGGGCATGAGCGGAGTCCAGACCCTCGCGGGCCGTCAATTCTATGTCGTCCCTGCCGCCTCAGACCGTTATGAGTTCCGTTTTGTCAACGGATTCGGAGTGCTGGAGAGCATCTCCGTACACAGTCTGCTCCGCTCAGAGATGAACGTAACAACTGAGGAGAATATCCGCGCCATTCAGGAGCAGTTCGCCTCCATGTCCCGCGCCAGCGTCCATAAGAGCAATGACTATGAGGTGTGGAAACTCTCCTCCGGTCCGCTCAACCCCGATTGGCAGAGCTGGTTCATGCACGAGTTCCTTATGTGTTCTCAGGCCTGGATCCACGTCGGTACCGCATGGATACCCTGTCATACACTCCCCGATGACACC
>JAEEGL014376429.1_pt1 | contig 13617 bp, 9 predicted proteins | sample 9134231 | NCBI WGS metagenome assembly JAEEGL01 (sample SAMN16246548, study PRJNA631951) | gut metagenome | biome: gut microbiome; feature: rumen; material: fiber-attached | host: Bos | place: Iran: Karaj | collected 2018-10
TCATAGTATACGGATATATGAACAGAGGCATCAACGAGGGAAGGATGGGAGTGTCTCTTTACTATTACGACTGTGCCATGAACACTATCGAAGAGGAACTGTTCATTCCCTATACCAAATCATACGAGATACTGGCCAAGGAAGTCGACAAGCTTGCATACATCAGTAACAGGAACAGGATGTATATATTCCTTGACGGAAGTGTATATACGATAAATATCGCCACAAGGGAATCCGAGGCGATGCAGGGAAGCATAAGCGAGACGGGATTTTTCTCGTCGGATGACGAGAGCATAATCGCATGGCAGCAGACAGGAGAGTCTGTCATAGAACGAACAGAGATACAGCTGTTCAAACTTAACTCTATGACACCGTCGGTAATTTCATCTGCTCCGGGAGAAATAGTACAGCCGCTCGGTTTTATGGACAATGATGTGATATACGGGTGTGCGAGAATCAACGACATCACAACGGATTATACGGGAAAGACCGTGATCCCGATGTACAGCGTGAAGATACAGGATCCAAACGGAAATATTCTGAAGGATTACAGGCAGCAGGATATATTCGTTCTCGGAATAGAGAAAAGAGACAATATGATCATACTGTCAAGAGCGTCAAAAGATCCCGAGACCGGAATGTTCGTTCCGGCGGATGATGATCAGATCGTTAATAACAAAACTCAGACGACGCTTAAGAACAAATTGTCGAGTGTAGTTACGGAAAGCACCGAGACGACTTATCAGACGGTATTGTATAAGCCGGGCGATCAGGACAATTCATCGATCAAGATAACCAATCCCAAAGAAGTAGTGTTTGAGGGAAGAAGAGATGTTGCGTTAACCGGAAATGATCTTCTTAAACGATACTACGTTTATGCAAAAGGGAAACTTGCGGGGATATACACTTCGGCATCCGAGGCGGTAAGTGAAGCCAGTGACATGTTCGGAGTGGTCACGAACAGGCGTATGACATATATCTGGGAGAGCAGCAACCGCAAGACAAGTGTTAAGCTGACCGATCTCGAAGTCGGAAATGCGACCGAAGGCGGCACATCGGGAGGCGGAGCCGGTACGGAAGAAGAAACACCGGAAGAGACGGGAAGCGATGATTCCGGTTCGAGTTACGTCAAGAGTATAGACACCATGCTCAAGTCGGGCGGAGTGTACAAGAGTTCGGAAGAAGAGATAAGGACAAAATCACTTGTCAAGGTTTTGTCGGATAATCTTGATGCTGATGTACTCGATCTGTCGGGATGTTCTCTTGCGGATGTTCTTTACTATCCGTCATCGGGCATTCCGGTCATGGCGATGACGGGCGAGGGAAATGCCGTTATCATCATGGGTTACGACTCGAAGAATACGATATTGTACGATCCGAAAGAAGAAAGGGTGTACAAGTACGGAATGAACGATTCGCGGAGCATGTTTGAGCGGGCCGGGAACAGGTTTATTACATATATTCCGAATTAACGAAAGGGAAAGTCATGGATGAGAGATTAAAAAAACTGGCACATAATCTGGTTAATTATTCCGTCGGAGTAAAACCGGGGGATAAGGTCTGGATCAACTATATCGGTGAGAGCACCAATGATCTTGCCAGAGCACTTATTAAAGAGGTGTATGCGGCGGGCGGTATACCGTTTCCTCATTGCGAGGATCAGAGGATCCACAGGGAGATCCTGCTCGGATGCAGCGAAGAGCAGTTAAAGCTCATGTGCGAGACCGACAGTCTCCAGATGAAGGAGATGGACTGCTTCATCGGAGTAAGGGGTGCGGACAACGCTTCGGAACTGGCAGATGTTCCGCCCGAGAAGATCACGTTATATAACCGTCTGTATTCTTCACCCGTGCATCACGGGATAAGGGTTCCGAAGACCAGATGGGTGGTACTTCGTTTCCCCACTTTCGGAATGGCCCAGCTCATGGATTCGAGTTACGAAGCTTTTGAGGATTTTTATTATGATGTCTGTAATCTCGACTATGAGAAGATGGGAAGAGCCATGAAGAATCTGGTCGATCTTATGGAAAGAACCGATAAAGTCAGGATCACAGCCAGGGATACCGATATCAGTTTTTCCATAAAGGGTATACCTGCCATAGCCTGCGACGGTCATATGAACATTCCCGACGGTGAAGTGTACACGGCTCCCGTAAAGGATTCGGTAAACGGAGTCATAACGTACAACACACCGTCGAGATACGAAGGATTCACTTATGAAAATGTTTCATTGGAATTCTCAAACGGAAAGATAATAAAAGCGACAGCAAACGACAGTGAGCGTGCGAACAGGGTGTTTGATACCGATGAAGGGGCAAGATTTGTCGGAGAGTTTGCCATCGGTGTCAATCCGTATATCAGAAAACCGATGAAGGAGATACTGTTCGATGAAAAGATATGCGGAAGCATACACTTTACTCCCGGAATGAGTTATGATGACGCTCCGAACGGCAATAAATCAGCCGTACACTGGGATCTTGTGCTGATACAGACCGAAGAGTACGGCGGCGGAGAAATATGGTTTGACGATGTTCTTATAAGGAAAGACGGGATATTCGTGATCCCGGAACTTGAATGTCTGAATCCCGAGAACCTTATGTAGTAAGGAGGGACCCGTTGAAAACGGGAGGATTCCTTACTAAACACTCCTTAATCTTTCATTGATCTCGATAAAACTTCTGATCGAAGACAGTCCGACCTTGAATATCTTTATAAGGTTGATGGAATTGCTCCCACCCTGACGGGGCCTGAAAGAGATCGGTATAAAATGGACCTTCTGGCGGCGCTTCTTGTAAATTGCAGAAAGAGCAACGTTCGTAAGGAAAAAATCATCGGGTATGAACTTAAGGTTCTCCCGGAGTGTTTCGGCGCTCATCAATCTGTAAGGAGTGTTGGCATCAAGAACGTATACTCTGAAGCACAGATATACGACAAGTCTTAAGATCTTTGTTACAAACACTCTTGACAGTCCGTCTCTTCTCTTATTCCTGTATCCTATCGATACATCATATTTGTTCCTTGCGATCCAGAACGGCTCGAATTCGGAAGGAAGCGTCTGACCGTCGGAATCGGTCTGGAACACATAGTCGGCTCCGTTCTCAAGGGCATATTTGTAACCGAACAGGAGAGTAGCTCCGTGTCCCGCATTGGCCTTTGTCAGAGCAATAAGACGCGGTTTTGTCTTGCTCATTTCCTGCAATATAGAGTATGTTTTGTCACGGCTTCCGTCATCTATAACGACGAGACGTGAATCATCGCCGTATTTCTCAACGACCGGGTACCAGTCCGAAACTACCTGTCTGATATTCTCCTCTTCGTTGTAAGCCGGAATTATGATGAATAATCTGTCTGACATAATAAGCCCCCTTATCATTCAAATCCTCTTTATTCTACACCAAAAAACAGTGCCTGGCAAAGAATTTACTTCCTTGCTCAAAACCCGTATGTGTGGTACACTAACTCCGTATGTGCAGTGGTTTAAGGAGTAATATTATGAAAAAAATGACCAGAAAGATGATATCGGTCTTTTCGGCACTTCTCGCGACCGTCATTCTCTTACCGGAGAGTGTCTTTGCGGACTCGGTGACGAGTATCGTCATGACGTACCAGGATAAGACCTATACGAAGCAGATATACGGAACAGAGATCGAAAAGATCAAAGACGGTGTCGATACGGACGGATTAAAGGATATAGGCGGACTTATAGACAGTCTGACTTTTGTAACAAACGGTGACGTTCAGATAGACAAAGCTGCAGCAACCGCAGCCGTCAAGAACGCGATCATGGCAGGTCAGACAGGTATAAACATAGACCTGACCAAATATACAAAAGATGCGATCGCCGCTTCTAGAGCCGCGGCAAGTACACCGGCATCGACAGCTTCATCGGCGGATCAGACGGCATCAGCGGGTTCCCCCCTTACAGCGGCAGGATATAAACTGTCCGAGGCATCAACGAAGTTTAGGGCAAACGAAGACAGAGCACAGAATGTCAGAAATGCGGCCAGTAAGATCAACGGAATGGTCATAATGCCTGGACAGCTGTTCTCATGTACCACGGCATTCGGACCGAGGCTTACATCAAACGGCTACGGACTCGGAAACGTCATCTCCGGCGATACATATGTCAAAGGTGTCGGAGGCGGTATATGTCAGGTTAGTTCGACCCTCAACCTTGCGGTGCTCCGTGCCGGAATAGTACCGATAGAGCGTCATAATCACAGCCACAGATCGAGTTATATCGCATCGGGACTTGATGCGACCATATCCGGAACGAGCCTTGATTACAAATTCATCAACCCTTATGATGCGCCTATCTTTATTTCAGCCGTAACGAACGGCGGAGTGATCACGATATCAATCCTCTCTTCGGAGGATGTGCTAAAAGGGATAACATACGAGCCTGTTGTATCCGGAGGCAAGATGTCAAACACCACGCACGTCGTCGGCAAATTCGCAGGTCTTCAGGTCAGTGACAGGGTTGCCTACAGCAGCAGATACAAACAGTGAGATATCGGAAATGTACAGAGGCAAAAAAGTATTTATAATTCAGATGATCACGATCGCCGTGATGTATACGATCATCACGCTGCTTGAGAATGAATTCTTCGGCGGCAGGATAGACAGCGGTATAACAAAAGGGATCATTCAGCTAAGACTGGCAGATACACTGACGGTACTCCCCGTTTTTACACCGGCCGCGATTCCGGGATTGTTTCTCGGATGTCTTGCGACAAATAAAATGATAGGATGCCATAATCTCGATATCATATTCGGAAGTCTGGCAACTCTCGCCGGAGCCATCGGGACATATGCCGTCAGGAAGAAAAGGTTTCTTGCACCCATTCCTCCGATCGTGATAAATATGATCGCGGTTCCGCTCATGTTCACGTATATTTACAGATTCGATGACAGGCCGTTTTGGCAGTATGTACTGTTCATGGCTATAAGCGGGATAATATCGTGCGGAGTGCTCGGGATAGCTTTTATGCTCGGTCTTGATGATTACAAGGACAGGCTGTTCCCGCCTCTTACCGCAAAAGGAGCAGCCGAGGCTGACAAAATAAAGGAAGAATCAACGGAAGTTAACAATACGGAAACAACAGGAGAAAAGGATCAAAATGTATAAGAAGGTTTCAACGGATCTCGGATTTGTCGACAGGGAAAAGGAGATCGAGAAGTTCTGGTCTGAGAATAATATATTCGAAAAGAGTCTTAAGAACCGGGAAGGTGCCGAGACTTATATGTTCTATGACGGACCGCCGACGGCTAACGGTAAGCCGCATATCGGACATGTACTGACCCGTGTCATCAAGGATATGATCCCGAGGTACCGCACCATGAAGGGGTACTATGTTCCGCGTAAAGCCGGATGGGATACGCACGGACTCCCGGTTGAGCTTGAAGTGGAAAAGCTCCTCGGACTTGACGGCAAGGAACAGATCGAAGAATACGGACTTGCTCCTTTTATCGACAAGTGTAAGGAAAGCGTATGGAAATACAAAGGCATGTGGGAGGATTTTTCGGGAACCGTGGGTTTCTGGGCCGACATGGACGATCCGTACGTTACATATCATGATGATTTCATAGAGTCCGAATGGTGGGCTCTTAAGACGATCTGGGATAAAGGCCTTCTCTATAAGGGATTCAAGATCGTTCCGTACTGCCCGAGATGCGGAACTCCTCTCTCATCGCATGAAGTTGCGCAGGGGTACAAGACATTAAAAGAACGTACCGCTATCGTCAGATTTAAGATCAAAGATGAGGACGCATACTTCCTTGCATGGACAACAACACCATGGACGCTTGCAAGTAACATCGCGCTCTGTGTCAATCCCGAAGATACATACGTAAGGGTAAAAGCCGCAGACGGATATACATATATTCTTGCAGAGGCTCTTGCGGACACCGTACTCGGCGGTATCGAAAGAGCGGAAGGTACACCTGCGTACGAAGTACTTGAAACATACAAGGGTAAAGACCTTGAGTATAAAGAATACGAACCGTTATATGAATGCGCGAAGAAGTGTGCCGATGCACAGAACAAGAAAGCGTTCTTCGTATACTGTGACGACTATGTAACGATGGCAGACGGTACCGGTATCGTTCACATCGCACCGGCATTCGGTGAAGATGATGCCAGAGTCGGTCGTAAATATGATGCACCCTTTGTCCAGATGGTGGATGAAAAAGGTGTCATGAAGGATGAGACTCCGTTCGGAGGAATGCGCGCAAAGCCAACACAGGCTGAGATAGATGCGGGAGCCGTCAGCGCCGATCCGGAAGTGTTAAAGGAACTCGATAAGAGAGGTATTCTTTTCTCAGCGCCGAAGGTTGAGCATGATTACCCTCATTGCTGGAGATGTTCGACACCGCTTATCTATTATGCCCGCGAGTCGTGGTATATTGAGATGACAAAGGTCAGGGATGACCTTATCAGAAACAACAACACGATCAACTGGATTCCCGAATCGATAGGAACGGGACGTTTCGGAAACTGGCTTGAGAACATTCAGGACTGGGCCGTATCGCGTAACCGTTATTGGGGAACACCGCTCAACGTCTGGGAATGTGAATGCGGACACCGTCACTCGATAGGTTCGAGACAGGAACTGAAAGAGATGTCCGGGCGTGAAGATGCGCTCACCGTGGAACTTCACAGACCCTATATAGACGAATTCACGATAAAATGTCCCAAGTGCGGAAAAGAAATGCACCGCGTTCCCGAAGTCATTGACTGTTGGTTTGACTCGGGAGCCATGCCGTTTGCGCAGTATCATTATCCGTTTGAGAACAAGGAACTGTTTGAGTCAAGATTCCCGGCCCAGTTCATATCGGAGGCTGTGGACCAGACAAGAGGATGGTTCTATTCGCTCCTTGCCGAGTCGACGCTTCTTTTTAACAAGGCTGCATACGAGAATGTCATAGTTCTCGGACTCGTCCTTGACGAGAATGGCGAGAAGATGAGCAAGTCGAAGGGCAATGCGGTTGATCCTTTTGATGCGCTTGCATCCATGGGAGCCGATGCGATCCGTTGGTATTTCTATATCAATTCCGCACCGTGGCTTCCGAACAGATTCCATGACAAGGCTGTTATGGAAGGTCAGAGAAAGTTCATGGGAACTCTCTGGAACACATATGCGTTCTTCGTGCTATATGCGAACATAGACGATTTTGATGCGACTAAGTACGAGCTTTCCTACGATTCGCTTCCGGTAATGGACAGATGGATTCTCAGTAAGCTCCAGTCGACTATAGATGCCGTTGACAAAAACCTTGATAAATATCAGATCCCGGAGGCAGCAAGGGCACTTCAGGATTTTGTCGAAGACCTTTCCAACTGGTACGTCAGGAGATGTCGTGAGCGTTTCTGGGCGAAGGGAATGGAACAGGATAAGATCAATGCATATATGACACTTTATACAGCCCTTGTCGAAGTATCAAAGGCTGCAGCGCCGATGATCCCGTTCATGACGGAACAGATCTATCAGAACCTCGTGCGCTGCATAGACAAGGATGCTCCGGAAAGTATTCATCTGTGTGATTTTCCGAAGGCGAAGCCCGAGTGGATCGATGCGGATCTTGAGGCAAATATGGATCATGTGCTTAAGACCGTTGTTATGGGAAGAGCGTGCAGGAATGCCGCCAACATCAAGAACAGACAGCCGATCGCGAAGATGTTCGTAAAAGCCGAGTTTGAGCTGGGTGATTTTTACAAAGAGATCATTGAAGACGAGCTTAATGTTAAGGATGTCGAATTCACCGATGACGTCAGGGCGTTTACGACATATAACATGAAACCGCAGCTTAAGACCGTCGGTCCGAAGTACGGAAAGTTCCTCGGCGGAATTCAGAAGCATCTTGCCGGTATCGACGGAAATGCCGCAATGGATGAACTTGAAGGGTCGGGAGCTCTTAAATTTGACGTTGACGGCAATACTATAGAACTTACAAAAGACGATCTTCTTATAGAGATGACTCAGCAGGAAGGATTTGAATCACTTAATGAAGGTACTGTCACGGTCGTTCTCGATACAAAACTTACGGACGAACTTATTGAGGAAGGATTCGTCCGTGAGATCGTTTCAAAAGTCCAGACGATGCGTAAAGAAGCAGGCTTCGAGGTTATGGACAGGATAAACGTTTACGCAAAGGATAATGAAAAGATAGCACAGGTACTGACGGCAAACAGGGACGTTATCTCAAAAGAAGTTCTTGCCGATGACATTATCACGGGAAGTTGTGACGGTTATGTCAAAGACTGGAACATCAACGGGGAGAACGTTACACTCGGCGTTAAGAAACAATAGATTTGTCAAACAGGAGGTTCTAAATGGCAGCACGCAAGACCGGATTCAACAAGGAGACATTCAAGAAACAGGTAAAGGAGAACGTTAAGGCGCTTTTCAGGAAGACTCTTGAAGAAGCGAACGAGCAGCAGGTATACCAGGCTGTAGCCTATACCGTAAAGGATACGATAATCGATAACTGGCTTGAGACCCAGAAGGCGTACGAAAAGCAGGATCCCAAGACGGTTTATTATCTGTCGATGGAGTTCCTGATGGGAAGAGCGCTCGGCAATGCGATGATCAACCTGAAGGAATACAAAGAGGTTGCCGAAGCACTTGATGAACTGGGGATCAACATAGACATTGTCGAGGATCAGGAGAGGGATCCGGCGCTCGGAAACGGAGGTCTCGGAAGACTCGCAGCATGTTTCCTGGATTCGCTTGCTACGCTTGGATATAGCGCATACGGTTGCGGTATCCGTTACCGTTACGGAATGTTCCGTCAGAAGATCAAGGACGGCTTCCAGGTTGAGGCACCCGATAACTGGTTAAAAGACGGATATCCGTTTGAACTTCGCCGTCCGGAATATGCCAAGATCGTCAAATTCGGCGGTAACGTTGTTGTCAATGTTGATGAGAAGGGCGAAAATCACTTCTCCCAGGAGAATTATCAGTCCGTACAGGCGATTCCCTACGACCTTCCGATACCCGGTTACGGAAACGGTGTAGTAAACACGCTTCGTATATGGGACGCACAGCCTGTCGAATGTTTCCAGCTTGATTCGTTTGATAAAGGTGATTACCGTCTTGCGGTTGAGCAGGAGAACCTTGCAAGGAACATATGCGAGGTGCTGTATCCCAATGACAACCATTATGCCGGCAAAGAGCTTCGTCTCAAACAGCAGTACTTCTTCGTATCGGCAAGTATTCAGGAAGCCGTTGAGAAGTACATGAGAAAGCATAGCGATATTACAAAACTGTATGAGAAGGTTACGTTCCAGATGAACGATACGCATCCGACTCTTACTGTTCCGGAACTCATGCGTATACTTATGGATGATTACGGACTCGGATGGGAGGAAGCATGGAACGTGACAACGAAGACCGTTGCATACACGAACCATACGATCATGTCGGAGGCTCTTGAGAAGTGGCCTATCGAGCTGTTCTCAAACCTTCTGCCGAGAATATATCAGATCGTTGAGGAGATCAACAGAAGGTTCTGCCTTCTTATCGAGGCATCACATCCGGGTAACGTAGAGAAGATCCGTAAGATGGCGATAATCTACGACGGACAGGTTAAGATGGCTCATATGGCGATCTGTGCATCGTATTCGGTCAACGGTGTTGCAAGACTTCATACAGAGATCCTGAAGAATCAGGAACTTAAAGATTTCTATGAGCTTATGCCTCAGAAGTTTAACAATAAGACGAATGGTATCACGCAGAGAAGATTCCTGCTCCATGCCAATCCGCTTCTTGCAGACTGGGTAACGGCCCATGTCGGAGATGAATGGATCACGGATCTGACGGTTCTGCGTCACCTCAAGGTTTATGCGGATGACAAGAAGGCTCAGCATGAGTTCATGAACATCAAGTACCAAAACAAGGTAAGGCTGGCGAAGTACATACTCGAGCATAACGGAATCGAGGTTGACCCGAGATCTATATTCGATGTTCAGGTAAAGCGTCTCCACGAGTACAAGAGACAGCTTATGAACATTCTTCATATCATGTATCTGTATAACGAGCTTAAAGAGCATCCCGATATGGATTTCGTACCGCGTACGTTTATATTCGGTGCAAAGGCTGCAGCGGGCTACAAGAACGCAAAGCTTACGATCAAGCTTATCAACTCGGTTGCCGAGGTTGTCAACAATGATGCGTCTATCGGCGGCAAGATAAAGATCGTGTTCATTGAGGATTACTGTGTATCGAATGCCGAACTCATAGTTGCGGCTGCCGACGTATCGGAGCAGATATCAACCGCTTCAAAGGAAGCATCGGGAACAGGTAACATGAAGTTCATGTTAAACGGTGCGATCACGATAGGCACAATGGACGGAGCAAACGTTGAGATGTATGAGGAAGTCGGAAAAGAGAACATCTTCATATTCGGTCTGTCGTCCGATGAAGTCATCAACTATGAACAGAACGGCGGATACGACCCCAACGTGATCTTCAACAATGATGCGAACATCCGTAAGGTGCTCATGCAGCTTGTCAACGGTACATACAGCCAGAATGATACGGAACTGTTCAGGGATCTGTACAACTCCCTTCTCAATACGCAGTGTACCGCAAAGGCGGATACTTACTTCATCCTCAAGGATTTCGAGTCTTACGCCGAGACCCAGAAGCTCATCGAGGAGGCATACAAGGATACCAAGCGTTGGAACAAGATGGCCATATTAAACGTTGCCAGTGCTGGTAAGTTCTCATCAGACAGAACAATACAGGAATACGTTGACGATATATGGCATCTTGATAAGGTAACCGTCAGAAAATAACGTATGAACATACGCCGCGCCAAACAACTCCAGATCCAGGGCCCTGATGATAAGCTCTGTTACGGAGGAAACCAGCTGTGGTTTTCGTCCAACACGAGAGCTCTGGGTGGATGCGGTTCGGTGGCCGGTGCAAATGTTCTTCGCGCCCTGGCAAGAAACGATGCCGGATTCGGCGCGCAGATAAAAGGTTCAAAGATCATACCCGCATCCGTAAAGGATGCTCTGTGTTCGGATAATCCCGGTCATGAGGCATTTTCCCTGCTTATGACCGGGGTTTACGAAACAATGGGGTCGTTTGAGATATTTCCCCTCAATCGCATCTATGACCGTGTTCAACGGTCTTCCAAAGTATTTACCAGATTAAAGAGTACACTCGGCCTGACGAATGTCGGGTTTATCATAGGAATCATACGTTTTGCCAGAAAATTCGGGCTTGATATAAGGGTGAATTATATTCCGGCAGCGTTTCTTGATAAAGAGGAGGCAAGGGCTTTTATCAAGGAGGGCCTTAAGGCGAGCGGCGCCGTTGTTATGCTTACGTGCTTTAACAGGATAAACGCGAGATTGTTTAAGGAAGATTCGGATCTTGACAATAAACTGTCCGACGGATGGGATTCGCCGATCAAGAGCCATTTCGTGACGATCACGGATATGGATCTGGACAGGCTCCTTATCACAACGTGGGGTAAGCCCGGGGTTATTGATTTTAACGAACTTGCCGGCAGCTGGCAGAGTGTCAGGGCATATGAGGCCTCGCTTCTTTATATCACGCCCTGCTCCCGCAAGGAGGCGACATCGTGCATGCTGGGGGCCTGGAAACTCTTTATGGAAGGAATCGGACACTCGATAATCCGCAGGTGAGTGAGAATCAGGGACGGTTTTGAATTCTCACATTGTAACTTAATTAAAAAAATTTCGGAAATACTATAAAGTTAATCCCTGTTTGGTCGATAAATATAGTGTAACCTATAGCAGGACTATATGTTTTTGCCGTGGTTATGCGGAAAATAAGGGGATAACAGGGGAGAAATCTCCAGACAGGGAAGGAGGAGAAGTTATGCGTATAGAAGCATACAATGCCGTAAGCCAGATTTATCAGGCTAAAAAGCCCGGCAAGGTTCAGAAGACCGGAGCTGCTTACGGAAGGGACCAGGTTCAGATTTCCAGTATCGGAAAGGATATCCAGACTGTGAAAGCTGCAGTGGCTAATTCATCCGACATCAGGAAAGAGATCACGGAGCCTATCAAGGCTGCCATTGCTAACGGAACCTACAACGTAAGTAACGATGATTTTGCGTCCAAACTGATCGCAAAATACGAAGAAAAGTTAAACTTTTAGAGGATGACCGGTGGCTAGCCTTATTGAAGAACTCATTGATGTACTGAACAGAGAAAATGATGAATATGGCAAGCTGCTGGAGTTGTCCAAGCGTAAATCGGCCGTTATAGTCGGAAGAGACATTACGGCGCTTGAAAAAATCACGGATGATGAACAGACCGTTGTGACGACAATCGGAAATCTGGATTCGAAACGTGCCCAGGTAACCCGTGACATCGCCGACGTAATCAACAAGGATGTTGAAACATTAAAGCTGTCTGTACTGATCGACCTGCTTTCGAAGCAGCCGGATGAACAGCAGAGACTGTCCGAAATACATGACAAACTGAAGAGGACGGTTGAAAGTGTCCGGATGATAAACGAGAGCAACAGGCAATTGATAGAGCAGTCTCTCGAAATGGTGGATTTCGATATCAACATGATGAGAGCGATGAGACAGGCTCCTGAGACCAACAATTACGGTCCGGGTGCCGTGAGCAGAGGGGAGACCCTCGGATCGGTTAGAGGCTTTGATGCGAAGCAATAGGTAATGTATTTCACAAGAAACACGGGGTGATTACATGTCGTTGATGAGCGGCCTTTTTGTAGGGGCAACCGGACTTCAGACAAGCCAGAATTCGCTGCACACAACAGCACACAACCTATCCAATATCGAAACCAAGGGTTATGTCCGTCAGCAGACGCTGCACGCGGATATGACTTATAATACAATAAGCACTTCACCTGCTGTTTCCAAGATGCAGATAGGCCTCGGTGTCGAGTACGATATCGTACGTCAGGTAAGGGATGAGTTCCTTGACAAATCGTATCGTAGAGAAACCGGAAGGTCTTCTTTTTATGAAGTTGCACAGGAAACAACACAGGAGATAGAAACACTTCTCGGCGAATTCGACGGTGTTGCTTTCCAGGAATCGATCGCCGATCTCTGGACATCCGTACAGGAACTCGCCAAGGATCCTTCAAGTTCAGTCACAAAAGGTTCGTTTGTTAATACAGCCGCACAGTTTCTTGAAAGAGCACAGGCGGTATACAACGGACTGTCAGATTATCAGGACAATCTCAATGCAAGAATAAAAGAATACGTTGACAGGATCAATGATCTCGGGGATGAGATCCACGCCCTCAACGATAAGATACACAAAGAAGAACTTGGCGAACAGGAAGCCAATGATCTTCGCGACCAGAGAAACAAGGCGCTTGATGAGCTGTCAAGTCTTGTAAACATCTCATATCATACAAATGCCGACGGTGCTGTGGAAGTGCTCGTCGAGGGTGTTGAGCTTGTTGCCAGAGACAGAACCTTCCATATGGATACCATAGTTGATGAAGGTACCGGGTTCTATACTCCGGTCTGGCCTCAGAACATGAATGCGGAAGTATTCATAAGAAATGAGGAGATAGCTACATCATTTAATACAGATATAGGACAGCTCAAGTCCGTAGTCCTCCAGAGAGGTGACAGAAGGGCAAACTATACGGA